>Ga0131853_10021310_pt1 | contig 11764 bp, 4 predicted proteins | sample TergutLab28metaG_FD_92764 | JGI IMG/M metagenome (GOLD analysis project Ga0131853, IMG submission 92764) | Labiotermes labralis P1 segment gut microbial communities from Petit-Saut dam, French Guiana - Lab288 P1 (version 2) (version 2) | ecosystem: Host-associated > Arthropoda: Insects >...
ATTGGGCTGACAGCTGGTGGCAGTAGTACAGTACACATTTACACACAAACAATACATAGAACAACACAACGAAACAGAATACACAGAACGGAACATACATAACAATAAGAATACATAAACATAGCAATAAAAATACATAAACATTACGATAAAAATACATAATTTACAAAATTAAACAGATGCATACAAAACATAAATCATATATACAATGATAAAAAATGGAACCAAAATAATATGAAAGAATGGGATAAATGAAACAGCCATATAAGCAGCAAACTTCATATGATCTATGTATCTTCTAATAATGTTAGACACCCTGTTACTAAAGACATTCACTACACTTCACTCCACTCCACCCAACTACACCTTACTCCTCTTCACTACAATTGTCGACACTGCAACTTCCTCTCATTTAAACTTCACCCAACTACACTTCACTACCCTCTTATTTGGCTTAACCCCATTTAAATTCCCTATCGCTCCGTTTCACCACACTTCACTACACTTCACCTCACTTCACTTCACTGCCTTTTAGTTGATTTTTGCCACACTTTTTTTCCTTTCACTTCATCCCGTTTATAATTGCTTTCCTAACTCTTTTTCTAAAAATCTTAGGTTTACAAAGGAAAGTCCCTAATGCTTCTGCGGGTAGTTGGTTCCAGTTTTAATGGTCCTATTTACAAAGGAATACTTCCCGATGTCCGTTCTTTGCTTCCTGCCCCTAATTTCCAAACATGATCTACCATACTCAAATAGTAAGGCCTTCGTTACCTGTCGCATATAGCTTTCCAAGCGCGTTTTTCTGCGACGGTCAAGACGTGCTCTGATTTTAAGGGACCCCAAGGCTCTTCGTTGCTTTTTTCTCAAAGATCAACCATTTGGCCAAATGCTGACTTGGTTCAATCCAGCTCTCATCTTCATACCCTATTTCTCGGTGACTCAGTTCGATATCATTGGCCCATCTACGCCTCGGGTTCCATTTTTATCTTCCCGCCAATAATTATTTATGCATTAATCTTTTCATTGCGCGCTACATATGAGCCTTCAGCTGTTTCCTCATTTAATCATGTTAACACTACTGGAATTCTGAAGCTTCTCTACAATTTTCTACGCTTTTTTACCATTACTTTTTTTTCTCAAGATCTTGTTTTTAACACCGTATGTGTGTACGTTTTTCCATCGGTATTTAGATGATTGCGAAATGCAACAGCACGATATGAAGGTAACGGATGCTGTGTTTACAATGCGAGTAACCAGGTTAGGCTTCGTAGCGGCAGTAAACAGAAACTGTAACCACTTTCACCGCTGGTCATAACATGATTCATACTGTGACTGCATTACTTGATAGAGAGCAGTGAAATAACTGAGATGCATATTGTAGCCGGAGGCACCAGAATGGTGTTGACATTGTAACTAAACTTCGAGAAACAGGTCTGAGGGCGAGGACTGAATTCAACTGTCTCAGGATAAGATCCGCTGATGTGTTCTTATGAACATGTTAGTGACATTTCGGATTTGTTAAAAAACGGCAAATTTATTGACCATGTAAACAATTATAAATTATCAAATTTTCAAAGAGAGTCTTGCATTTATTTTGTACTATGACTAACAAATGTACAATTATTTCACAAATTATCACACTCCTACATGTTTCGACACTGTCGTGTCATCCTCAGGGAGCTTGTAACCAGTACCTTGCCAAGTTACACAAGTATTAGAAATACAGCTGTTGGTAATGTTACCAACAGCTACATGTGAAACAATTGTGCAGTTGTTCTTTATAATACAAAATTATAATAGATGCACAGCACATGTGTTAAAATAATAGAGTCTTGCATCATTTGGTGTATTATTTTATTAGTTAGTTGTTTTATTTCATTACAGTTTTATTGTAATTATTCACATCTATCAGGAGCGTCCACTAATAGCGTATGAAAATGCTGCCATGGATTTTGACATTCAGAGGACCGTGCAACGTGGTATATTCTTATAATAAACCCAACTAGATGCACTAATTTCTCAAATTTATTATTGGAATAGAATTGTACATGTTTCGCACGGGTTTTCTGTCCATCATGAGGAGTCTAGTGTTGTATACACAGCAATAGGTACTTGTGATACAGGTTATGCTGACTGCTTGCTAGCAAGCAAAGCAGTCAGCATAACCTGTATGACATATACCTGTTGCTGTGTATACAGTACCAGACTCCTGATGATGGACAGAAAAAGTGTCCGAAACATGTAGAGTTATATTCCAAGAATACATTTGAAAAATTAAGTGCCTCTCGTTGGTTTTATTATAAGAATGCTGCCATGGATCTCCAAGACCTCTACAGATATTGTAGCAATAACCGCTGCAAGGAAGTCTGCATAGTGTCTTCCTTAATAGCGATTTGCACGGTGTGTTCAGTCACGTTGCAGCGGTTCTGAAGTAAAATCTGTCAAATTGAAAGAAAACAAGACTGTGTCAGTGCTGAGAATGTACAGCAAAACAAGTATAAAGTGTCTCTATTCAGCGACGTGATCTGCGCGGAAAGTAAAATGCAAAACTAGAAGTTAACGAAACAGCCCGCTTGAATATTTTTGGTCTGCTGTTCCTATAATTTTTACCCTCTAATATACCTGATGTTAACGCTGCTGTCAGACTGGAGGGAATTATGTCTGGCTGTCGACAAAATACGAAACACTGGAGAAAGTGAAGACAAAATATGTGCAGAATACGTTAGGAGGATTGGAGAAAGTAAAGGAAAATAAAACACAAATACAGAATATTCTCATTAAGGGTGTAGTGTACCGTAAAAGTTTGAGCGGAAGTCTGTCTTCAACGGTTAAATTTTAGATTATATGCGATGTTGATATGAGCACTCTTTGCTGTATATTTTGCGGTGGGGTTTTGGTTTATGTAACAAGAGAAAGGATTATAAGGACAATTGAAAGAAAAGAAACAAAATAAGCCCAAGTCATTGTGCTTTCGATTCGCTTCCTGGACGCCTTTGTACACCTAGGACTGGTGATGAAACGGATTTTCTCTTGACCTCTCTCTGGTCCACAATCCGAATGCCAGGCTAATTCTATGGACCGTTTCTTCTCGCTCTCTCGGTAGTCCAGTAATAATGCCAGATCCGTGCATAGTAACAGATCCGAGCGAAGTACAGTTAGAAAGGTCGAGGAAGCAGGACCAATTTTTTCTGCCGCGTTACTTGCTCGACCAGCGATCTGTGATACTGATCATGGGCTTCTCTTGACCAGGGCTGTCATGGAGTTCGTTTCTAATTTTCGAACACGTTTAGTCTTTCAAAGAAATAGTTTTTAGAAATCTACATTTCCCGTCATTTTATGAAAGGTTATTCTGGATTTGAGTTGGTGTTAAAGCCACGTTACCTTGGGAGTGTGGTATGGATTAAGCTGTACTCCACACCATATATTATTCGGCTGATCACATCGTGAAGAATGGGATGGGCGGAGTATGTAGCACGAATTGTGGAGAGGCGTATACAGGGTTTTGGTAGGCAAACCTGCGGGAAAGAGAGCACTTGGAAGACCCAGACTTAAATGGGAGGATATTATTAAAATGGATCTTCAGGAAGTGGGAAGGGGCATGGACTGAATTGATCTGTCTGAGGATGGGGACAAGTAGCGTACACTTGTAAGTGCGGTAATGAGCCCTCAGGCTCCATTGCGGGAAATTTTTTGATTAGCTGATAACCGGTTTGATTCTGAAGAAGTACTCTGCTCCATGGAGTAAGTAAATAAGTGACGATTGTCTCATAGTCTTTGATTTTATAACCCTAATAATCGTTGACGGCCGATTCCGGTGGCCGCGCAGTCTAAGGAATGGATCCGCGACTGCTCACTTCCTGGGATCGCGGGTTCGAATCCTACCAGGGACATGGATGTCTGTCGATTGTAAGTGGTGTATCTTTTCAGGTAGAGATTTCTGCTTAGGGGTGATAGTCGTCCAGAGGAGTCCTGCCGACTGTGATGTGTCTGAGCGTGATCGTGAAGCCTCGATAATGAGGAGGCTGTTGCCTACTCGGGCGTTGCGTCATGGGGGATATATCCATGATGAAAATTACGATTGTGTAATTCCTAATTAATATGAAAATCAAAATGATTAAACCTGGGCTGTATATGAAGCTCGGCTTGATAAACACAATTTATGAAGTTAGAAAGTCGCTTCTTGGAATAAGAAGGGGGAGAGAAGAATCAAATCTGGTCCAGTAGCTGGTTTTGTGCTAGTTGCTTTACTGCAGAGTTCGCATGTTGGCTAGATAGATAGATAGATAGACAGACAGATATATAGATAGATAGATGGATAGATAGATATTATTGACAGTCATAATTCTGTTGAGCCATGTGTGTGTATGTATATATATATATGAACCCAAGAGATGGTCTTAAATGAACGCGAAAGAAGTGTGCTTCTTTATCAGTGTTGCGTATTGCTACTAATATCTTGGATCTGCAGGAGTAGATCCAGGCACAAAGAGGTATTAGAAAAAGTGAGTGACGTTTTGAAACTTTGTACAGTGGTAATGTGTTATGTAACACTGTGGGTGAACTGGAAGTGACAGTCGTCTTGTAGACTTTACACCTAACGGTACAACAAGGGTAATAGGTACAAAGTAGTCGCCGTTTGGTCCACTGCGCTGGCGTGCATAAAGTTATATAGGGGCCATTGTTAAGACGCCACGAGAACTCGACGTACCAAGAGTACAAGTTTCTGTTTCACTAGCTCCATATCATTCGTACAAGCAACAACGGGTCACTCGTGCGTCAAACAGCGCCGGCATTGCACAACGTTTTTCAACAATTCCACCCGGTCGTTGCAGTTCGGTTACTGAGCTTTCTCTCCGTTTGCCACTCTGGAATTTGATGGATATTTTGAAATGCATTTTAAACATTTCGTAATTATATGCAAACAAGATAGGCAGAATACGTATAACGTAATATTGTGGCGCGTTCGCTTAATGTTTTTACCTCCTCGGCTATTTTACGTCCCTATACCACTGTACTCGAGAAGGCCTTTGTCGTGAAATTATGTCGTTGGCAACAATTAAACGTACTTAGGTTGCGTGAAGTACCCGATATTTTTTTCGGGTTTTAAACAAATTTGGAATTTCTGGACAGATTTTCGAATAAGTCCCCAATGTCAAATTTCTCGGAAATCCGTCCAGGGAGAGCCGCGCTGATACATGCCTACAGATGGGCGGACGGACTGACAGCTTTATACCATTTCAGTCGAATAGAGCGCTTTTATGGCGATTTATTGTCGCCAGCAACACTAAAAGTTATTCAGGTCTTCATGTAATGTGCTCGATATTTGTGCCCAATTTTAAACAAATTTCGATTTTCGAAAGTTTTCATAAATGTACACAATATCAATTTTCACGGAAATCCTTCCAGTGGGAGTCGCTCTGATACGTGCACACAGACAGACAGACAGACAGACAGACGGAGGGACTTGCTGATGGTAATAGGCGCTTGTCGCGACTGTACGAACACGCCTAGCAATAGCTCTGTACTACTGTACGTACTAGAAGTTAAGACGATGCACGTGCACAAAATGCAAATTGGTGGCACAACAGTTTCTTTTCAGTTGTGCTGAGCCAGGTTTTTGTACGTTCCACAAACGAAGTTAACATAAATGCATAATAACTGCGAAAACATTCATAACTATTCATCACTGAATTTTCGTATTGGGAGCCATTACTTGAATTTATCCTACGAAAGTTTTTCAGTGTATGTCTGTCCAGTGTAACCCAAAATTTTCTTGTAAATCCAATCCAGTCATATCGACTTTGTCAAAGATGGCTTATCATCCAGCATGAGTACATGCCTTTGAGACGGACATGTAGTGAAGGCCTACAGTTATCTTTTGAAAGAATTATCGACGTGGTATTTAATAACATATAAGAAAAATAATTTCTGAATAATAGACAAGATGGTATTTGTGTTGTGTTTAGTCCTGCAGTAGTAGTTCTGTCTTCTGCAATAAATGGACGCGAAGACCTGTGAGGTATGCAAAACCGTATCGTGTTTATTGGCAAATACGTTGTTACTCCGAACTGATATCTGGAAGAAGCTACGCCATTCTACCTCTGTTTTCCCAGTTACAAATTAATATACGTATCTAGGTACCGTAAAGACTTTTAATCCTGGTTGCGCATGCTCGCTGTATGCGTAACAAGATTATTCGTATTCCAGCACCGAATATTTTGCTCTGCTTGTAGGCCACTCTGACCATTTGCCATAAAGAAGTGTTGGTGTATAAGGGCGGTTGCTTTCTGTAGTTAAGATTTTTCAGCGTTAGATTTTGTGGTTATAATGCTGTCTATCGTGTTCGTTGTTTACGCCGATTGGCCTGTTCCGGCGTCAAGTTCGTCTACATCAAACTGTTCCTGATTGCTGCTGATAGGACCGTCCGCATTGTTTCTTACACTGAGGCAGCAATGCAGAGGCTTATAAGGGATTCACTTTGTATCCCTTCTGCCGACATTTTGCAGCCAATTCTTCTGGTATCGCTAATTCTTGTATCAATATTAAATGTTCAAAATTACTATATGCAGTTTTAAACAGAAACAACACTGTAGTAGCTAAATATGCTTGCATGAAATTGTAATTTACAAGTACAAAGACTGTGCTTTATTGACTAATGTTTGTCTTCAGAAGAACGCGAGAAGCTCATTCCTTAGAGTGTCAGGCTACGTGCTGGCAGACTGCTTTTGATTGCCAGGAGGGGCAGGAATTTTGCTCGTAACCCCCACGTCCAAAAATTCTCTGAGGCCCAGACAGCCTCTTGTCCAGCAGGCGCCGGCGATCCCTCCTTCCTGTGTAAAGCTGCCGGGGTGCAAGGCTGAACACTTATCTCCATATTTCCCCAAGATAAAGAATGCGCGGAGCTTTATCTTCACTGTTCATTATGTTTTTATGACATGGTTTTTCATTAGTTAAAAATTTCTGTGCCTCAGGGCAGAGTCCAATGGTAGATGCTTGGAATCACTGCGATGAATTTTCGGTTCCACGTAAAGTGGGTAACGTCTCGAGTGTCAGAGCGACTACAAGAAGAATTCAGGCACTACCTTCGCCCTCAGCATTGCAGGGCGACGCAGCTAGTCGTGGGCTAGTGTAACTGCAGTTTGATACTGAAGTGAGCGGCAACACATGCTCCATTGAGCGACTACACAGGTTACAGCGAAAGTAACAATGTTCTGCTGGAAGCAGACCAACAAGGTGGGTGGATCTCTTATCACGCCTTGCCTTGCCCTCAAGCCATAACCCCGTCTGACTTCAGGGGTCACAGAGATTCACACACGATTACATTCTCTTGACAGTAAGTTTATTACGTAAGAGAGATTGCCTTGTTGCCTCTCGTTGTAAATGAGTTCTGTCGCTCGAAACATTTGAAATCCGAGTCTGCGTTTAGACATAGTTTGAAGTGACGATGAAGAATGTCGGAACGTACTGCAAGTGTCTGCCACCTGGCATTCAGAAGCAGCGGGGTCCACATCTAGACCTGTTCTCGAGACGTACCGGTTCTGCCACACCGGCACTGAATTCTTCTGCCACTTGCTGAAGATGGTAAAAGCATGGGCTAGAACTCTAGTCGTGGGGTCAAAATCGTGCCCTGTATGTCTTCAGTACTTGATGCTGTATTAACGGGTTAAAATTTTTAATTTCAATTCTTGTCAGACTTTTTGTTTCTGTTTCTTTCGGTCTTTGCTGATGTATATAACGACAGAGTTGTTCGATGTAACGATACAGGTTTTGATCCTTTGTTCTCCAGGTGCCCAGTTCGAACGTTGGCAGAGATATCGGCTCTCCTGCCCGCAGGTTTTCTTGTGTTTTCTTGGTGTCTTCTGAGACAATCCGTGACGTTCCCTTGTAATAGGCACAACCACCTCATGCAAACTCTATTAATGATCTTTTTTACTCATTCGATATTCTTTAGCCCAGGGCGTTGAATTGCAGTTTTTAGCCCAAGAACTAATTATTTAAAGCTACATATTTTAATTACTCAAGTTATATATTCCTGAACTATAAGTACGCAGTGAAGGTTAGTGGGACAGGAGGGATGTTAGCCTGTTCTGTAGCTTCAACCTGGGCACTAATGTGACAGAGGAAAATCGCGTATTACCTCAGTCGGAACGTCCATCCTGGTGCCTGAAAATCGAACAAGTTTCTGCTTGTGTACATTACAAATTGTTTGTAGTGGCTCATAAATGTCTGTCTGAACTGTAACGCTGATGTACGGATACGTAATTAAACAACAGCAGATGCATGTTTGCTACCTTCTAGAAACGTAGACAGTACAGTACAAAGTTGCCTGTGCGGTAATCTGGAGAGTGTTTTTTAAGAATCCTCCTTGATAAAAGTACCCCTGGTTTGGAAACATCTGCCGTTGTAGTCCAACCGGCTGTTGGAACCCATAACCGGAAGTGGCGTCACGGGTTGTTGGATATTGTGCCATCGCCGTAATTGTCTTTGTTGTACACTCCCTGGTAAGTGGAAAAATCTCACAGAGGGAGTGGCAGGGTTTGGTTCTACAAAACGCTAGATGTTGTTTTAAAATTAGTGGCAATGAATCTTGATATTAGAGTACTTTTTAAAATTACGTTGCTAAATGAAGATTAAATTCCATGAATGCTTGGTACCTTTCGGCTCAGAAATGTTATTTTCCTATCTCACATTTACAAGCTAACAAGTAGGAACTGAAATACACCAAGCCCTAATTTTACATGTTTTTTTGAAAGTGTGTGAAACCTGGTTTCTCAGACACAAAGGGAAGGGCCTAATTTGAAACGGTTTCAGAGCAAATTGATAAGGAGAGTGTTTATAAGTAAGAAATACATTGTAACAGGAGACTGCAGAAAATTGCATAGCGAGGAGCGGGTTACTCTTCGCTGTGTCGACGGTTATGATTGTGACGATTGGGCGGTACGTGCAGTACGCATAGAGAAATCGACGCCTGTCTAAAATGTTAATTGAATAAAACCTATGCCTACACGTGGCAAGACACATGACGTGGGTCTCAACGGAAGAGGATGAAGGCTTTAACTGAATATATCTGGCTCCAGATGGGACCCAATGACGGGTTATTATACCAACGGCAATGAACGTTCGGGTAACATAAATGACGACAAATTATTGGCCAAATGATGGACCGTCATTGTCTAGACCGTGCAGTTACTTTTCTTATTACCGTGACTGAGTCAAAGAATGTGTATTTGGTTATGCGCCGGTTGCTATAATTGAATGAAATTAATACGAAATCAGTAAATATGTCTGCCCATCAACATTTTATTTTCAATATTAATTACATAATATAATAAAGTGTAGTCTAACAAACTTTTTATTATATATTTTATAAATTTGCAGTTTTCAACTACATGTTTCGGCTTTTTAGAGCCAAATTGAGGCTGAACTTAGGAGGGCGTACATATATATATACTGCAGTGTCGTAATTTTTTTCAGTATAATTCACCGTCCGTGTCATCAGCATTGGATTTTTTGTCTCTTCAAATTAACAAGAACCTTAATGATTTCACTCGTTCAGGTGGTTATATTCCAGGCACAGACAACTCTTAATCTTACAAAGCCCAGTGGTAACTATGTGTGCCGTGTGCTGTAACGTTTTGCATTTTGCGCACATAATGTGTTTGTGTGTCTGTCTTATAATTCTCAGAAACACCGATTGTTACCGTAAAGAACGTGAACCAGGTGGTATTTGTAATTGACACGGTCTGTCTTCAGTGGGGTAAGAACTGAAGTTCTGTATATAATTTGGATGGAATGTGAGCCTTCGAAGGTTTATTATAGCTGAACACACAAGTAAGTTTGAAAGGCCTGTTATAAAAACCGACACTTTAGACTTAAGGCAAGATAGTCGTTGATAAATATCTTCCAGAATTTTAAGAGTATGGCCTTGCTTCCTCGTGTTATAAGAAAGATAGGCTTACAGTATCTTAATATTCGTATATCCGCTGCACTTCTAACGCACTGCAGCAGGTTTTCTCGTATCTTAGGTGGAAACAACGCTCCGAAAGATGGCGAGATGAGTTATTTTTTCGAAAGTCTGTGTCCGCGTTTGTATCGCAACAACGAGTGACATGGAGGGACTCGGTCTGCGTCCCATAAAGACCTGCTGCTATTCTTGTCACCGAAAGAACGCGCAATGAATTGCCTGCATGAAGAGAGCAAATGGCTATTAGGAAACGCGTCCAACACCAAGGCAACCCTCACCATTCAAAGCCTAGTGTTTAATGTATGTGCTTTCAGCTTTTAACAGTAAAAATTCATACTGTTGTGTTTGTATATTCCTTGGGGTTCTTACAAAAAACACCGGTTATTGTCCTATAAGGCATTCACTGACTGTTCCTGTGTTTTCTGTGGGGTGCGAACTAAGTCTTTGTGCGTATTGTGCATTTACTTTAGCCTTCAAGTGTTGAAAGCGTTTTTTTTTTTTTGTAAATTTGGATTGCCCTTTACCTTGACAGCCAAGTTATAAGAACGTTACAACGACTTGGAGAATAGATTTCACACTCTCACAGGCGTGAGAAATAATCTGTCACCGCTCCGCAGTAACAATGGCTGGTCTGTCAGAGGTGAGAATGAGATCATCTCGTCTTGGTGATGTATCTCTGTACCCGGTTAGGGTACACGTCATTGTCTTCTGTACGAAAGCCTTGCGAAAGAAGACCGTGAGAAGTGAATTACATTTGAGCCACCCGTTAGCCATCTAAATAAGCACACAATTACCCGTAGCAACCGCACTCCATCATTGATACTACAGTGAGGGGAAAGTGGTTGCTGGGAGGTCATACCAGGCAATCCTGTATTCATTTTTTTATAAGGTCACGTTTACCAGAAAATTTATTTTACTATAATTGAGTAAAAACTATTGGATGGGCGGGCAATATAGCACGGATGAGGGAAAGTATCGGTTTATGACACCACCATATTTGCATTAGCGTGATGACTAGCGCATTCTATTTTTGAAAAGTCACATAATTCAGCAGTCTTGTTTTGTAACATACTGAAGATGGCGGGTAAGGGTCTATTTCTCCGACAGTGTTCAGTAACAAACGCTTGAGTAGTGGGGTTTGATAGTATTTCGGACAGGTCTATCTCGTTTGTTTGAATGTCATTGACAGTGTTAAGCGTCACTGAGCAGTTTTCTCCAAGCCTCGGCAGCAACTTGTCTTACACTTTTGCTTGGCAGGTGATCTAAACAGGAAGCAAAGGCGTTGCCTCTTCTGGGCATGCGAGAGGCCGTATGTTATCACTGAACTGCAAAGACATGATGAAGTAGCACTATTAGTCACGTATGCGAGTTCCTGAAACACAGTTGACACGCAGCCATAAATTGCATTTCAGTTCCAAAAACTGCTCAGCGCAGTTCGGTAACATTTGCCAACTGGAGGAGGATTTAACGTTGTACCAACCAGCACACTGTGACCCACTACTATACATGGAAAGTAAATGGAACGTTACTACTTCTTTCAAAAACAGTTTTTGATCAAAAAAATTGGTGTACAACACTAAGTATAGATAAGGCCCATATTTCATAGGTGAAACAATGATAAATCCTATGCCTAACAACTTGTAATGGAAAATATTTATGACTCACTGCAGTGTGGCATGTGTAATGTATCTAGTTTTTTGACAGTAAATTGACATTTGCAGTAAACAAACTCGAGCCTATTGAGACTTGCAAAATGAGGCGCGCGCGCACGCACACACACGCGCCAACGCACGCACACAC
>Ga0131853_10021312_pt1 | contig 11764 bp, 3 predicted proteins | sample TergutLab28metaG_FD_92764 | JGI IMG/M metagenome (GOLD analysis project Ga0131853, IMG submission 92764) | Labiotermes labralis P1 segment gut microbial communities from Petit-Saut dam, French Guiana - Lab288 P1 (version 2) (version 2) | ecosystem: Host-associated > Arthropoda: Insects >...
TATTTATATAGGATATAATGATAAAGATTAAAATAAATACTCTTATATGAAACAATATGACACGCATTCATTATAAATTCAATATTTCTTACCACTTCTTTTCCATTAAAACGTACGATTTGAAGCACAAGGTGTAAAGCAAGAATATGAACAGAACATACAAGTTTGTAGTGTCGGCTGACTCTCATGAATCTTACGAAGAGGCGACAATGACGAAGGCTTAGAAGTCAAAACGCGTAGAAATTCGTCCCTGTGCACGCCGGCCGTGAAGGTGTATGAGGGAGCGGAGTAATAGCTCCACTCATTTTCTTTCTCTGCATTAAACAGACGTAATTTGTCAGCCTCACCCCGGGGAACGAACACCGGTATTCATTGAACATGAGCTTGGGTAGGCCAAAGAGCCGGTCTAGACGTTTCGGAGAAGAAAGAAACAATTTTCCTGTTCCGGTAATCGAAATACGATGCTTCCGTCTAATCTTCTCACGCTACTGACAAAGCTATAAACAAATTAGCTAATAGATTTTGGCCCAATATTAGGCAACTCTGCGTTATGGTTTCGATTAAGATCGTTCAGATGATCCCGCCAAAGTTACTGGCCAGCTCAGTTTGCGCTCCCCTTGAAGAGCGTCAACATGACCCAGTCTGTGACATTGTCATGCAGTGTCACACATCTCACCACTCTAACAGCAAGCGCCACTAAGTTCTTGTCATTGTTAGGTAACGCGGTAAAAACAGAACAAACTTGTACATTGTTATATGGAAATTTGTGTATGATATCCATGGGCTGGTTAACCAAATTAAAAAAAAAAAAACAATATTGTAGGCGGAATCTTCTGTACCAGGTTTGGTGTGCTTTTTTAATTCTAATGGGATCTGACAATATTACATATACGGTCATTATTTTGTCTAACAATTACTGGCTACCAGTTCCCGTCTGTTTCATCACAACCCGCTTTTTCGAGTGCCCACAGGCGTGACAGTGTAGCCACCGGTAATAAAAGGATTTTGCCAGATAAATAACGACACTTGTAGATTGGCTACTGGACTGTGTTCATCGTCTAACAGTCCAAAAAGAACACGTTACGAAAACTGAATTTTTGTCTGTCCCCAGGTGAAACTGTTGGGAGCTATATATTGTATATCCGTCCTCATAATTCGCATTTTTAGGCACAACCTCATAATCGCGAAGAGCGCCTCTTAGCTTCGTCATGTCCGTTCCCTCATCTGCCCGCATGCAACACCCCGGCTCTTGCTGGACGTTTCTGTGAATTTTGATGTTCGGGACTTCAATGGAAACCTTTGGAGATAATTCGAGGTTTGTTAAAATGGGGCAATTTACATGAAAATTCAAGTAGGTTCTGTTGTTGCCGGCGACATTAAAGAGCCACAAAGCGCTTTTTCGTGTGGAATAGTATTAGGTCCTTAGGACAGCCGAACAGTCATACACATTACGCGAAAGATCCAAAATGTATATTGGCTAGTTTGTTTCCCAAAAAAGAGGCCACCAGCATCACACTGCGCCTTCCCGTAAGGTCAAATTATATTGGATCAGCAAAAATGCCTTGCTAATTATATGGTAAGTACGTCTTATTGCTTGGAGCGCCTCAAGAGGAGGGACATGCGGTACTGAGTTGAGTATGGAAGGTCTGATGTCTTGCTGCCCTTTCGCCTGCGGATAGGAGCAGTCCAGTTGCCGGAACCTTGCGTTAGTTTGACGGACAATTCCAGGAAGTAAGATGTCCTAACTCGTGGGTTCAGCTTGTTCAACCCTCATGCCCATAATTTCCGCAAATAAATACCGGGACGGTGCAACACCAGGATTCTAACGATGGCTCTCCCATCCTTTATATTTGTCTTCTCCTTTCATCCACGTTGTGTAAAACGAAGGAAATGTAAGAGCGCCCTACTTTTGGCAGAAGCACCGGCTACAATTAATAACGAACAAAAGCGCTATAACAAAACTTTATCAACGAACGGTACGTATCCCACTGTTAGAACATGAAGTCTCGCACATAAACACTCCCATTAATAAAGTTATTAATTGTACATAATTGTAAAAGTGCACACGTTGGAAAGAGAAGTTATTCGTTTTCATCACGGGGGGACTACCGGCTTTGGGCACGACTGCTTATGGAACATAAGCTACAAAATTTGTGAATCATTTTTACACAGGGTCCTGCGTTATGCACGGATTCCTACATTAGTTTAGATACAGAGCGTCCCACAGTTCCGCTCCTATGAACTCTAGCACGCAATTTCTTAATATACAGATGAAACTGTGAAGTGAGAGAGAAAACCAACAAGCTGCAACAGTTAGATGTTTATTTTCAACAATTTCTCAACATGTTTCGGGCATCACTATGCCCATCTTCAGAAGAACAAGACGTATGTTACTGCATGTGGTGTGCTGCGCTGGTTCTGCTGGATGTGGTTGGTAGCGGTTGTGGGGCGCTGCCTTGTGGGGTGCGAGCACACTAACCTTCAAAGTGCTCGCACCCCACAAGGCAGCGCCCCACAACCGCTACCAACCACATCCAGCAGAACCAGCGCAGCACACCACATGCAGTAACATACGACTTGTTCTCCTGAAGATGGACATAATGATGCCCGAAACATGTTGAGAAATTGTTGAAAATAAACATCTAACTGTTGCATCTTGTTGGTTTTCTCTCTCACTTCACAATTTGCTCACGATGCACGGTCACAGAAACAGATGAAAATTCCCCTCCATAAAATTCCGGCTGACGTCAGATGCAAAATGTTGCCACATCGTACTGAAGTTTATCGGTGTTGTTTGCGAAAATTGTTCATCTTTCGAAAGTTTATCAAGTGATATTTTCGGGATGATGTTTATCAAAGAATCGATTGGTGGACTACGATGGCAAGGATTTTCCGTCGTCAGAACACAAGCATTATCTTTACGCATACACGAATACATATAGGCTATGCATTATCAGATACTACAATCAAAAATTGTGCGTATTTTGTAGCATTTCTTACTACAGACCCAGTGGGATCTACGCGTGTTTCAACAGGAGTTAATGGAAAACGGATGTAAAGAGATGTGCATATTTACGGCACTTTTTGGCTGACAGAAACTACGAAATCTTCAGTAAAGTTAGCAGACATCTGACGAGATGCTAACCAGTGTCTCGCACTCCCAGTGAGTTAACTGCCGTAAAACAGTTTAGAGCCTACTGAAATAGGAATGAAGTGTTCTCTAAAGAAAGGAAATTAGTCTGTCTGACGATGCAAAAATGCTTAATCCAAAGTAACGTAATTTTCCCTTTGCAGGTCAATAAAGCGTGTGGTAAAATGGCGGTATAATTCTACGCATTCCGTTAGTGATCAGCGCCACGCTGTGGTCGCTTAGTTCCCAAGAAAAGAGCCTACGGTACGTATTCAGCAGCAGGCTGGCTAAGCCTGGGGTGCTTTGAAGAAAAAGATAAATCATTTGCTCCTGCCTGTAACGGAACCATGATTCCTCGTCCAGACACTTACCAACTGGGCTACGTAGTTCAGAATCTGTTAATATGAAGTTGCCTTTCCACAGCCTAAAGAGCAAGATGTGAGTACGTGTAAATCTGAAGGCTCGCTCGCAGTGAGAAAATTTCCGCGATATAAGAAAGAGCACTGTTCTGTTGCATGGTTCCCAGGCTTTGTCAAGCTGTCCTTGTGATACGAGCAGTACTACGAGGAAGATGAGTATCGAGTGTCGGTGAAATAATAGTGAGAAGGGGAAACCGAAGAACTAGGACATAAATGTCCCAGTGCAATGTTACCGACCACCAACACCAATGCACACGCACTGACCCAGGATCGGACCGGGCCAACGTGTTTAGGAGCCGGCGATTGACCTCAGCAATGTCACGGTCATTTGACTCCGCGGCAAAGTACGACGGTCCTAAATGTTACAACAGGTGGTACATATATTTACCACTTGCTATCAAGGGTCTATTTTGCCAGGCTTCTTTTGTGTTTATAAAGTGATTTTCTAACTTAGAAGGAGAAACGCAGGCCTGAATTACACGTAGGTCTACTAGATAAAAGAAAAAGTACATGAAAAATGTTAGGACCCAAAAGTGAAGTGAAAATTTTAGCTTCTTACATTCTGCGATAGATTTCGCGATTTTTGTTGGTCACTTCCTGTAGTATTGTTATGCGATGGTAGAACCGAGTGAAGACAATCATACTTCATCTTGGCTGGGAAATCTGTGGAAAATGGCTACTCGGAAGGCCGGGAAGTACAATATATGTGAAAATGATATTAAGATAGGCCCTACGGATACAAGGTACTGGGTTCAAGAATGTATCTAGATACTTGATGTACACACAGAGGCAATACATATTTCATTTACACGAAACTTTTCCTATTGAGTAAAGACGGGTAATTCGTACCTGCACGTAACCTAACCAAGCAGGCCATACCGATGTATGCAGGAGCGGAGGTATAGCTGTACGAATCATTAACTTCGGCAGCAGACGGAACGCAGTGGTAAGCTTCAAGCCCCGGCCAATCTACATCCGGTGTTCTGCGGATAGAGAAGACTCTGCATCCCAAAAGTGGTCTGGGCATTGTACAGAACAGAATGTGTCTGTACTCCAAGCGGGAATCGAACTCAAATTTCCTGGTCGTCCAGCCCATGGGCCTGTCCATTCTTCTAGGCTGTTCCGGTTGCCCTTTACACTGCTGGCTGTCTAAATAGTCTATTAAATGGCTTGATCGTATATACTCGGTGTCTTTATAAGGCCGTTGTATTTATACTATGTTAAAACCATCGAGTTCTGCTACAAGAGAAAGTTCGTATGTTGATGACTTACTTCGCAGTAGTGAAAGTAGAGCAGCCTATGTGTGCTTGAGTGAGCAGGCACCACAGTGGTCATGGGAATAGGCACAGAACTACATTGTGTTAGGGTAAAGAGAGGTGAGGTCAGGTCTGACCCCTTCGCAGACAAAGATAGAAAATCGACATCACGGTCAGAGATCAAGGTCGTCCTTTCGGCAGCGATCGATAGTGGTGCGCACTGCTGTGACGTCACAGCTAAAAAAAAAAACACGTAAGCTGGCGATTGCCGCGAACTGGCCTCAACCACAAACAGCGTCGCGCCTCGCTGCAGATTAATGTGGAACAAGCTGCAAGGATAACGCTTTAAGCTGCAGTACCGATCGGCGTTAATCATCCGGAGTATCATGAAAGAAAGTCTTTAATAATGCAACTCGTTTCTCCTCAACTCACTTTAGTCTCGAGTTCAATCAACATTCTTACTTACTAGTATATATGTTATTTAATTTAATGAAATCTAGAGCCATTCAGACTCCATGTTGGGAGATATTCCCATAGCAAGGCCCCAAACCTATTGACAATACAATAAACGTTTGGGCACATACATGGTTGCAACGTATTCAGGTTGGGGAGGTTGAAAACCAGATATCGTTGAAAGCTTAAGTAGTTTCTTTACATAACAACCGAGTTTAACACAAAAAAAAATCTACATTCTGCCCACATAATGCATTTCTGTATTTTGATAAATCTCGGATTATTCCCCTGGCTTTATAACAGAGGAGCGTGTTTACTGCGCGGTACGAGCTGGATCTTTAAATGTAAACTAGGTTAAACTCGGTCTTTTATTAAAGAGGCCGAACTCTTAGTCGCCAACCTCTGACTGCAGAGTCTCGGGTTTATCGCAGGCCAGTCCATGTGGGATTCGTGGTGGAAAAGTGTCATTGATGCAGGTTCTTCTGCGAGTATTTTAGTTTCCCCTGTCAGTATCACTTCACCAGTGCTCCATACTCATCTTCAGCTACGCGTCGTTCTTAGCAGAATAACAAACGGAGAAAATCTGGGAACTTTCCTAAAAGCAAGGCTCTTTTGGAAATCTGGAAACATTTGATAAAAACGTACGTTTAATTCTTTTTTATTGTGTAAATGACTGTAAACCAAATGATAACTCTGTGTGCCACTTGCTTTAGCATCACGAGCTCTCCGTATTACCCAGTGATGTATTTATGTGTTTCGGGCGGTTCACAGGATAAATAGTGAATATTAACACCACCAAGCAACTGATCTTCGTGAAGAAGACGCAGCGTGTTTTCTGGTACGAACGTAAATATAAACTGTGGTGAGATGACACTCTTGTTTCGAAGCACGCTTTCACATGCTAAATAAATATTTTAGGTCAAATTCTTAAACACAACAGAGGCTAATAAGGGAAGAGAGATTTGACATAAAATGTCGCAAAAATAGACTCCACAAATATTTCGCAGAAATACTCGTAATCAGACTCGAAAAAATTTCGCACAATTAATCAGACTCGACAAAAAAAAATTCTCACAAATAATCAAACTCGACAAAAAAATTCGAACTCATAATCAGACTCGACAAAAGTTTTGCACAAATAATCAAGACTCGAAAAAATATTTCGCGCAAATAATCAGACTCGACAAAAAAAAAATCGCGCAAATAATCAGACTCGACAAAAATTTCGCATCAATAATCATACTCGACAAAAAATTCGCACAAATAATCAGACTCGCCTAAAATCTCGCACAGTTAAAACTAGACAAAAACTTCTCACAAGTAACCATACTCGACAATAATTTTGCGCGAGTAGTTGGACTAGACAAAAATGTCGAAATATAATTAGAGTCAGCAAGAATTTCGCATCGAGTAGCTAGACACTCCTCCACTGGACTACACAGACTTTTGATACTGGCCTAAACGCTGGTTACACAAACAAAATTTACCCATTCCGACGATGCACAAAACCTACGTCTGACGCCACTTGAACACGGAAGCGACCTCAGTGACAAGACTAGCTGGACACGAACCCCACTTAATTAACTAAATTCGACCCCACTTAAGAAAGCAGTTATAATGAATTTTACCGAAAAACTGACTACATGCCACCCCAGTGAAGACACAATTTATCTTCGACGCAATAGAAGGAACAGCAACACCACTCACGAAATTCGCTGCCCTCCCTGCTACTGACAGACATGTTGTTTCGGAAACTAGAAAACTCTCCTGTGCCCTACTGTCTCAAACAGACCCGGTCTTGCCAACCTGACACAATCACCCCTATCGATTCCAAATAATCACTTCCCACCATCTTGACCTACTTGTCTACGCTAATTGAACAAAGTAACAAGCCCTTAAAACAAGTAAGATTATTCGTCTTCATTCGACGGCACTGAATCGCTGTAAATTGACTGTAATAATTCAGTTCGATTGTATTCACTGCGTCACTCATCTGTGCTCATTTAAATCCCACTGACAATAAGCTAGGAAAAAATCTCAGTAGATAAATATTGCAGAAGGGTTTTAGAATGTGATTCTAATTTCTTTTCCATATTTTCTTCCTCATTTTCACGTGTAAAATTTAATTTATTAATTTGGGTGTCACCACTTGTTTGCAATTTTTGCTGTTCCTTATGTTGTGATTGACAATGTACCCCACTCGAAAAGGAGGAGTGACTTTTGTAACATAAGTACAGATTTGGTTTTTACACCTTAGATGCTTATTTGGTATAGACGATTAGTGCGTTTGAATTAATACACTGTACTGGTTAAATGAGACTTTCTGAAAATTGAAACTTGAATCGACACCAACGTCACAACTAACTACCCACGACCCCAAACCGGCTCTGCGACCCAAAAAGTCTCACATTCAGTAAGCACCAGATGTTGCTCCCTGGCGGGAAAAGTGGCCGAAACAATAAACTGGCCACTCACCTCCGTCTAACGTCAAGGTTAAGAATGAGTGGCGTTATAACTCCTCTCTCCCAAGTACCTTCATGTTGTGCATATGAACAACTCTAAAGATAAAACAACTTACATCAATCCGCTTGTTTTCTTTCAACAGAAAAGTTCTTGGCTCCTTTTGTCACTTCTGCTTGTACTCGTACGTTTCATCACAGCCTGTGCTCCACTGTTGGGTCACCACACAGCATGGAAATGGAAACATGTCGTACCGTGTACGACAGACAGTAGGTAGAGCCGTTCTCTGTTTTGCGTTACGATATTAAATCTTTTGATTTAAAACTATCTACAATTAGAATTATAATCCAGTCTTGCCTATAGGAACACACGCTTGACTGTAGTTCCTTTCTATATGCATTTGCTGCCGATTGCACCCTTCCAGAATGGGTACAAAAGTCGGGTGCAAATTTTCGCTGCAGAATTTCTAAGTGTGGGCTGGTGATGGCACAACGTATATGCCAAAAAATTGCAAGCAACTCTATCCAAATAAAACAGTAAAATGTCTGGCGACAGAAAAGAAGTGGCGAATTTCAATGACGAGACAAGACGTATTTGAAACAAGGCAGCAAATTTACATCTCCGTTGTAAGGGATGGAGGGGCGCGTCAGTGGATGATGGGTGGCCGACGTTTCGAGACGTTATCACGCAACGTCGGGCATCAGTCATTCGGTGACGAGTGTACAGCATCCTACTAGAACAGATACTTCAACTATACAGCCACGAAAGCCAAAGAACTTGCATAATACAGGAACCACAAATTTAGATTATTTTGTTTATGTCTTGTTGACCTGCATCTCTGTATAATCTTGTAAATAGAACCAACTTGGTCGACGATTTATTCTTAGTATATTTAGTATTCTTAGTATATTTACCAATGGAACAGATGACTAGTCATCAGTTCCATTGCACCCTGCATACCAGACGGTCATCCACACAGAATAACAAGTACCAAGTGTCGCACAAACACAGTTGTTTCTCCTGATGATAGGCACATAGTCTCCCGAAACATGTAGAGATTGGTAAATATACTAAGAATAAATCGTCCACCAAGTTGGTTCTATTTACAAGATTAGATTCTGGTATTTGTTCCGTTGCAAATTAACCGTCACGTCGACAGTATTTGAAATGAAGGGCGTTGTTTGTGATAAAGTTGTGCGCCATGCTAGGGTTAAGCCGGCGATGTAGGTGAAGGAATAAGAACATGGTGCATGCGCTTGTTGCCTACAGAAGTCATGCTAAGGCGTTCGTCTCCGAGGACTTCTCAGAAGTATCTCTTGAGGAGCGTTAGTTGTAGGAAGCACGTACTTGAACGGTCCGTCTTATCACGAACCTCGCCTTCGCGTGTTGCATCCCTGTACTACTACCGAGGCTCCCTTCCCTACGGTAATAAATCCATTATTACAGGTGTCGAGGGTGTGACACTACATAAACAAACATGATGGAGTCACGGAGCATAAATATTTTAGCTGATGCGGAGAAAATTACACAAGCTCTATGTCTGCCAACATGTCGTCTCGAGTGATAACACTTGTAACGCTTATTCAGAAACTACTTAGTTCGAATCTCTGCCGGAGCAGAGACTATCCCTATACATTTCTCGGGTTTTCATGTCATTCCAAGGAAAGGTCCTGAAAAAACCATCAAATTTGAGCACTGTCCCTTTTACACATTTTCCAATTCGTTTTTCATTGTCATCCAAACATTCAGAGCTGTGCAATCCGAATTAACTGATAGCGTAAATAAATAAGTTACTTGCTCACACTTACACATCAATCTCAATATTGGTATGTATTTCCCCATGGCGCAACAGCCCCTAGTGGGCCAGGGACTCCCCATTACCGAGGCTACACGATCACACACAGACACACAACAATCGACAAGACTTCTCTGCACGAGTGATCAGCCCGTCGCTGAGACCTCTACTTGACAACACACAACACTCACAAGAAACAGACATCCATACCCCCGGCGGCATTCGAACCCGCAATCCCAGCAAGCGAGTAGCTGCAAACCCACGCCTTAGACTGTACGGCACATACAGGTGCATTTATTCAGTCAAGTAGAAAACAACAGTACAAATTACACGGATGTAATTACAATCCAGAAAATATATGTGTTACAAGACTACAGTCAGAATATTTACGTAAGAAATGGGGCTACATGTTTCGGCTATCTACTATAGCCGTTTTCTAGCCTTTCCACATGTCCTACGTTGCAAATGTGTGCCGTTCTTGTGTTGGTGGCTACAATAAGTAGACAAAACTCTTAGCCACATTCCTTAGGTGTATGTTCCTCACCGCACTGATATAGTGTTGTAATACACACATTTTCTGGATTGTAAGCACAGCTGTGTATTTTTACTGTTACTTTCTACATAGACATCCCATCAATAATAATGTCGATTCATTACTTTTTTTCGGTGTGAAGGAAATATTGCCATCTTCATTTCCGCTCCTCTTTGTATGGGTCTTAGGCGCTTTCGCAAAATTACCAAAAGCCATCATTAGCTTCGTCATGTCAGTCCGTCTGCCTTTCCGTCCGCCCGTCCGACCGCATGGAATAACTCGACTCCCTCTGGAGGGATAACATGGAATTTTGTATTTCAGTATTTTTTCGAAAATCTGTCGACAAATTTCAAGTTTCCTTGAAATCTGACAAGAATAACGGGTACTTTACATGGCGGCTCTGTACATGGGTGACAATATCTCTCTGAATTCTTCGCATGATGAGAAATATTTCGTACAAAAGTAGTGGAGAAAACTGAAACACATTTCATGTTAGGTAATTTTTTCCTGAAAATCGTGCCTTTTTTAGAAAATGTGGAAAAATGTGGTAGAGCCAGACAGGTCACAGATGACAAAATGTGGCGCAAGCGCATTGCGTGCTGGATGACTTAAAGCTACAGACAGACTCGGAATATGCAATACTCATTGCTTCCCCACGGCAGCAATGTTTAGTGGAACGTGCCTTAGTGTTACGTGTATACCTATATGGCCTGTCTTGCTACCCTTCCCTTTGCTTTCTTTAATTCACAGACATCGCAAACAAACATCGTCGGTGGATAAACATCTTCAACATGTCATGAAACCTGCCTGCCTTCCTTCCTTCCTTCCTTCCTTCCCTCCCTCCCTTCCTCCTTCCTTTCTTCCACCCACCACACAGAAGGCAAGATCCCCGCTAACTTCAACTTCAGTTTAGCACGATCAGCCATGTAACCAGATGATCGCACTTAACATTCCCACTGGCCTGCTGGAGGCAGACATCCCTCTATTATCCTTGGACCGAATTTCTTTCGACGCTGGCCTCGTCCTTTCGTCGTTTCTGTTCCAAATTTCCCTAAAACAAATCGTACGCAAACGTCATGGAGATAATCTACCAACTTCCCCCATGATTTATCGATCCCAGACATCACACTCATTATAAATACGAGGCTTCGTGGTTCGCTTCCAGGCAGCGTCAAAAGACTTTTCTCTTCCTTAAAGCGTCCGGATCAACTCCATGGCCCAGCCAGACTCCCTATTAAGCGGGTAGGGAAAGTAAAACGGTCGGGGCATGAAGCTTATCACCCAACTCCACCTACTGTTGAGGATTTATATTTCATCTCCCCCACACGCTTTCGTGGAGTAGTGATTAATTAAGCAAGGGGACAACTTTACATTTCTAATATTTAACTCGAGATGTCTCTGTTCTTCACAACAGAATTTAATTATTGTGTACTCAACGGCAGTATGAACTTTCTGATAATATAGGGTTGAAATGTAGATCATTAGCTAATTATAATTTTCGAGGAATTGGGAAGGGAGAGACTCAGGGTTGATATTATGCCATGTCGTACCTAGGTCTGCATGGAGCAGCAGTCAATTCAGCTCTCAAGCACGGTTACCAGTCTTCAGTAAAGTTGTATTACGAACGATCGATAGTTCCTGACAGGTAACAGACAACAACAGAAACAGCATGCAGGTTTCGACGTTTTGTTGATCGTGCATCGCAGTATATTTATCTCA
>Ga0131853_10021314_pt1 | contig 11763 bp, 9 predicted proteins | sample TergutLab28metaG_FD_92764 | JGI IMG/M metagenome (GOLD analysis project Ga0131853, IMG submission 92764) | Labiotermes labralis P1 segment gut microbial communities from Petit-Saut dam, French Guiana - Lab288 P1 (version 2) (version 2) | ecosystem: Host-associated > Arthropoda: Insects >...
TAATTAATAAATCTTCCTTTGCAAAACTTTATAATATTAATGAAACTGATGTGATGGAAATTATTCATTTCCACCCTGCAAATGCTATTAAAATCACGATTAAACGCCCTGTTAGTTCCGGGGATTTGCGTGAAACTGATGTGTATGGTGCTCAACAACACGCTCCACTTATGCACTTTGAGTTTGAGTTAAGTAAAACATTATGATGACCAAAAGTTTTATGCAGGAATTTTTGCTTTACTCGGTTTATTTAGCCCCTCGTGGAAACGAAAGGCTAATGATTTTGGGTGAGCAAATTTCTCACAGGCATTTGAGTATAAATGATAGACTTATTGGAATTGTTGGAGATGCCGGCTCGGGCAAATCATCACTTATAAAGGGAATGTTTCCCGGCTTAGAACTTGCAAATCATGATGATGGGATAAGCCACAGTAAGATTATGCAAATACGTGACCCACTTGGAAGCCTTAGTGATTCTGCAACTTTTCATATGGATATGCGGTTTCAAATGGCATTTACCCAAATGCATGAGATTGTTACGTTTGTGCGTACCGCACTTGTTAAACGTCGCAGGGTAATTATTGAACATTTTGATTTGCTTTACCCATATCTTGATATGAATGCTGAAATCCTTGTGGGAATTGGTGAAGAAATTATTATTGCACGCCCAACTGTTTTTGGACCAACACCGCAAGATATTCATGACATTGTTTATCCTTCTGCAAAATACCGTAAAATGGCACACACAGCAGAAGATATTACCATGCTTGTTATCATGAAAGAATATGGTATGCCAAGAAACTGGGACACAACAGACGTGCGAAAAGGTTTTGTAATGACATTTGCAAATCCGCCAAATGTTAATGTTGCAGAACTTACAGCCCTTGAAAACAGAGTACATGAAATAATAAAAGAGGATAAACCCGTAAGCTATTTAAGTGAAGAATATATTAAAATTGGTGATGACCATATAAAATGCGCAGGTCCTCGTATTCATGTACGCAGTACCGGTGAAGTTGAAAATTTTAGGCTTATGAAAGAAATATTTCATGACCCAATGCGTGGGGAATATTTGCTTGTTGGGCTTGTGGGAGAGCAGGATAGTGAGCAAAGCCTTAGCAGTTTGAATAAGGTTAATGTTTTATGAAGGTTTTGCATTATCAAAAATATGTATTTGGTTTACCATAAAAAAGTTTGCAAAGCAAACTTTTAACAACCAGTCGTGAATACCGAAACCGAAGGTTTCGGCAGGAAAATGCGGAGCAGTTTCCTGGCACATAAAAAAACAGTGAGCAGAAAACCTCACTGTTTTTTTATGGTGTTATTCGTTTCCTTTTTCAAGTTCAAGCAAAAATTCTTTATTATCTATTCCCCCGCCATAGCCAGTAAGCTTTCCACTAGCACCAACAACACGGTGACAAGGAATAATAATATTTATAGGATTATGGTGATTAGCCCCTCCAACTGCACGAGAAGCAGTAGGTTTTCCAATTTTCTCGGCTAACTGTTTATAGCTTATAGCCTCACCATACGGAATAGTTTGTAAAGCTTCCCAAACTATCTTCCTAAAATCAGTACCATAAGCTTTGATTGGAACGCTAAATTCCTTTAACGTCCCATCAAAATACGCCTTTAATTCACTAATACATAAATTAATCACATCTGTTTCATCAGCATCATCAGGAAAATTTAAAGGCAAAGGCGCACCTTCAAATGTAAAGTTTACCCCAACAATAAATCCGCCATAAGCAGTGATTAAAAGCTCTCCAACCGGAGAATCAAATTTAATAGCTGCCATTTACTATAAACCTGCAACTTTTAAACCGTTTACCAAAATAGAAGGAGCTCCAATTGAATCATTAAATTTAAGGTCACTAGCAACTATTTCAACATTTTTTAACATTTCAAAAAAGTTTCCAGCTACAGTAATTTGGTCAACAGGACGAATTACCTTTCCGCCTTCAATTAAGAAACCGTCAGCCGAAACACTAAAATCACCACTTACAGGATTTACACCAGAATGAAGCCCTGCTAGGTCTGTAATCAGCACACCTTTTTCAATTCCTTTTATCATATCCTCGTGTGAAGTTGTTCCTGGTTCAAGATAAAAGTTTGTTATTGAAGTAGTGATTGCTCCGCCAAAACCGGCTTTTGAAGCGTTTCCGGTGGATTTCACACCATCTTTTGCAGCTGCTTTAGTATTGTACAAAAGGGTTTTTAAAACACCTTTTTCAATAACAGCTTTGTTTTTTGTAGCTACACCTTCAGCATCAAACGCACGGCTGTTTAGGCAAAGGTCTGTTACACCATCGTCACGTATGGTTATATTTTCCTTTGCAATAACTTCTCCCAGCCTTTCTTTATTTAAAAGGGAGAATCCTTTTTGCCCTTGTTCAGCCATAAATATACTTGAAAATACCCCAAGCATATCCGTTGTTTTATTATTATCAAATACAATTTGATAATCACCGGTAGGAATTGAAGAAGCACCAAGGTTACTTAATGCAATTTCTACGGCTTTCCCGGCTACTTTTTTGTAATCAAAATCTTTAAAATCTCTGCCTCGCCAAATCTCTATACCACTTTTGGATTCACCATTTTCTTCAACTCTTGCAAGCATATAAGCAGCAGCCATGTTTCTTTTTTGGGAAACATTTAAGCCATATGAGTTTGCAATAGCTGATTCAGTTTCATTTGTCAAAACTGTGCAGTGGTCAGCCATTTTTACACGTGGGTCAAGGCTTAGTGCGTGTTTTTCGATATTAAACGCCATTTCAATTTTTTCGGCAGCTTCTACGGAGTTTAACGCTTCATTATAGCAGTTTACTTCCGGATATTTATCGTCACCCGGGTATAGTTTTTCAACATCAGGGTCTTCAATAATTTCTGCAACACCCATTGCGTTTTGAAGCAGTGCAGGAATTACGCTTACATCAAGTTTTTCACTTGAAGCATATCCAATTTTGCCATTAAAAGTTCCACGGAAGCCAACACCTTCTGTATTGGAATTTTTATATTCTGCAATTTCGCCTTTAAATACTCGTACAGAAAATCCATTTTCAGAAGCATAAAAAAGTTCGTAATCAACAAACCCCTTTTCTTTTGCCTGTTTAAACACTTCGTCACAGAAAGTCTCAAACTTAGTCATTATTTTCTCCCCCCAACTGTAAGTTCTTTAATTCTAATCATTGGTTGCCCAACATTTGTTGGAAGTGCTCCGCTTATGCTGCCGCACATGCCTTGTCCTTGCTTAAAGTTGTCACCAACACGGTCAATATCCATAAGCACTTCATGACCTTTGCCAATAAGTGTTGCCCCACGAACAGGCTCAGCAATTTTTCCATCACGAATTATATAGCCTTCAAGCACAGCAAAGTTAAATTGCCCGGTTGCAGGGTCAACTGAGCCACCACCCATTTTTTTAGCATATAACCCATAGGTTGTGCCTGAAATAATATCTTCTGTTTTATCTGTTCCGTTTAAAATATATGTGTTTGTCATACGTGATGTTGGTGCAAAGCGGTATGACTGTCTTCTACCGCTTGCAGTTGAAGGTATTCCCATTTTCAAGCCATTTAGATAGTCAACAAGATAAGACTTTAAGATACCATTTTCAATTAAAACATTTCTTCTTGCCGGCATACCTTCGTCGTCAACATTAATTGTTCCCCACTCACCGGCAAGTGTACCATCATCAATTGCATTAACACATGGTGCTGCAATAACTTCACCAATTTTATCTGTAAAAACAGATGCACCCTTTGCCACAGAAGTAGCCTCAAGGCTATGCGCACAAGCTTCATGAAAAAGAACTCCGCCAAAACCGTTGTCAATTACAACCGGCATTCTGCCACTTGGGCAAAAGTCAGCTTTTAGCATTGTCACGGCAGTTTCAGCAGTCTCACGGCCAAGACCTGCCATATCAAATGATTCAACAATTTCAAATCCGCCTTTTGCACCCGGACCTTCAACTCCAACTTGTTTTTCATTACCTTCTGATGCAACAGTTTGTACAAATACACGGGTACGAACACGTTTATCTTCTGCCCATACACCATTTGAGTTTGCAACAAACATGTTTTGTGAAATGTGAGAGTACGTATTTGATGTTTGTGTTATAAGCGGGTCAAACGCATATGCTGCGTCCGAAGCTTCTCTTAGCTTTTCAACAATTGCTTTTTTCCCAACTTTCTCCGGAGGAATTGCCACATTGTCAGCAAAGGAAAGTCTTTCACTCTTATCAAGGGTAATTACACTTTTTAAAGTACCTTCCTCTTTAAGTTGTGCTTTTACAGCTTGAGCCGAATCTTTTGCGAGTTTAAGTAAGCTATCACGGCTTGTGTTGTTGGTGTAGGCATACACTGCACCTGTGCCTTGGATTATACGAAGCCCAAGACCATAATCTACACCCCAGTTAGCTTTTTCAATTTGCCCGTTTACCATTTCGATGCTGTCTCTTGTTGTGTCTTCAACAAAGATTTCTGCTAAATCACCGCCTGTAGACAGTGCAACAGACAACACATCATACACTAGTTGTTTGTCTAGCAATTGTATTCACTCCATTCATTGTATAAAAAAATAATTACATTATGATTTTATCAAAGATTTAATAATAAAGCGACATTTTCTTAGAAAGTTGTTGCTTTATTATTAAACCTGTGGTAATCTTAGGACACAAAACATAGTTGACTTCTTCCAAAGAGTGGGTGTGCACCCACTCTTATCTTATGTCAAGAGAAATTTTTACCCTTGACATTTGAAAAAGAAAGGACAAAAGTTGAATGATTTCAAAAATAGAGTCCCTGCTTTCTCCGGTTGTAATTAGTCTTGACGTAGAACTTTATGACCTCGAGTATGTAAAAGAAGGCGGTGAGCGTATACTTCGTTTATTTATAGACAAAGAAGGCGGAGTTGACTTAAACGACTGTGAGCGTGTCAGCCATGCTGTAAGTGACATTTTAGACGAACATGACCCAATTCCAAATGCATACAGGTTGCAAGTTGGCTCACCGGGGATTGAACGAAAACTTTCAAAACCAGAGCATTTTAAACGTTATGTTGGGCAAAAAGTCACATTAAAACTTTTCGCTCCGCATATTCCAAAAGATGAAAACGGTGAAGAATCAATCACTACCGGACGAAAAAAGTTTACAGGAATTTTAGCAAACTATAATGATGGTGAAATAACTTTAACTGATGAAGACGGGCTAACCTGGGTTTTTGAAAAATCTCAGGTGTCGGCTTGTAAACTGGTTATGGACATAATATAAGGGAGGTACCTTTGAAAATGGATAACGGAAGGGAACTCATAGACGCACTAGTTCAAGTTTCTCATGAAAAAGGAATAGATAAAGAAATTATCTTTGAAGCAATTGAAGCTTCACTTGTTTCAGCTTCCAAAAAGCAGCTTGGGCAAAATACCAATGTTCGTGTTGTTATAAACCGTGAAACAGGGGTTTATTCTGTTTTAGCAGCAAAAGAAGTATGTGAAATAATTGAAGACCCAATGGTTCAAATTAGTTTAAATGATGCAAGGCTTATAAACTCTACAATTGAAATTGGTGATATGGTTGAAATAAATGTTACACCAAAAAACTTTGGACGGATTTCTGCCCAAACAGCTAAACAAGTTGTGGTTCAAAAATTTCGTGAAGCAGAAAGAGAAATTTTATACAACGAATATATTGATAAAGAGCATCAAGTTATTTCTGCAATTGTACAACGTAAAGACCGTAGAAATGTTATTGTCAGTCTTGGAAAACTTGAAGCACTTATTCCACCAAATGAGCAAATCCCTCGTGAACAATATACTTTTGGAGACAGGATAAAAGTTTATGTAACAGAAGTTAAACAAAATAATAAAGGTCCGATTGTAAATGTTTCCCGTACTCATGCAGATTTACTTTTAAGACTTTTTGAACAAGAAGTACCTGAAATAAACGATAGAATTGTTGAGATAAAATCAATTTCTCGTGAAGCAGGAAATAGAAGTAAAGTTGCAGTTTATACAAAACATCCGCATGTTGACCCAATTGGTTCGTGTGTTGGACAAAACGGACAAAGAGTTAATATTATAAGCAGCGAACTTCGTGGGGAAAAGATTGATATTATTTTATGGAATGAAGACCCTGCAAAATATATCGCTCATGCCCTAAGTCCAAGTAAAGTTGTAACTGTCGTAACAAATCAAGCAGAAATGGTTGCTCGTGTCGTTGTTCCAGACCATCAACTGTCTTTAGCTATCGGAAAAGAAGGGCAAAATGCTCGGCTTGCTGCAAGACTTACCGGCTGGAGAATTGATATAAAAAGTGAATCACAAGCAAAAGGCACTGATTTCCTTGTATTCCCGGAAATTGAAACTCAAGTGGACGAAACCACATCAGAAGAAATAGAAGCTGCTTATCAAGAGTTCTATATAGACGAATCAAACGAAGAAGCAGTTGACACCACAGAAACTAAAGCACAAGCAAGTCCTCCTGCTCCAGAAGCAGGGTATGATGACGAATACGATGACGAGTATTATGATGATGAGTACTACGACGAATATGACGATGAGTACTATGATGATGAATACTACGACGATGAATATTATGACGATGAATATGCTCAACCAGCAAGTGAAAATTAAACCAAAAAGACGTTGCGTAGGTTGCCGCAATATGTTTAACAAGAATGATTTAATTCGCCTTGTATGTGATAAAAACATTCTTATTGTCGATAAAAGCGGAAAAACAGAGGGTCGTGGAGTCTATGTTTGTAAAAATTTAAACTGTATTTTGATTGCACAAAAAAATAAAGGGTTGGAACGTTCTATAAAACGAAAAGTTTCGCCCGAAACATATGTTAAGTTAAGGCTTGAAGTGGAAAGGTGAGGTTGCTTGATGCCAAAGGTTCGTGTTCACGAATTAGCTAAGGAATTAAACGTTAGCAATAAGGAAATCATAGACAAAATGGGGGAGTATGGTAAATCTGTGTCAAATCATATGAGTTCTATCGAAGACGCTGACGTTGTTCGGCTTAAAGAAGATGTTAAAAAAGGTGTAGAACGTGAAAAAAAACCACGTCCTACAGATGAAAATGGAGAGCCATTACCACCACGCCCAAGACCGCTTGGACCTGACGGTAATCCATTGCCACGTCGTCCACGTCCTGTTGACGCTGACGGCAATATAATACCGCCACGTCCACGTCCTGTTGATGCTGACGGTAATCCATTACCACGTCGCCTACGCCCTGTTGATGCTGATGGTAATCCACTACCACGTCGTCCACGTCCTGTTGATGCTGACGGTAATCCACTACCACGTCGTCCACGTCCTGTTGACGCTGATGGTAATCCATTACCACGTCGTCCACGTCCTGTTGATGCCAATGGTAATCCATTACCGCCTCGTCCTCGCCCTGTTGATGCCGATGGTAATCCATTACCACGCCGTCCTCGTCCTGCTGGGGGAGATGGTAAACCTTTGTCACGCCCAAGACCTGTAGACGCTAATGGTAATCCACTACCACACCGTCCCCGTCCTGTTGGGGAAGATGGTAAACCTTTATCACGCCCAAATCGTGACGGTGGCAATCGCCCTCAAGGAGACAGACCTCGTTCAGATTTTCGTCCTCCTCGTGACGGAAACCGTCCGCAGGGAGACAGAAAACCATATGGTGATAGACCACCACGCCAAGAAGGTGGAGTACGCCCACAGCGTGATGGAGCAAGACCCGGTGGTGGCTTTAATCGCCAAACGGGTGGTCAAGGCAGCGGAGGTTTTAACCGACCTCAAGGTGGTGGTCGCCCTCAAGGTGGCGGTCAAGGTGGATTTAATCGTCCCGGACAAAATAGTGCCGGCAGACCGAGCGGTGGATTTGGTGCAGGACGCAAAGAAGAACCTAAAAAAACTGAGCCAACCAAAGATGATAAACGGAATATTTGGTCACGTAACCAAGTTGCAAACTCAATCAAAAAAGATAAAAAAGATGCATTCAGCAAAGAAAATCGCCAAGGACTTGACCGTAAAACCAGCAGAAAACCTGCTAAAAAAGTTATACCTGTAAAAGAAAAACCAGTAATTACAATGATTACTGTAGCACCGGAAATTGCTATTCGTGATTTAGCTGAAAAACTCATGCGCTCTAATGCTGAAATTATTTCTGTGCTATTCAAAAAGGGTATTATGGTAACAGCTAACCAAACAATTGATTTTGACACTGCATCTATGGTAGCAGAGTCATTTGATGTTTTGGTTGAAGAGTATGTTGAGGTTGATGTTTTTGAAGAAGCTTTTTCAAAAACACCGGATGACGAAGATTCACTTCTTCCTCGTCCGCCGGTTGTAGTTGTAATGGGTCACGTTGACCATGGTAAAACCTCACTACTTGATGTTATCCGCAATGCAAATGTACAGCAGTCCGAAGCCGGTGGTATTACCCAGCATATCGGTGCTTACAGTGTTACACTAAAAGATAATGAAGATAAAAAAATGACCTTCCTTGACACCCCAGGTCATGAAGCATTTACTGCAATGCGTATGCGAGGGGCACAAGTTACGGATATTGCAATACTTGTTGTTGCTGCTGATGATGGTGTCATGCCTCAAACAATTGAAGCGATAAACCACGCAAAAGCAGCAGGTGTTGAACTTATTGTAGCAATAACTATGATGGATAAACCAAATGCAAATCCTGACAAAGTTAAACAACAGCTTGCTATTCATGACCTACAAGCAGAGGATTGGGGAGGTTCAACAATAACAGTTCCTGTTTCGGCTCGTGAAAAAACGGGTATTGAACAATTACTTGAAATGATTTTACTTGTGGCAGAAATGAAGGAACTAAAAGCTAACCCAAACAAAACAGCAAGAGGAAGTGTCATTGAAGCTAAACTTGATAAAGGCAGAGGTCCAGTTGCTACTGTTTTAGTACAAGAAGGAACGCTTCGTGTTGGCGATCCAGTTGTTGCAGGTGCTTGTTATGGTAGAGTACGTGCAATGGTTGACAGCCGTGGACTTCCCGTAAAAGAAGCAGGCCCATCAACTCCTGTTGAAATTATTGGACTTGCAGAAGTGCCTACAACCGGTGATATACTTTATACTGCTGAAAGTGATAAGCAAGCACGTACTCTTTCAGAATCTGTTGTGGCAAAAGGCAGAGAAAATATGGTTAAAGCGTCACAAGGTAAAGTTTCTCTTGATGATTTATTTAACCAAATTCAAGCCGGTCAGGTTAAAGATTTGAATATTGTCGTAAAAGCTGATGTACAAGGCTCTGTTGAAGCTTTGCGTGGTTCACTTGAAAAACTTTCAAATACAGATGTAAGAGTTAGAATTATACACACCGGTGTTGGTGCAGTTACCGAATCTGATGTAATGCTTGCTTCGGCTTCAAATGCAATAATCCTCGGATTTAATGTTCGCCCAGAACCGGTTGCTAAGTCTGTAGCAGAATCTGAAAATGTTGACGTACGCATGTATAGCGTAATTTATGCAGCAATTGATGATATTGAAGCAGCTATGAAAGGTATGCTTGACCCTGAATTTAGAGAAAAATTACTTGGTCATGCAGAAATTCGTCAAATATTTAAAGCATCAGGAATTGGAACAATTGGTGGCTGCTATGTAACCGAAGGTAAAATTTTACGCAATGCACAAGTTCGTATTGTTCGTGATGGTCGTGTAATTTATGACGGACATCTTGATACACTTAAACGTTTTAAAGATGATGCACGTGAAGTTGCAACTGGGTATGAGTGCGGAATGTTGTTTAGAAACTACAATGACATTAAAGAAGGCGACAAAGTTGAAGCTTATCTAATGGAGGAGATTCCCAGGTGAAAACCCGTATAACACGCATTAATGACGAGATCGCAAGAGTTGTGGCAAATGTAATTCGCCAAGAGTTATCAGACCCACGTATTGGCACAGTTGTTAGTGTTGTTAAAACAGAAACGACAAACGATTTAAAGTTTTGTAAGGTTTTTGTTAGTATTATTGGGGATAATGAAGAACAAAATAAAACCTTAGAGGCTCTTACAAGGGCTTCTGGGTTTATTCGTAAGCGTGTTGCTGACACAATAAATTTAAGGCAAACACCTGAAGTAAAGTTTTTGTATGATGATTCTATCGAACATGGTATGAAAATGAGGAAGCTTATTGAATCTGTAAATATTGCACGTAGTGAGGAAGATTAATTAATGGAGCAAGTGCTAGAGTTAATACGCAAGTATGATAATTTTTTACTGGCTGGTCATGTTGGACCGGATGGTGACTCTATCGGTTCTTGTTTTGGATTAGCTTTTGCACTTGAGAAAATGGGTAAAAAAGTAAGTGTTGCGCTCGAGCCTTATCCAAAAAAATATAATATTATTCCCGGGCGTAAGTTTATGGTTTTTAATCCACCTGATGATTTTCCTGTTGAGGTTTTTATTGCTCTTGACTGTGCTTCAAAAGATAGACTTGTCTCTACAATTTCTCTTTTTGACCGTGCAGAAGTAACAATATGCATAGACCATCATGAAACGAACCCAGGTTTTGCAGATTTTAATTATATTGAGCCAACAGCGTCATCAACCAGTGAAATTGTTTTTAAATTTATAGAAAACTTAACAAAGCCGACAGCAGAAATTGCGTCGGCTATTTATGCTGGTATGGTAAGCGATACAGGTGGTTTTCGTTTTGGTGCTACAAAAAAAAGCACAATGGAAATTGCAGCAAAGTTAATGGAAATGGGTATTCCTTTTACTGAAATATACAATGAACTAATGTATAAACACCGCTTTGCAGCCGGCAAAGCTATGGGCTTGGCACTTATGAACTCAGTTCAATCATTTGATGGGCAAATTATTTATTCATCTATAACAAGGGATATGTTATCCGGGGTTGGTGCTGACCCTTCTGATTTAGATGGTGTAGTTGAATATTTAATGGATACGAAAGATGCACTTGTCGCAGTTTTAGTGTATGAAAAAGCAACTCCTACACAGGTTAAGGTAAGCTTACGTTCAAAAGGTCCAAACATGGGGATAGTTTCTTCACTCTTAGGCGGTGGTGGTCACCAATTGGCAGCCGGTGCTACGGTAAGCGGAACTGTTGAAGAAATTATGGAAAGAACTCTAAAACTTATAAATGATGAACTTTCTAATTTTTCAATCAAACCAACAATTGGAATTATAAACGTTTATAAGGAAAAAGGTTTTACTTCTCATGATGTGGTGGCAATACTTAGGAAATATTTTGGCAAAAGAGTTGGGCATACAGGAACGCTTGACCCTGATGCAGAAGGAGTTTTACCAATTTGTATTGGTCGTGCTACAAAACTTTCGGATTATATTTCTTCGGAAGATAAAACATATGTAGCAGAAGTTGTACTTGGAAAAGTAACAAACACGGGAGATTTGACCGGTGAAGTAATTAACGAAAAACAAGTTTGTGTAAGTTATGATGAAATAAAAACTGTCGTTGACTCATTTACGTTTAAAAGCCGTGGCGTTTATAACCAAAAGCCACCAATGTTTTCAGCAATAAAAATTGGTGGAAAAAAATTATACGAACTTGCACGAAAAGGTAAGGAAATTGAAAGGCCAACAAGACCTGTAAAAATTTCGGATATAAAAATCCTTAATGAAAATTTAAGCATTAATAAATTTACAATTGAAGTCACATGCTCAAAAGGAACTTATATACGCAGTTTATGTGTTGATATTGGTGAGGCATTAGGTTGTGGTGGAACAATGGGGACACTTGTACGTACACGCAGTGGCCAGTTTAAACTTGA
>Ga0131853_10021321_pt1 | contig 11761 bp, 10 predicted proteins | sample TergutLab28metaG_FD_92764 | JGI IMG/M metagenome (GOLD analysis project Ga0131853, IMG submission 92764) | Labiotermes labralis P1 segment gut microbial communities from Petit-Saut dam, French Guiana - Lab288 P1 (version 2) (version 2) | ecosystem: Host-associated > Arthropoda: Insects >...
CAAGCAACCACTGCGGCAGGTGCCAGAATAGATGGCAATACCTCCACTGGTGGGGGCGTAACAGATGGCGGCGGCGGGATATACATCGCAGGCACAGCCACCCAGCTAACCATAACCGGCGGCACAATAGGCAACAGCAATGCAGACCAAGGCGGAAACAGGGCTGTAAGAGGCGGCGGTATATTTATGGCTGTGGGTACAAGCCTGCATTTAAACAGTGCCAATGCGCATATCTTGGGCAACAGAGCCACATCCTCAGTGGTGACAGGCGGAGGCGGCGGTATCTTCGTAACCGGTGGGGGTACACAACTAACTCTGCAAAACGGAACAATAGACGGTAACCGTGCCTTTCGGGGTGGCGGGGTCTGGATAGGTGCGGGTGCGCCTGGCAACAATAACCAATTTACAATGACAGGCGGTGTTATCCGCAACAACAGATATAACCCTACTGCCAGCGGACCGGTATCCGATGGCGGCGGCGTGTTTGTAACAGGCTCTAGCAGCCAATTTACCATGAGCGCAGGCACCATAGGCAACACCAACCAAACACTGGGCAATCGTGCCGCCAGTGGCGGCGGTGTGCATATTGGAGGCGGTGCAACTTTCAACCTGCAATCGTCCAATGCAACGGCAGCACAAATCCTGGGTAACACAGGCAATGCGTCCGGTGGCGGGGTAACGGTAAGTGGGAATAATAGCGTGTTAAATTTCAGCGGCGGCACAATAGGAAACGCCAATGTAAACCAAGGCAACGTAGCCGGTACCGGTGCGGCGGCAGGAAGCGGCGGTGGAATATTTGTTTCCAGCGGAACCGTAAACATGACTAATGCCAACGCAATAGTAAGAGGCAATACTGCCGCAGGCACAGGGGCAGCAGCGGGTGGTGGAGGTGTGCATTTAGCCTACGCAAATGCTCATCTTAACCTAACAAATGGGATAATCGAGCAAAACCGGGCTTTCCGTGGCGGCGGCGTAATGATGCGCGCCGGAACATTGGCCAACCGCAGCTGGGTAAGCATGAGCGGCGGTTATATTCGTAATAACCGCCTTAACCCAACGGGAGGGCGCGTAACCGAAGGCGGCGGTGTACATGTGACAGGTCTGCATACTCAATTTAATATGACCGGCGGAAGTATTGGCGCAACAACAGCAAGCGGCAACCATGCTGTTAGGGGCGGCGGTGTGTATGTAACAAACGGCGCATGGTTTGAATTGGCAAGCGGAAATATCCGAGGCAACGAAGCCGAACATGGCGGCGGAGTATTTATGTCAAACCCTGGCTCTGGAGCTATTGCCAGTTCAGTATTTACTATGTCTGGCGGGTTTATAGGCGGCACAGCAACCAATCAAGGCAACGTAGCTACCGGTGTAGGAGACTCCAGCGGTGGTGGTGTACGTATCCAGCACAGTCTGCCCCGGTTCTACATGACTGCTGGGGTAATCCAAAACAATAGCGCAAACCGCGGCGCAGGTATAGCAGCAGGCGGCGGCACAGCGGCGGCGGCAAGCCATTTGATGCAAATATATGACGAGTGGATATATGATGCGCCTTATGAATATGGCGGTTATCACTATGGTCTAAACGATGCCACTTATTTTCATGAGTATTATTACGAGTCAAGCGATGCTTACAATTTTTACGGCTATATAGGCACAGCTCCTAGCTATATTGGTATTATGCCTGCAAACATTCCAACCCGTCCGGCAACACCTGCGCACATGCTTACAATTAGGGGTACAGCGCAGATCCTCTTTAACACGGCGGCAGCTTATGGTGGCGGTGTGCATATAAGCAGCGGAGCTGTATTTAATATGCCAAGCGGCACCCCGATGATCGCCAATAACCTGGTTACTGGTATGGCAGCATCCAATGGCGGTGGTGTTCATATGACTGGCAGCAATACCAGCTTTAACATGGATGCTGGGGTAATACAAAGCAACACAGCATTATATGGTGGCGGCGTTTCAGTCTTTGGCGTAGGTTTCACCAACACCACGTTCACAATGACTGGCGGCACCATCGGAAATAACAGCCGTAGTCTTGGAAATACAGCCCAACGAGGCGGCGGCGTATGGCTCTTGGGTGCAGGTGCATCCTTCACAATGCAAGAAGGTGACAACGGCAGTACGGGCAGTATTGTCGGAAACGAAGCGATAGATATGGATGGCGGTACCGTATCATCAAGAGGCGGCGGCGGCGTTTTTATTGATGATTGGAGTGTTTTCACCATGCGCGCCGGCGAAATCCACTATAACCATTCTACCGGTGGCGGTGCTGGCGTAAGGGCAGACACCAATGGAAGTTTCACTATGTATGACGGTACAATTACAGACAATGTTACTAATGTGTATGGCGGAGGAATATTTGGTAATAATCTTTCGTCGGTAACTATACACAATGGTGTAATCAGCGGTAATCAGGCTTTGGTTGGCGGCGGCGTGAAAACCAGCGCTATTGTAAACATGCTGGGCGGGCATATTTACGATAACACAGCTACATCAGGTGGTGGTGGCGTATCGGTGATAACTGACACCGGCAACTTTACGATGAGTGGCGGCATAATAGGCGGCAGTACCCAAGCACATGCAAACACAGCCCCAAACGGCGGCGGTACATGGGTTGGCGATGGCGCAAGCTTTAACATGCAAGCCGGTACTGTAATCATAGATGCCGTTGAAATCACAACAACCGGTACAATCCAAGGCAACGAGGCAACAGGCACATCTGATACATGGCCCAGCATCCAAGGCGGTGGCGGTTTGCATGTTACTGGTACAGGTTCGCAATTCAATCTGTACGCCGGAACAGTAAGTGACAATAGTGCTGCGCAGGGCGGCGGTATCTTAGTGCTTGATAATGCAAACTTTAACTTATGGGGTATTGCCAATAAAACAATCACCCGCAACAGCGCAACATGGGGCGGTGGTATATTTGTATCTTGGAGATATTGCAGTGCAACCCCTGACAGTTCTCATATGACAATGGCTGCTGGTGCCGACAATGTCCATATTACCCACAATGCAGCGGTACAAAGGGGCGGCGGAATCTTTACAATGGCTGCCGAGTATGGCAGTCCGCTACAGCGTGTTTCCGGTACAAATACCGCCTACGGAAATCTAACCCTTAACAATGTCATCTTCGGTGGCAATACAGCAGGTCATCGCGAGTTTTCTCCGGTAAACGCTCTAGTTGTACTGGGTAGTTCTGCTTGGATTGCGAACACGTTAAGTATCGGGATCCACCCTATAAACAATTACGATATAAACCATATAGGCAGTAGAATTGAACTACCTCTAACAGGTAGCAGAGGGACAATATTATTTGTCATGTCCGGCAGTTTAATCCTATTCATAACCATATTGGTTATCGCATTCATAGTTTTAAAGAAGAGAATGCCGAAGGTCCGTGCGGGAGGATATGCAAGCCCCGCTAGATATAGCAAAAAACTGTAGTATAGAACCAAATAATCAACATACACCCCACTGTGGCTTTGAAAAGCTGCGTAGCAATGAGGTTTGAAATGGTGGTTACATCACCAATAGCGGTAAAGTAATCCGCCTTAACAAACTTAAACGATAATATAATACAAATCACTGAAAATCACGTCGGCAACCAAGCGAAAAACCGGCGGCTTTAAGCCGTTTTTCGTGATGCGTTGTCGACGATGATTTTCGAGATTAGTATAACCTTTCCTTAAAAACGGTATATGTGACGTTATTTTTGGGTGGAATCCTGCAGCAGAATGATACAAAAGGCCCAGCGAAACCTCAGTCGCCAGCCCTGTATATATATATCAACCCCGGCATATTTCGACGTGCTTCCTGTATCTTTTTTAGGTGCCGAGGCATGGAGTGCAGAGCGGGATGCCGAGAATGGTTTAATCAACACAAAGGCGAAGCCTCCGGCTATAAAGCTGCACCGTGAACAGAAAAAAACCGCTTACGCGGTTTTTTTATTTGCTTCATATAAGTAGATTAGATGGTGTACATGCTTCACTTATATGTAATGAAGAACCGTGAAGTCAAGCCCTGTAGCAACGCGGATAATTTTAGGCGGTTTTAGAGGGGGAATTTGCTGGTAAAACCCAATTAATTTTATGGGTAGACAGCAAAAAACCCTGTATTCACAGGGTTTTAAGGTAAGCGCGAAACCAGATTCGAACTGGCGACCCTCGCCTTGGCAATGAGATGTGTTTTACCCTTGAAAAACTGCTCTAAGCCCTTATTTTATGGGGTTTCTGTGTTTTCGGTTTTATGTGTTTGACAACAATTGACAACAATTGCGAAATTATTGTACCTTCCACAAGTGCTATTATCTATAACTAATACTTGGCAATGTAAGTAAAGAAGAAAAAAAGAGAGAGTTAAAGGGGCCTATTGATGGAAAGACACATCAACAGGCCTCTTTCTATTTTATTTATTACAAAGCTCCGCATAGTCAAGAACCACAAAATATTTTCATGAGAAAATCGCTCATAAAAATTTTTTGCTATCCTTCGGATTTCTTGACAACGCTATGGCTTAACCTATGACGGACAATCTCGCAGGCTTACATACTAGAACATTGAAACCCAGCCAAGGCCGCCCCAGGTCAGTTATTTGCTGTCTTCTTTTATATCGGACATGTCAAAAACAATACTTTGCTTGCTACCAACGAGAGCAAGCGAATAACCTAGAAAGTTGGCAATCTTGATTAAATCTTCTGCTGAGAAGCTATTACGGTAAAATTTGTTGCTCATGGATTGCCGTGATATCCCCAGCATTTCTGCAAGTTCCTCAATCTTCTTTCCTTCTAATTTTAACCCTGCTTTTACTTTATCAGAAACAGCCATTTACATAACCTCCTTCCACATTCACGATTATAGCATTATGAGTATGAAAGTCAACGATATAGTGAAATACATAATCAAAAAGGTGTATTTACCAGTTGCATTTATAATCATATAGGTGTATAATATACTCAATTAGATGAAATTAATAACTCAACAGGAAAAGGAGCTATCATCATGAAACATTTTAACAATCCCCAAACACTGGAAGAACTCAAAAAGCAATATAGGGAGCTGGCAAAGGAACACCACCCCGACAATGGCGGGAATACCGCAACCATGCAAGCCATCAACGCAGAATATGAAAAATTGTTTGAAAAACTCAAAAACACCCATGCAACTCATGATGGAACAACCTACACAACTGAAAAAGATAATCCCGAAACCGCCGAGCAATTCATAGAGCTAATATCCGAACTGATGAAAATGGATAACATCACAATAGAAATAATCGGCTGCTTCGTTTGGGTAAGTGGGGAAACCAAACCATATAAAGAAAAACTCAAAGAATTAAAATTTAGATGGCACAGTAAAAAACTATGCTGGTATCTTAAACCCGAAGATTATAAACGCAGAAGCCATAAGGATTACAGCCTAGACGAAATCCGTTCCATGTATGGCACCAGTGGTCAAGTCACCAGCAACGGATTAAACAAAATTGTATCAGCATAAACACCAATATCTCAAAGAGCAGGGTGCAAACCTTGCCCCATACCCCAAGGAGGATATAACCATGTGGACACCTATCATCATTACAGACAGTCGGACAGGCCGTAAGGTTCATTGTACCATCTTTGATGCTCAACTTTATCAGTCTGGTTTTTGGAACTTTGATGATTTATGGGATATTTACGGGGCTGATGTAAATGTCCAAATTATGAACAATATGTATGATGGGAGCTAAACCAACAACAGTATAAACCCAACTAAGAGCGGGAGCAGTTACACCGCTCTTTTTGGCTTCAAATTCTAAAAAAAATTCCCCACTTCGTGGGGGCCTATTTTGAAGCGTTTGTAAACCGCACATACATACAATCAGGTTCAATCACTCTTATCTGTGTATCTGCAAAATACCTTACTCTCAACCAATAATCTGCACCTCTGTACCATGTCCACAAATAAATACCTTGAACACCATTTACAGTTGGGGGAACTACTGGCCATAAATAACCTTCAAATCTATCATCAAGATAGTTAATCATGATGTTTTGTTGGCTACCTGTACCTAATAAAAGTTGTTCTAGTTGGTGTAAGGTTGTTGGTTGCCATTGAGCTTGGTTGATACCTAACTCTGGGGCTGTAAGACTACCAAGAGCAGTTGGAACACCAACTATTGGAGTTCTTGGGCCAGGGATAGGGGAATAGCCTTGTAATAAGCATGAGACTGTGCCTGAGAAGTTGGGGAAGTCTATGCCTGTGTCGGAAGGAACTGCTAGTCCGTTGAGACGGTATTCTACTACTTGAGAAGCGAATACGGTGCGGGTTTCTATGCGGCCTCCACGGGCTACTACGGCTTCCATGCTCTCTAACATACGCTCGGCGGGACCATTATCAGTAGTTGCTCTATCTCCATCAAACGTATTACCTATGCGGTATTCTACATGTGGCCTTCTATCAAGAGTACCACTGTCTGGAATACGATGATAGGGATTGGTTTGCGCTCTATATATTGGTTCAGCGTGAATTGAGTGGGTTATTTCACCGCTTGGCGGGGATGATGCGTGAGCGAATACGGAGATTACGAATTGGCCACCAACACCTGGAGATGTTTGAGTGTTTGGATAATACCAAGCTACAGGTGCGCGTAACCCAGCTAAGTGAGCCTGTGTAGAACCAGTTATACGCATTGGATTAACCAAGTTTCCACCTGATGTACCTAATGTCCATCTGCTATTACGAGCAGTATTTGTTGTAGGAGTTCGAGTATCTGCGGCGAATAAACGCAATCCGCAAAAATTAGAAAACTCATAGTTACCCATAGCAAACATAGAACCACCACCACTCCACCTTGCGAAGTTGTGACTGTTCTCAAGATAATGTCGATTTCCAGGACGGCTGAAATCAGCAAACTCATGTCTTCTAAAATCTACTGGACCACCTACACTTCTGTAAGCACCCCACCAGGTATACCATTCGGTGACAGTTGGTATAGGCGAGTCTTGGAAGCGGAACATTGTTACTGTTTGTAGAACGATAACTCTTGTAACTTCCAAATCGCTTACATTCCTTACTGCCTCACCTTCACCACCAAAAAAATCAATGGCAGCATCTAAATATCTATTAACTTTACCAGCATCTAATGAACTTGCACTTCTACTACTGTCTGCATGAACCATAAGAGCAAGTGTTATTAGAGAGTCAAGATAGGAGGCAATTTGACGCTGCTGTAAACCACTTTCCCAATCAGGGAAATCTCCGTCAGCAGTGCGTAAACCATCAGGAGTTATATAAGTATTACCCCATCCAATTTGTTGGTCTTCTGGTAATGTGAAAATATGTGTCCAACGTGCATTAGGAGAATTATTCGCATCTCCCAATCCTCGGGCATGTAGCACAGTACCTTCGGCTATAAACTGCCAAAGATTCAAAGCGGCTGTTGCATTAGCTCTACCTTCATTAAAAATTCTTCTAATAAAAGCATACGGATACTCACTTGTTTCACCTGCAAACCAAGCATTCAAATATTCAATAATTTGTGGCATATGCATACCATAACCAGGTGTGACACTACTTGGAATATGTCTACTGCTATTTTGCGCAGAACCACAAGCACCACCACAAGTACAACCCCAATGTGAACGTGAGTTTGTACCATACTGTACTCTATGTTGAGCCAGAGTTGTAACACGGCTCTGGTCAGATAACATCAAATTAGATGCATCAGGCAAGCCACTGAAACCACCCCAGTGCGCCGCAGGGCCTGTTATTATAAGAGACGGTAATACTGTAGCACTTGTCCAAGCTATCTGATTACGCCTAAATCTAGCTGAATATGCACTCAGAATAGAAAGTCTCTCTGCATCTCCGTCACCTTCCCAGGGAAACCAATTTATAGGCTCATAATGCTGGTTTCTGTCCGTGGTTAAGCGTTCCCTATTCATCAATTCAGGGTTTCTGATTACATAATCTCCTCCATAAAGGAAGATAGCCAGTGCTGTTTGCCTACATCTTGGCGGAAGTCTTGGAGTAGTAACACCAATAGTTGTTGTAACTCTTGAAGCGTAAACACCTTCTGCAGCGTTTGTATTTGCTCCACCTGCATAAACAGTCAATGGCTGGAATGCCATAAGGAATACTAATAACAGAGTCACCCCCATTAATAGCTTATTTTTGATTGCTTTGAGAAACATGTTATATCATCTCCCTTTCATACTTCTCTGATAAATGGGCATAGAAAATCATGGTTGAGTTATTACTCTAAACTACTAAGGCATGGTGACAACTACAGGCTCAAAATATAAAAGCCCTGTATCATTATTGATACAGAGCCTTTATCTGTGTGGCCAACTATATGTTTGCTTTATGATGATTTTGATATTAAATTTCGCTCAAGCAACTCAATATAATCCCACAACTCGGTACGATGTTTTTTATGACAGACATTTACAATCTTTATTATATTATAATATATGCCTTTAGACATCTCACGCATACAAACATTTTCCACATTGTAAAGTTTTGCGATTTCATTCTTCATTTCAGCTATATCATAATTAACACTCATAATACACCTTCTATACCGCCAAATATCGTGATGTATGTGTTGTCTGCTCTATAGTTACACGCCCACCTGTTTCCGTTATTTTTAATACAACAGGCATAGGAGATGCTGTAACAATCCCAGCCAACTCTTGTTTCGCTACTTCATTGCTGAAATACTGTACATGCACAGTGTTGCCTATACAACTTTTAGGCATTTTCCTAGCCTTTTCAAAATCCAACTTATTTTTCACACAATATTCCTGTATTACCTTTTCATGCTCCTTGAAAATATTACGCATAACCCTACTCCTTTCTAAATACATTATAATTGCCTTTTGAATTATATATCACGCTAAACTCTTGTTCAAAGCAATTCAAAATAGCGTAGTCACCAGGTGACGCAAACATACAATTAACATCAAATCCTGGATGCGTATGACCACTCCAACGATAGCCGAGTGAATTAAGTTCTGTTGCATATTCAGAACTTACATTTACATTCTTCACACCACCTCTAATGATTAAGCGTTCTTGCCCCTTTGTAAACATTGCAAACTCCACGCCTAAATACGCAGTAAAAGCAGATAAATCTTTCATATTAACTGTATTCTTTGGAACAGTTACACTTGAATCATATTCAGGTAATTTCTCTAGAAGCTCTTTTTGCCGATTATTCAAAGAAACACCACGATGTATTATCGCATTTGGATTACCCTTACCTGTATTTCTCTGTTCGATAGGTTGTGCGATTATTTTTTCTTCATCTAATCCCCACATAGAATAATACTTATGTGCCAAAGTATAAATTTCATCTATCAGCTTCTTCTTTGTGATTTTACCTTCAATCCAATTCCCTACATACAAGGTTATAATTTGTTTATGATTATATTTTTTATCAATAGTATGTAACTCTGCACATACCAATTCCATACTTATAGTTGTTGCACAGATAAAAATATTAAGAGTATTATACCTAGGTTGACTTCGCCACCATTCTTTACTACGCAAGAATAAAGCAATACATTCCTTTGTTAATTTCTTTACTGCCATTTAATGACCTCCATTACTTTTGCAAGTCCATTCAATTTCTTCTATCGTTTATCAAGTAATATTATAACATGTGACATAAACAAGTGAAATGCCTATATAACACCTAATTAAGCGCAGTATACATGAAGCGTAGCTCTACTACGAGAATAATGAACAATGCAGAGCTAGACCACTAATGCTTTTGGATTGACATAGACAAAATACTGAGGGTTTTTCCCTACTATGAAGAGCATGGCTTTCTAGGTAAAATATGCTCTGTGTCTGCAAGTGCAAAATACAACACTCTTTCAAGTTTTGATAACATCTCCTTGGTTTCTTCGTCAGGAATTATTCCAGCATTTGTATCAAAAACCACTGAATGTGCTATCAGATTACGATGATAAGTCAATTCATCTTCATCCCTTCCATCTTTTCTGGAAGACATAAAAACCAAACGCTCACATGCAGACACATTTTTATTATAACGCCTTACATACTCTGTGACACTGCGTTGATTCTTGTTAGGTGAAACCAACACTAATAAAGTTTCCCAAAAAGCCATATATTGACTCACAACATTATTATTCGCCAGTAAAGCATCCTTTGTGCTTTCTGTAAGCATATCCACATCAGACTTCTTAACATAGTAATTTATGATATCTAGGTTTCTCTTATTGTAAGCCTTAAACACTTCTTCTAATGAGTCTATAACTTGTGGATAATTGACGAAAATATCACTTATGCTGTTAGATAAAAGTCCTTTAAGAAGTGCAACCTTATCTTCAAACTTCAGTGTGCTTATTTTCCTTATTTTCATACTAGGATAACACGCATCAACAATTCCATTGTCTATTACCCCAACCGAACTATCAACATCATATACAATTGTTTTGTCAGCCATAATAAATGCCCCTCTCGATAGTGTAGATACAATATATCAAGAGAGGCATATAGTTACTTTGTATCAACAGATAAAATTAGTTTGGTATGCCGATTTTAACGGTTACATAAGCAATAACTATACGATTTACATAGCCACTTGCTTCAACATGTGTCACTTCACGAAAAGTTACGCCTACACCGATTGGAGTGCCACTACGGAAATTCTGTGTGACAAAGTAATTATGTCCAGGTGATGTGTAGAACGCTGTAACAGCACTATGAGGGGTGCCTGGGCCTTGGGTACTTACTTCACGCACAGTATGACCTTGAACATTAAAGCCTGCTACTCTTGCACGGTCAGTAGGAGTGCCTGTAAATGTGCTTATATGCGCCCAGTATTCATGCTCTAACTTGCTTTCGCTATGAACCCTGGATGCTTGTGCAAGTGTGTCACTCCATACATATGGTTGTAGTCCAAGTTCTACACGCCACAAGTTGACGTAATCAAATACAGCTTGCTCAAATTCAGCGGCAGTTAAATCATGTCTCCAAGCATTTGTGCCTTGACCTCTGTACGCAGGTGGAGGTGTTGGAGTGGGTTGTGGAGTAGTGGTTGGAGTAGTCACTGGGCCTTGACCTTGCGTATAAATATTAGCAATGCGGTTTGCTCCATCCCAACTCATAGTATATCCCACAGCCTCAAGAGGGAATCTTAGTGGAATCATCGTACTGCCGTTGATAATCTGGGCTGGAACATCAAGCTGTCCACCGCTTGCACGGTTGGTTACATTGTTTATGACCTCAAAATGGGATTCGCCAATCCACAGATAAAGTGTGAAATCTGCTCTGGCCATTCTTGCTTCGCGCCTTGTACCGTTCCAGCTTACCTCGAAGCCCAAATGTTCAAAGACATCGCGTGCGCCTACTAGGGTACGGCCAGCTTGGATAACGGGTTGGGTTCCGCGGATAGTGACCTGCTGGCCGTCTACGAAGATGCGGATGGGCTGGGTTGATTGGGCTGATACTACCACTGGGAAAGTGGTTATCAGCATGAGTGCAACCAATAAAAGTGCTACTAATCTGTTTCTTTTCATGTTTTATCGCTCCTTTTTGCGGATTTGCTGGGTTTCTTTTGTTGTATGATGTTATTGTATCACCATTTAGTGGTGATGCTCTGCCCTTATAAAATCAGGTTATGTGTGAATATTTTACCTGGAGCAACTGACAAAATCAACTCTCGTTATGTTTTGGGATATCGTAGGTAGTAAACGCATTAGTAGACTTACAGTAAACGAGGTGATACTGTGAATCTATTCGGG
>Ga0131853_10021325_pt1 | contig 11759 bp, 9 predicted proteins | sample TergutLab28metaG_FD_92764 | JGI IMG/M metagenome (GOLD analysis project Ga0131853, IMG submission 92764) | Labiotermes labralis P1 segment gut microbial communities from Petit-Saut dam, French Guiana - Lab288 P1 (version 2) (version 2) | ecosystem: Host-associated > Arthropoda: Insects >...
ACCCACACACATACACTACACACACACACACCACACACACACACACCCACCCACATACACACACACACCACACACACACACACACACACCCACACACACACCCACACACACACAAACACACACCACACACACACACACACAAACCACACACACACACACCCACACACACACACACTCACGTACCGCGGTGTGATCTGTGCTGATGGCAGTACATTTCGCATTCTGCCAACAGGTGCAGCGCTGCTGATGGCAAAGTACAGTAAATGTATTGGGGAATTCTTTCGCAGGAAGTTGCTAAAGTCTGTGTCAGTGCGTTGGTACGCTCTGGAGAGAACGTCTTGCACATTCGCAAGTGTGCCTGCACAGGTGTGCCAGAGTGTTTGTTTTGTAGGTGCACACCACCGTTGTATTAGCACTGTACATGCAGCTCAGGTGTGCTCTGCATGCTTATTTAGGCACTTTATGAAATGCATTACTGTCCTGTACCAATGTTGCAGAGAGATGTCAATGGTACTGCAAATGTTGTTCCTTTACTTTAAGATTGGCAGAACGGAAAGTACAGTGCAGCAGCTCAATAGGTGTAGTGACTAGGCCACGGGCTGAAAACCAAGAAATTTCAGTTCGACTTCCCTCAGGATCATGTTCGTTACACATTTCCCACTGCACCCTGCCGGCTGTGTCCCACCCTGCCTACTGTCCAATGGGTACAGACTGCACTTTCCCCCGTCTTAAGCAGTCAGGGCTTGAAGCTCTCTCTATCTAGTGCCGAGTTTAAGAATAACTGGATGTTTACCTCCATTTCCCCGTATGCATTAATGCCGTGTACAGACGCGACTTTAGTTTACGCAAACAAAATATGTATTGATGCTTGTGGACGAGAGAGTGGGCTAATGTTGATGTGCATTGCGCTGTGCTGCAGCTGGACGGTTGGTAGCACTGCTACAGCCATCCGAGTGTGTGCTGTTGTTTGGTTAGTAAGCATTTAGCTACATGTTTCGACCGACATGCCGTCATCTTCAGGTTACTCAAGCTGTAGGATATTGTAAATTGAACGTCAGCTGCTTATGTGCGTGCTTGGTGGCTGATATAGCAACCGCACATAGCGTGAGTTAAAATTTGTATTGAAATGTGCTGAATGTAAAAAGTTGGTAAGAAATCAGGAGTTACTTCTGGGCTAATTTTGTGTTCCTCGTACCGCAAAACCTGCACTCACTGTCAACCAACAAATGCAATCAATAAACTGCAATAACGTACAAACAATACAATACAATTCTATCAAACTGCTGCATGTTTCGGCACCGAAGTGCCATCCTCAGTGGATCTACCAGAACAAAGACATACAAATCCAACACGCTAATTCACGTATACAGGCGAACGGTACTTGTGTTCCTTTGCTCTGGTGTCTCCCTGAGGATGGCACTTCGGTGCCGAAACATGCAGCAGTTTGATACTGCCCATGAATTGTATTGTATGGCTTGTATGTTATTGCATTTTATTGACTGCATTTGTTGGTTGATGTGTTCAACTGTCGACTGATGTTCGCGCGCGTTGAATGCGATGTTACAAAGTAACGTGTGCAGTGGAATGTGACAGACAGCACGCAGCGGCAGGTACAAAGGTACATAATATGGAAAAACCGGGGTTACAATCGGAACAGTCCTGCTGCTTTGTGTCGCTTGCTTTTTGCAGTCGTGTAGGGTCTTTTGGTACCCTGAGATGACCTTGTGCTGCAGTAGCCTGGAACATAAAAGAGAAGTAATGAAGTTAACATGGAGTAACACAAAGAGCTGTGGATTTGCAATGGAACATTTGAGTTCGCATTTAACTTTACGCTGTGCATGTCACGTGTCATGACGTATTGTGTCAGAGGGGTGCAAATGATTTCGTTACGCATTTGGTTGAGACATGGCGATACAAGCCGGAAGCTATCACTGCAGTTTTGAAATTGACGTAATCCTTCCGGCCGCACTTTGGTCCTAGGGTCGACTCAGCCTGTAACAGAAATGAGTACCATGAATATTTCCTGGTGGATAAAGACGGTCGGTGCGTAGAGTTGACAACCTTATGACCTCCATGTGCCGACTGTCATGAAATCTGAGAGTTCCACCCTCCTGGAACCCTCAGGGCCTTTTCGGAGATTGCTTTGCCTAGTACATGATTCGAACCATTGTCAGTTGTAGTGTGTCAGTATCTTCCTATAAGTGGGGGCGACCGGCCGTTTGTTTAGTTAGCGTCTGGTCTTAATGAACACAGACCAAGATAAAGTTGGGCCTTTTCTTTGTTCTCCATGTTTCGTGTTGCAATGCACTGCAGCGCTGGGCCTTGTGCCCCAGCTTGTCTGACGTCACCAGTATGATAATTTACCTCAGTTGCTACAAGCAAGAACAATAATGTTGCTTAAAACAGGTCATTCTAAATGCCTTCGTAGTCATTTTTTTCTTGCACATGTCGCGTTACGGTAGGGCAATGATCCGCCCTAAACTCTGGTAGCTGCTCACCTGTCTTATACAATCATACTGAACTACACAGGCGATGTACATATAATGTAACATTGTGGTGCGTGCGTGCAACCATTGTTGCAGCGGAAAAACCTTGCGTATTACATATTGCAGGTGTGTCTGTAGCCTTGGGTATGCAGCATGCAATGCGCATGCGCGATATGGTCATCTGTGGCCTGCCCGGCTGTAAAATATTTTTCTACATTATCTCATGAAGAGCATGATTTAAAAAAAAAAATAGTCGTGGAATACAAAAATGTGTGTTTTGATTTTCTCTACAACTTTTGTCTGAAACATTTCTCATTCTAAGAAGAACTGAGCGAGATGTGACCAAAAATGTCCATGAGTCTGCATGTAAAGTGCCGTTATTGTTGTCTGATTTTCACGAAACTTGAATTTTATCGACAGATTTTCAAAAGTTGCTAAAATGTGACAATCCGTCCACTTGGAGGCATGTTGTTCCATGTGAGGGACAGTCGGACAAGACGAAGCCGACAGTCGCTTTTAGCAGTTCTGCGAACGCGCCTAATAAAGACAAGGTGGTCATCTGGTATACGACACCGTGTTTATTGGTAATTTGTTACCGAGGTTTAGGGGAGGTCGCTGTCGCCGTCCTCAGCTTAGTCGAAGTAAAATAAGTTACTGGCAGAATTGGTCACGGCGTCATATCCCGGATCTCTCTAGTCGTCATGAATGAGGCTGTGATGATCACAAACCGCGCACCGTAAGGGGTGGTTAGCCGGAATTACCACTCTAATGTTTAAGCCAGAACTGCAGCACAGTGCGGTCTGTCAGTGACACTCATACATTTCGTATAGCTGTGTCTCACTTCCTAAGCTAGCCACGTGTTTCGGCACGACGTATCATTCCATTTCACACGAATGTTTTTACAAAGTGCCGACGCAAAACTCAGTGTGTTAATAAAACTGTGACGTAATAGAGCGTGACTAGCGTAACGCCCTGTGTGGCACTGTGAGCACAGTGTTGGGTCTGCAAGTGCAGAAGGTTCTGCTGCCATGTTGGCAGAGAAACCTCTCGTCTGTACCTGAACGTACGGTATTTATCATTCAGTGGTGCCGGCAGAACTTACCCAAACAGTTTATTGATGAGCGCCTCGCTGTTTACATCGCCCCCCCCCCTCCAGAATGTGAAGGGTTCATTTTCGCAAATAGTCTGTTGGTACATTCAACTGTGATTTTGTGACATATCGAAAGTCTAAGATTTGACTTTCCGTCTAAATACTTTTTACTTTTCCTGTTTATATAACAGGAAGTTTCTTGGTATGGAACGTTGTGCTAAACATGAGACATGTTGCAATGCAGCGCACCTTTCAATTTACGGCTGATTTCAACGGATTTTTTTTTATCATTTCAACTTAAAATTTTATTTTGCAATAAAAACCAGAAATCGCGTATCTTTCACTTCAACTTCGTCCTCTATATACCAAAACACTTCAACCATTAATACATTCACCACCCCAGTTCTTGGCGTCTCCTCAAGTTACTCTGTTTTAAAACGTCGTTCGGCTGCCAGCTATCAGTGTTGTGTTCCTCTCACACGCAAGGCACGGCTCATTCACGGCCCGCCATAATCCCTGCGGTATCAGCTCCATCCATTAACACAGTCCTCAAGTCTTTCAGCGGCTTTGAAATCTCTTCCTGGAGCCTGCAACAGGAACCCGGAGACAGTCAGATTTGGCTCATCATAGAAATTACTGTGAAGGCTTCTTATTAAGGACTAAGCAAGCGAACGCAGCGGTAACACGGCTCACTCCAACTGTAAGTGTCTAGGGTTCGAATCCCTTCGAGGGACCGTGATTGCTGACATTTTCAGGTGCACGTTGTATTGAAGGAGGCCACGACCGATTCCTTTACACTGTAGTCAGTCAGTCAGTGTGTGGCATCACCTAATCACCAACGGTGCACGCTACACATGGCATTAAAATAAGCTCTTCACCATTGATGTTCATGTTAAAAGACGAATTCGCATCTAATTCGATACTACCACATGACCACGGCAGACGATACAGCGTAATGAAATAACCAAATAATCAACGCAGCATCTCCCACGTATATCATTTACAGAATGTTGAAGAGTCTGATTGCACCCAGTTCTACCGCCAATCAACTGATACATTTATCTCAGTATTTAACCAACTTGATGCACAAAATTTGTTTCACAATAAGTTTTATTTCATGCCTCTACATGTTTCGAGCACATATGCTCATCATCAGGAGGTCAAAACATTTAGAGGCATGAAATAAAACTTATTGTGAAACAAATTTTGTGCATCAAGTTGGTTAAATACTGAGATAAATATACTGAGATGGAGCGGAGGTCAGCAAAACGTCAAAAGAACAGCTGATACATGTTTTCCTGAATGTGTTCCTTGCTGACGAACCTTCCGGACTGACGTGTGTATACAGTGTTAACTTGTGAATGCTGGCCTCGGTGCACAGCACGGGACTTTAATCCAGCCCGTGTTGCCGGCCTCGGTGCATCGCAGTTTCGTGTCAGCATGCAAGATCACTATCAATTTAAAGCTCTCTCCTGGGCAGTGGGTTGGAATTCAAACGGCAGCGTCTTTGCAGGCTTAAAATAGGCCACGACCGCTTCTACCGCGTTCTCCTTTCCCATAATTCGCAGTCCGTGCGCACTGCTCATTCCGTTCTCCGCTCTGTAAAGCAGCACTGAACACAAAACACCGAATTACCCGACTCTGGTCGTCATGCAACATCCCGATTGTACGTTACGATTTAAAATAACATTGCTCGTGAACTGACATCGTGAAATGTTGTAAGTACAGGATGTCCCTTTTATCATGTCCCTAAGTACGGTAGCTCTATATCGCAGAAATCTGCACCCATCGGGACATCCCGTGACAGCTGTCTTGCTGAGGAGCTCTATAAAAGGTACACTCTTTGTCTAGCAAGGAACATAATAGTACTTTGTTTGATGCAGTCACAAACGGAACGCCAATCAAAACCCACTTTCAATTTCTGCTCGCATTTGTGTAGTTGTCATTTATGTATGCCGTTTAGTTTGCGGGCGTCTTGACGAAGTTGCGGTAAGCAACCGTTAGCTTCGTTGTGCCTGTCCTTCCGTCGGTTTGCATGGAGCTGCTCGGCTGCCATTGGACGGACTGTCGTGATGAGGGACGTTACGCTTGTGTTGACTTGGCATACTGAGTGTTCGGCGTTTGGCGCACCAGACTTCACGGTGTTGCTTTTATTAGTCATTTTGAGTGAAGAATGCTGTGTCCGACTGTCAACAGTTTCATCGCTACGAGCACCGTAATGCACGTACTGCACAGTCTGTGACCAGATATGTCGTGATGCAGATTTGAGGTCGTACAGTACAAAGGGAGTTATGTCAGATAACTTGACACAGCAAGGGCAGCAGTTACGTGTTGCCACACTGCGTTTTGTACAGCATCAAAGAAAACTGTGAGAGAAAATAACAGAGAAGAGAAAAATTTGTAGCTATTTTGCCCAAGCAGTTATGTTCATTTATGTAAGTAGTTATGTTACACCATGGAATAAAACACAACTTTTGATTACGTGATATCAAAGAACGTCCATTTTGATTTATGTTGCACTGATTCCTGTTCAAAATGCCCGCCACTCTCTACATGCACAATTCTCGCATTCTCAAAAACAATTTGTTGCCATTCTCAAAACTGTATTCTTTCCCCTCCGTAGTCAGCTGAACCTGATTGGCTGCAAAATTTCCTCTGTCGCCGGTACACCATACCACATCCTTCATGTGCCGCAACAAGAAGTAGAGGTCCGGTGACTTTGCAGGCCAGACCTGCGGGTAATGGTGGAGTAGTATTTACGGGAGGGGCAGGTGTGAAGGTGGTTCATAAGAGCTGACACCGTGCGGGTTTTGGCACATTAAAATGTGCGTAGCGACGTACCGGTTGATAGTCGGACATGCGTTGATACAGCGTTTTTACGCAAAATGATTCGTAAAGCCCTGATGTTTGGCACATCATGGAACATTCTGTATAGTACCAGTTATGGACAGTGTATGACAAATGGCAGTAGTGCCTGGAGTCCAGCTCGTCATTCGGTAAAGTATGTGCACGTTTTCACAATTCCCGGTAAGTGTAATAGCCACTAACAAATCTTGGAGAAATCGTTGCACCGTATCCCAGCAGGTAGCTAGACCGATACTTTACTGCTGTGCCGACCTAAAAGACGTAAGGACGATGTAAAAAGGAGTGACGTAGCTGGCGGGAGTTCCGGTGACAGCCTGTAGTGGATGAGTCAAAATTTTGAACTACCGTACGTCAGAGCGCTAAACAGTCGGTATGTTAATTAATCACATTCTCTCGGCAAGACATAATGCCGAAAAATGAACGTACAGTCACTGGCGGAGGCTCTGAAAGCTAAAGACTTCAGTTGCTGTTTGTTTACCCGTGCCTTGTGAATTGCGCTGAAAATATTTTACACAAAATAGCGTGTGCTGTAACTAACCCAGCAGAGCAGCTCACAACCGATATTGTAAGGCTGAACTAACGAGTCTTTCGTTAAAGCGTGGTATTTTATTCCCTGTAGGTACGTGATGTGTGGGATTTGTAATGTGTGGCTGTGTGTATATGTGGGTGTGTGTATGTGTGGGTTTTGTAATGTGTGGCTGTGTGTATGTGTGGGTTTTGTAATGTGTGGGTGTGTGTATGTGTGGGTGTGTGTATGTGTGGGTTTTGTGATGTGTGGGTGTGTGTATGTGTGGGTTTTGTGATGTGTGGGTGTGTGTATGAGTGGATTTTGCAATGTGTGGGTGTGTGGGTTGTGTAATGTGTGGGTTTGTGTATGCGTGGATTTTGTAATGTGTGGGTGTGTATATGTGTGGGTTTTGTAATGTGTAGGTTTTGTGATGTGTGGGTGTGTGTGGGTGTGTGCGTGTGTGTGTGTGTGTGTGTGGGTGTGTGTGTGTATGCGTGGGTTTTGTAATGTGTGGGATTTTTAATGTGTGGGTGTGTGTATGTGTGTGTGTGTGTATGTGTGGATTTTGTAATGTGTGGAGGTGTGTATGTGTGGCTTTTGTAATGTGTGGATTTTGTAATGTGTGGATGTGTGTATGTGTGGGATTTGTTATGTGTGGGTATGTGTATGTGTGGGTTTTGTAATGTGTGGGTGTGTGTATGTTTGAGTTTTGTAATGTGTGGTTGTGTGTATGTTTGGGTTTTGTAATGTGTGGGTGTGTGTATATGTGGTTTTTGTAATGTGCGGGTGTGTGTATGTGTGGGTTTTTTAATGCGTGGGTGCGTGTATGTGTGGGTTTTGTAGTGTGTGCGTGTGTGTATGTGTGGGTTTTGTGATGTGTGGATATGTGTATGTGTGGGTTTTGTAATATGTGGGTGTTTTGTAATGTTTGGGTGTGTATGTGTGGGTTTTTTGATGTGTGGGTGTTTTGACATTTGTGCGGTTTTTTGGATAATATGTATACTTGTAATTACTGTGTTTTTATCATTTCGTTTATGCATATTTATTCTTATTTGTTACTAGTATGAGGACTACTGCCACCGAGTGAATCTCAATTGTAGTAAATAATAATTATTAATAAATTATTATTATTATTATTATTATTAATTTGGGCTGTCCACAACCGCCTGTACAAAACCCAAACAGTTTCATATGCACTTCAGTTCAGTCTGCTTTATTTCACGGTGCTTATCGACGTTCCTCGTAAAATATCCTGGCGTGCATAATTACAGTTCCCAAGTGGACTCTTCCGTTGAATTATCACGACTAATTTGTATTGTCAATAATTAATGTAAACATCTCTTAATTGGCGATGACCCAGACCATTATCACTGTTGCAGGCATGCAAGCAAACTGCTAGGAGGACAAGAATATGTGGAGTTTGGGCATTGGAAGGAGACTGATGTAGTCGTAGCGCGGTAAGTGGACTGATATGCTAAATGTCAGTGAGAGTTTTGAATTTGATACGACTAGGTCGTTAGGTTGCTAGCAAGGACAAAGAGTACACTGCACTATATGTGGGACCGCGCGACGTGGCGCAGAACGGTAGAATCAGACAAGACAGCAAACTGAATGGCAATCATTTGTGGACATGCCGGCTTACTGCACGGACGTGAAGTTTGCTTGGAAAACTGATAACTGTTACCGAGATGCGAGACGCTGAAGTGTGTAAGGAGACTAAGGAAATTGGAGAGAGTGATAATGAAGGTACAGAGTAGGGACTGAATTGGAAGTACGCTGATTAAAAAACGAAATAGAAGCGTATCATCAGAAATGTATAGAACGCGTGCTGAGAATGGGTGAGAGATGATTGGTATAAAGAGATATGGCTGATATTCCGAGAGAGCTGGTAAACCGGAAGAGATAAAATGTGTTATGGAGTGAAGCTGAGGGCAAGGAGGGACAGGAAGAGGAGGAAGAGAGGAGAAAAAGAGAGAGGAGAAAAAGAGAGAGGAGAAAGTAACAACAAAATGGAGTGATTAAAGATAATTATATCAAATTGAATGTGCAATTAATTGGGAAATTAATTTCAATTTATTAACCAACTTGCTGTTTGAAGTTGTTACTCTTTGCTATGTTAAGAAAAGTCTTGATCTGCATAAACTAGCTGCTGATACAATCAGCTGCACTAGCTGCTGATACAATCTGCACACACTAGCTGCTTATACAATCAGCTGCACTAGCTGCTGATACAATCTGCACACACTAGCTGCTTATACAATCAGCTGCACTAGCTGCTGATACAATCTGCACACACTAGCTGCTGATACAATCAGCTGCACTAGCTGCTGATAAAATCTGCACACACTAGCCGCTGATACAATCAGCTGCACTAGCTGCTGATACAATCTGCACAAACTAGCTGCTGATACAATCAGCTGCACTGATTATCCAGATATCGGTCGGTCGGTAAGACGCTAGAAATAACGTGTAAGAATGTGACGGTCTGCAGCTGGCCCTGCTACACAACCCGGTACGTCAGACACTCACACTAAATCGACTGCGAACTGGAAGCTTCAGAGTGCTCGCTGTCTCGCCAGACACCTGTATTCACTACTCTATCATCTGTTTATACAGAATGTTTAAATCCGTGTTCCAGATCTGCTTGCACAGCTCTGTACCTGCTATTGTTATACCGATCTATTTTCTCTCGTTAAATCTCTTTAGCTGCAGCTCGCCGCCTGTAACACAGGCTCCTTCTCTTGACCGGATTACCATATTCATAACTCTGAGCCACTCATTTTCACTGCATGCTCCATGTCGCGCTGCAGGAAAGCAAAATGCGGCACTTCCATTTACTGCAGTATATCAGAGCTACGTTAGTATCAGTGTCCAACACCTTGCGAAATTCCGCATAACTTTATATTCTAAAATTTCGAAAGAACCGTGCCTTCAATTGTTTCTCTTGCAGATAACGTCAATACGCTTATCGTTTGACAGCGCCGTACGTGCCTGTGGCTGCTGCAGAGAAGCAGAGGGGAAATTTCTTGATTTGAGGTTTTGTTTTGTCTGAGTCATGTGACTGTTTTGGATTTCGTGCCTGTAGACAGTTCCGTGTGCCTGTATCTAACATTTCGGCAAATATGGCACCTTTTACATTGAGATTACTAAAAGCTATGAAAAGTGTTTCATATTTTGAGCCCGCGAGACATAACGAAAACACTGGGAGAATTGCCGTAAGTTAATTGTAGGTAAGTTGAGGAGATTGTGCACAATTATGTGCACATAATTGTGCACATAATTTCCCCACATGTATCTTTATTAATTTTAAGCGCCATAATTACAATTCTGACTGAAGCTGAAACTGCGGTCTGTGTCGACAGTATGAAGCTATAATAGCTGACAGCACCATGGTATTGCTGACCAAAATATGAAGCTATAATAGCTGATCGCACCACGGTAGTGCTGACCAAAATATGAAGCTGTAATAGCTGATCGCACCACGGTATTGCTGACCAAAATATGAAGCTATAATAGCTGACCGCAGCACGATATTGCTGACCAAAATATGAAGCTATAATAGCTGATGGCAGCATGGTATTGCTGACCAAAATATGAAGCCATAATACCTGATCGCACCACGGTATTGCTGTCGACAGTATGAAGCTATAATAGCTGACCGCAGCACGGTATTGCTGACGAGAGTATGAAGCTATAATAGCTGACCGCAGCACGGTATTGCTAACGACAGTATGAAGCTATAATAGCTGACCGCAGCACGGTATTGCTGACGACAGTATGATTGGAGAAGCTGTGGAGGGAAGTATGAAATTTGTATCCGTCTGTTCTTTACTGTCAGTTGCACAAAGTTAGATGTGGTACTGCAATACATCTGTAGGAATGCAAATGTTAATGAGTCTAATGCCGTTCCCAGGGGCCGCGCGGTCTGCGGCCGCTTGCCTGCTGAGATTGTGGGTTCGAAACCCTCTTGGGACATGGATGTTTTTATGTTGTGAGTGTTGTGTGTTGTCAGGTAGAGGTCTCTGTGACGAGCTGATCACTCGTACAGAGGAGTCCTAACGATTGTGGTGTGTCGTGTGTGATCTAGAAACCTCGTGAACAGGAGGGCCTGGCCTACTGGGGGCTGTCGCAAAAAAACAAACAATGAATTTGCTGAATGTAAAGAAAGCAAAGAATGGGACACGTGTTGAGGTTATGTTCACTTTTTAAAATATGTTCTTAATTTTGTTTGTCATTTATTGCGGTTGTCGGCAAGTGTATTATAAAGCGAAGCACTTGAATCGATGACACACCCTGCAGTAGTGAACCGTTGTGAAAGTATTTTCACAAACATGTAAATTGTCTGAGGAATATGTAGAAAATAACGTGTTGTGTTTATATAGTTTCCTTTATTGCTCACCTGTTGTGTATATGTAGTCCATATTATTGCTCAACTGATTGTGTACATGTAGTCTATATTATTGCTCAACTCTTATGTATATGTAGTCTTCATGATTGCTCAACTGTTGTGTATACGTAGTCCATATTGTTGTTCAACTCTTGTGTATATGTAGTCTATGTTACTGCTCAACTGTTGTGTGTATGTGGTCTATATTATTGTTCAAATCTTATGTATATGTAGTCTATGTTACTGCTCAACTTTTGTGTATATGTAGTCTATATTACTGCTTAACTGTTGTGTAAATGTAGTTCCAAATACTGCAACCTGCACAGCTGATGTGTCACGCGAGAGCGTTGATGACCTTGAGAGTGGAATGCAGTGTTAATCGTGCCTGCGTGACGTTTAGTTGCTTGCACGGGAGTTGGAAGC
>Ga0131853_10021327_pt1 | contig 11758 bp, 8 predicted proteins | sample TergutLab28metaG_FD_92764 | JGI IMG/M metagenome (GOLD analysis project Ga0131853, IMG submission 92764) | Labiotermes labralis P1 segment gut microbial communities from Petit-Saut dam, French Guiana - Lab288 P1 (version 2) (version 2) | ecosystem: Host-associated > Arthropoda: Insects >...
ACACACACACACATACACACACTCACCACACACACACATACGCACACACACACATACGCACACACACACACACACACACATACACACACACACCACACATACACACACACACACACACATACCCACTATACCCTATTATACTGTTTTTTTAAAAGTCCCACGTAAAATGTCGCTGTTTATCTATAGAATCAGAATTTATTTTCTTACGTTACAATATATGCTACCAGTACAGTTTAAATAATTAAAAGTATTTGTTGTTTTAGTCTGTAAATATGGAAATTAAACAATAAATTAGGGCAAACTTCGGTAAGTGCTTAAGTGTGTGATTTTTAATTATTTTGTTGTGGTAAATAGGAATGTTTACATTCAAACGAATACGGAGTTGGGCATGATCTGCTTCTCCTCGAAAAGATAGACCGGCGACTCAGTTCTGTCTCATCCGCTTTGTCTCATCACTGGCGGAATGAGGTTCAGGGCGGCAGAAGGGTCGGTCGTCTGCTTGAATGAAGTGTCAAGTTATCGAAAGTAGAGTTTCGTCGACTGTCGATACTAGCATTTGCATGGATGTATGGTCGAGTACACTCCTTTGCCACAGTGCATTCGGTACAGTAAGGACCCTCTACAAACACACTTTTGTAGTTTGCTGGATGCAGATATTTTTCACTTCATAAGGGTCGAGAACTTCTATTATAACTCGTTCCAAAATTCAGCATGTTATTTGTATGAAGATATAATGACGCTAGAACTGACTGAGATCACAGACTGTTCAAAAATGGTGAAAGTATGAGTATGTAAAATGAAGACAATGATATTGTTTGTGAATACAGTAACACAAATGGACTTTTGTTGTTGATCGGTTCGAATCTCTAGGAAGGACAAAATTAGGAATACTATTATTAAACAAGAAATGAATGTAGCAAGGTCTCTTTTAGACGATGTTCAAAGAATGGAAGAAGGGAGTTTAGCAAAAGAAGTTATGAATTGGAGTCCACCAGGAAGAAGAAAACGAGGTAGACTTTAACTTACCTGGGTGGAATGGATTAGAGGACTGATGGGAGAAAAGGGATTAATGGAAGAAGACGAATGACAGAGGAAACTGGAGGAAGAAGATAGTGTAATTGTTAAATGGGTGCAGGGAGATGTGGAAAGATTGTACAACCTGCTAAATAAATAAATAAATAAATAAAATACAGTAACAGACACTTGAAATTTCGTAATATATATTAAAGATAAATATGGTTCTACAGTAATGATATTATTATTAGGATTATTATACCTTTCTGCGAAATGTTGTTACTGGTGTCATGAATTTTAAAAATATCTGCGGTTGTCTTTCGACAGGATTGAGGTCGGTATAATTGCCCCTGAAACGTTATTCTTTTTCAGTCTCTGTTTCTATAAAAGTCGTTCTTTGCTTTAAAACAAGAACGTGACTTAAAAGTAACCAAACACAAAAACAGATCAAAATGTTTTCCTGCATTCTTTTAAGTGGAAAACTGGGATACGTTGTGGCGGTGAACTCTCTGCTTTTAACGGGTCAGCTATTATTGATGTAATCTAGAAAGCTACAATAGGCTTTGTGTGCGTCAAGTCACTCTGAAAGGCATAACCTACCATGAATGAGGTCTATTTCGATAACGAGGTGATGAATAGGGGATTTCAACCTAAAGAATTGGGTTGAAAATGAAGAATGAGGTGAACCTAGTGTCTAGAATGGTTGGCAGCAGCTAGAGTTAGGCCAATTTTTTCGACACGGAAAAATAAATTTTCCAAAACTTTAGGAACAAACTCCAAATTCTAGGCGCCAGAAGGGTAACAAGAAACAATTTCCATGCTGAGGTTCCACAGTTCTGAAGTCTGTAGCCTGCGGTTTTCTGCTAGGTGCGTGCGAACAGATACACGTTTTTGAATGTTAGGAGAAAAAGAACCGATGAAAATCTTGGGAACGACCGTACAAAATTTAGTCGCCTGTGCGACCAGGGGGCTAGGGTTTGTGAACCGGGAATCTTGCAGAACAGAGAGGTAAGATTATATCAATTTGGATCATGGAGAAACAGATTAAGAGCTGCCAAAGTGGCCTGTTGGGTACGAAGGCATATTCTTGTGATAAGGACAGTGAATACTGTGGTGCAATAAACGCAGGAAATTTTCTTGCTGACTGTGTAACTATCAAGTTTTTAATACGTATGGTAAGTCATGAAGTTCTTTACACCAATACTGTCCAGGTTCTTGTTCTTTTTGTCCTATTTTGTGTGAGGAGATGTGGCTGTAGTATTGCGAGTCATGATGTGTCTGATGTGGCTGTAGTATTGCGAGTCATGATGTGTCTGATATACAACAGGTCTAGAGAATGAAGACCAGCAGACAATGGATATATCAGATTACAGTCAATCCGGTTCAGATTCTTCATGGTTTTATTCATCCTCTCCCGTCGACTTTCAGGATAGCTTACTGAAATAAGCTATAATGGTCTCGCCCAAATTTTTGCGTATTCGCTGCTATAATCATCTGCGTGGCTTCATTCACTAACTGCATATTGCAGGACGGTTCTTGAATATTTATGATTGTTATATCCTATTGGTTAATAAATTCCCAACTTTAAAGCTGCACAAAATTGCAGCAGCATTTTAAAAAATGACATGATACCCCATCCCAAGCCGTTTAAATTTCAGTCATCAATCTGAACGTCCTATTTTTCTAAGATTAGTTTCTACCTCCCCCCCCCCCATCTATGCCCTGTTCTTCCTTAAATTTCCTTGTGAAATAAGGCAATCAGTAAGCATGAAGCAAACAATAGACTGGATTGGGATTCCCCCCCTCCTCCTCCGTGGCGCAACAGCCCCGGCCAGGGCGTCCTCATTATCGAGGCTTCACGATGACACTCAGACACACCACAATCAGTAGGACTCCTCTGGATGAGTGCTCAGTCTGACGTGAAGACCTACACATGACAACACACAACACTCACAAGAGACAGACATCCATGACCCTGGTGGGATTCGAACCCGCAGTCCCAGCGAACGAGCGGCCGTAGACCTGCGCCTTAGGCAGCGCGGCCACTGGGACCGGCGGTGTCGAGGTGCCTGAGTATGAATGTTATTTCTGCACTTCACACTTCACCTTTACACGCGAATAGTTTTACCAACATGACCAGCCCTCGGATAGTCAGTTTCTAGATTCTTAGTTGGTTCGAGACGTGCGAAAACCCGCCCATCGCTCAAACATGCGGCCATCCTTGAACGAAACGGAGTAGACCTGGTCTGCACGCAGCGGTCTCTCTCCAGGGTCGCTACTTTTCTACCCACACAACAATTCGAACAAGTGTTCATTTTCTCCGTTATTTGCTGGGAGGAGCCGTGTTTTGCACAGGCCATGTAGTCTACATTAGCTGCACGATACAGACTTTCCTTAACGAGAACCTCATCTACAAATGGCAGGGCCACGTTCGTGATTTGTCTCAGCGTATGATCATTCATTGCGGTGGACTGTTAGACAAACTGTGAAGTGGAACGTACTGTTCAGGGTTTCTTTCCTCTGGGATACGGCGCTGCGTTTTGGGTAGCTGGCTACCGACATTTCGACACAATACGGTCACCCCAATTTCAAAGGTTGAAATAACTTCTTAGGCATACATGATGTCCAGTTTCAAAATTAGGACTAATAAAGGTAAAGATTGTGCCGGTCCCAATGGCCGCACGGTCTAAGGCGTAGGTCTGCGGCCGCTCGCCTGCTGGGATTTTAGGTTCGAATCCCACCAGGGCATGGATGTCTATGTGTTGTGAGTGTTGTGTGTTGTCAGGTAGAGGTCTCTGCGACGGGCTGATCACTCGTCAAGAGGAGTCCTACCGACTGTGATGCGTCGTTGAGTGTGATCTAGAAACCTCGTGAGTGAGGAGGCCATGGCCCACTGGGGGCTGTTGTGATAAAAACAAAGAAGTAAAGTTTACCTTAGAACAGGTCATGAAGGACCAGAGAGGGAGTACAGGTATAGGGAGTACAGGTACAGCTGTGGAAGTGGATGACTTACGCCACGCTCCGGCCGCTTTATCCCCAAAATAGAGACACAGTTCCCACTGTACAGGAGGCTGGATGGACCCCAGGGCCGGTCTGGAAGTTTGCAGAAATTCTCGATCCTACCGTGATTCGATCCCCGGTCCGTCCAACCGGTAGCAAGTCGCTATACCGTCTACGTTATTCTGGCCCGTAAAATAGCAGTAATACACAATAGTAATAATATTAATACTAATAATCAGTATGCCCCTGGGTTAACTAAGTAAGCCTACGCGTCAAATCTACTAGAATGCAGGTTATCTGGTATCGACCTATATTTGTGAGTGGCGTATCAAGATAAAGACTGTAATTGATGATTGGTTTATTGCTTATTCGGTTGATTCCTGTGTAATTACAAGGCGCCTGTTTGCCTAGGTTGTATGTCGTTGAATGATGTGAGATCAGGTTATAATCCTGAATGTTATCTACACATGTTCGGAAGAAAGATGTTTTTGCGTATCTGACTGTAGTTTACTACCGCCAAACTACACAGACCAGGAGCAGTCCTGTTCCCTGTAGTGTGTAACTCGAAAGAGATATAAACAGACACCTCTCGCTCTCGGATACAAGTAGCAGGACATTATCGCTCCAACATTACCTCTTTGTTTGTCCCTATGGACCAAGTAACATTTACTGGAACCTCCATAAAGAATTGCTGTGACATTTGACTGCATTCTCTAAAATGGAAACCATTTCTTGCCTGTATTTATCATGCAAGTGCTCTTCAGATTCTGGGATTGATTTCCAGACTGTTTCTCACGGTCACCAACGTTTTACACACCCAACTATAAATTCTGTTGTCCCACACATGCGACCCCATCAACATTTTACACCAGCTGGTACATTCGCAGTGCATAATAATGTGTGTGAAAGCTGTTAAGGACGATGTAATGAAGTGTTTCACAATTTTGATGGAGATAACTGAAATGAAGCATAGTGTAACTATAGAAAACGTATATTAGACAGCACACTGAGACGATTCCTGCACTCGTACCTTGAGATAAGACGAAAAATATTGCCGGTATGTATTTACACGTACAGATGTTACTGTGTGACAAAGGTACAGGCATTTTGCAAAATTCTAGGATCCGTCTCATATTTGTAGGCGCCAGGTGTGTGACATGAGACAAATCCCACGCTGATGACCCACAAATTAAATATTAAAATTAAACTTGACGAATTAATTAGCTCTATCGAAACCTCTAATGGACCCTTTATTTAGTGACAGTTGGAAGCGAGGTATTTAAATATTATTATTAGTAGTAGTAGTATTAGTAGCAGCGGCAGCAGTAATACTAGTAGCAGTAGTAGTACTACTAGTATTAGTAGTGGTAGTAGTAGTAGTAACAGCAGTGGTAATTGTAGTAGTAATTCTGACTATAATATTGTATTCACAAGTTCGTAATAACTGAAGTGATGAACGTATAGATAGCAATTTAAGTGACCTTTGTCCAACGCACACAATTTTTGTACAAAAGTTCGATGAGGCTGTTACGTTATTTGCTCTTAATCGCGGGAAATGTAGTTCACATTAATTATACTGTTGAGAATGTAACTGAGAGACTGATGTAAGTGCCTCTTGCTCTTACCAGGTTGTTACGAAGCAGCGAACAACGAGTAGCATCTGAATAAACCAGCCGTTGAGGTAGGGACATTGACTTCAGTCATCGACTGGAAGTGTGCAGGTAGGATGTACATACATTTAGATGATCATGAACCTGACAGAATTCGTTAGAAATTACGTATCTCTTGATTGTATATTGCCATATATTGTCATGAAATTTAGAATGTTTACTGAAGCACAAAACTCTACATGTGGTGTGTTTATTTTATGTATTTCTGCATATGAAACACCATCTGCAGTGCCACCCATGCAACTCATTAATCATGCGCGCGTTGCAGCCATCTCGCTTCGCCGTGGTATTGTGTAAATATTACGAGGTGGTTATATGTAAAATATAAAGAAAGAACCCCAGTCCATATAAATCTAATTTCATTTCCGTTGACGACATTTTCTTATGTATGCTTGATGCTAGCTTATCCCTTGAGTTGAGTCACTTCACTTTTCTTGTAGTACACGTGTTACGGTGTTACCTGCGTTCATATTTCAGACCTGTTTCATTGCTTGGTGGGGACCGCGGTAGCACAGTGGTTAAGGTGCTGTGATACAAATCGGAAGGTCACTGGTTCGATCCCAGCTGGTGTCAGTGGACTTTTCATTGACATAAAATCCTTCCGATCGCACCATGATCCTGGGGTCTACTCAACCTCTAACAGAAATGAGTACCAGGAGTATTTCCTGGAGGTAAAGGCGGCCGGTGCGTAAGGCTGACAACCTACCATCATCCTGTGCCGTTGTTACGAAATCAAGGCCTGTAATGGGACTGCTTTACCTTTGCTTCATTGCTTGGTTAGACTCACGTTGCGCGTGCGAAGTTCACTTGGAACAGCCGGACAGAGCAAGCACAAAATACATAGTTACATATATTGACTTTTATAAGAATTCTTCTTTTTAGTTTTGTTTGATTAAAAATATTTTATTACTTTATACCAGTGTTTCTCAACCTTTGTGAGACCGCGGCCCGGTAAATTCATTTTTTATAAGACGAAGGCCCGATCCCAACAAATTTACACGTCTATACCTTTGCAAATTTTTGAGTTCATACATTAAACTAACATAAGTATTAGTAATTAACTATGACATAATCATAAAAAGTATTAGTACAATTGTGTACACGATGTGTCATGTTGACAAATAAAATATTACTTTTAAATTAGTTATCAATTCCAGGAGAACCTCTCGCGGCCCGGTGTAATTGATGTTTTATACTTACCAGACATTTATATGTTATATTGTGATAACGTATATAATTAATAGTAATTATGGTAGTGAACAAACACGTCAGTGACTTATGCGACTGTAGTAATTTGAAACATCTCTTATTGAGATTTATCGAGTTGCAAATTAATTATAATTTAGTTCTTAGTATGTCACGTTCAGTGGCTAAGATTTCATATTTATATACAAAGTGGCTGGCATTGGCTTGCAAATAGCTGTTTACTGGTTGAAACAGAGGAATATTAGGTATCAAATGTAACCTGACATTTTACATGTCAGTATAGCAGCTCTGAATGTAGGATTTCAGTTTTGTAATCATTTATACGTATTTGCATATTTTGTAACCAAAGAACGTATACCGATTGTGATAATATCGCTGAAATTCTTCGTTGAGTGATTATCATCTTTTTCTAGTTGAGAATCAAAGTCTTGGAGGCTAGAAATGAAAAATTATAGCAATTTGAAAATAACTGTGATAAGGTGGTTGATTACACAGGGCTGCCTAAGGACAAAGTTTCTTAGAAACTTTCGTTCCATTTCAGTGTATACAGAAGTTTCATGTGACATGCAAGATGACAGAATATTAGCAGAGTTGATATTTGACTGTGAAACACAATGTGCGGTGAAATTTGTGCAGTTCAAAAGTGACAGTTGGCAGTGTCTCACGTTGGTGCTAAAAGTTTTCTTTTGCGTAGCAGCGTAGCACCTACGAATATTTACGACACTCGCCTGCCACGTCCTACACCTAGCAGCTCCGAGGGTTTAGACCACAGATATTATACGAAGTTAAACACAAAATGTGTCGTAATGAGGAAAAACCTTTCGTTGATCAGACTAGAGTGAAGATCATTATACGGTAAATTAGAATTCCCCCCCCCCCAAATCTAATGTGAAGAATGTTGATGTTGAAGTATAAAATAATTTATTGCTTCCTGAATACATTAGGTGCACGTTTATTTTGAGATAGAATGTTTTGCTGGAATAAAAGTGCATATTATTTTGAAACTAAAATAAAAACGTTCCATAACTGAAATGGCCTCTAGCGACAGCCACACAAAACAAAAGCCGATAGCGAAGTAGCGAAATGGTTAAAGTCGTCATAATGTATAATAAAAGGTTCTGTATTTTCGCCGATGAATAAACGTAATTATTACACGACACTGAGCCGTTTCAGTTTCCTTCTAATGCTGGAGATAACTGTTGCGCTCAGCGACATGTTGTGTCTCCTAAAGGGACATGTTGTGTCTCCTAAAGGGACATGTTGTGTCTCCTAAAGGGACATGTTGTGTCTCCTAAAGGGACAGACCTGCCTGCTCGAGTGTTTGTATTTTTAATTAAACTAAATTTGAAGTTCTCCGGATGCTTATTTAGAAAACGCGTCGTCAGCACGTGCCGTAAATGGAGGCAGTAGTCCATGGATTCATAACCTTCACCGTACAGATGAAGGTGAATGAACAGTTTCACGCTTCAGCCACTTTATCTGCGGAAAAATCTTCGGTAGTCATTTGCGCTGAAAGCTGAGTGTGCCGTGGGTCCTTTCAGGTGTGTTAGTGAAGGGAAACCGTCTGTGCCCCTGGCAACAAGCCGAAATCTGTCCATCCCTTAAGCATTCCTGCTGTCTATAAGTACGTACGAATTGAAAATGCTAGGAAACAAGATGATGAGTGGAATATCCGAACTGAAATTAGGGTAACAGTACTGACAGAGAGACAGTTACATGCTAAGGAACTTCATAATACTTACTTTTCAAGTTGCGTTGTTGGGGTGCATAAACGAAGGTGGAAGAGATGGGCAAAACCTGTAGCGTGAAGGCAGAAATGAGAAAATCATGTAAAACTTTGAACGAAGCTTTCAAGGGAGGAAAATATTTGGGAGTTATGGGCGTAAATGGGAGTATAGTATTGTGTTAGACCGTAGGTAGACGAGGCCAGTAAATGTGCGCCTATTTCAGGTGTATCAGGATACCTTCGAGTGGTGGAATTGCGGCGAGTACTGTGCTAAAACTTCCGATTCATTGAAAGCCTGAAGTAAACTCCGTATCATGCAGACGAGGTCTCCGTTGCTCTGGTCACTACCGCCCCGCATATTCTAATTGACCTGACAGTCTAGTTACCGTGATGCGATGACTGTACGCCGACGCACGGTACAGTGCACGTACAAAGATTTCGTGTGGTCGTGAAATCGCACCTCTACCCCTTAGTGCCAACAACTTGAACGTGTAAATACAAAATTGTAATCGAAGACTTCGAAGTACGAAACCTTTTGGTAGACCGAGGACTAGGTACTCAGTATACTGAGTATACGACTCACACAGTATACAAGACATGCTGCCACACACAAGACATGCTGCCACAGCACCAACTCAACGTAACGATGTAAATCACTGAGTGTTTTTAAACTACTCGTATAACTTTAGCATGGAACAATGTATGCTCCCTGAGTATGATCGTATGATCGAAACATATAGGGGCGTTTTAAGTGTTTTAATGTGAATTTTAGATCATTAAATGAATATATGTGCATTTGTTGGTGTATTAATTAAACAAACTATAGAATGCACGGTGCAGAGATAATGAAAGACTGCGGTCATACAAAGCGTCTTTTGGTCACAAGTGCAGGGGCTGAGAAAGAGGTTTCCAGCCTTACCTTGAACATGAAGACGTTATTGCCACAACCGCTAAGGTCTTCTTCATGACCACATTTCCCCAATTGTTCATCTTTTAACTTTTATTTGTCCTTCCTCCTTCATCTTGTCTCGCCTATCCATGATTTTCCTCTATTTTTCGTTTTATTTATTCCGGTCTTCTTCTACATGCAGTGCATTCTTTTGGCGTGAGAGAATATTAACCGTTTAAAGGCTCGATTTAGGAACCGCTGAGTTTAAACATAAGATCTATGCCTTTTGTCCACACTCTGTGTGCGTGTGTGTGTGCGCGCGTGCTTGCGTGCGTGTGTATGCGCGCGTTCCATATTATTATTATTATTATTATTATTATTATTACAATAAACAACAGGTTTTGCCATATACATCATTCACTGATTGGTCATTTCAACAGAAGCACTTCTTTTGTCTGCAGTTTTTCACATGAATCTTTGAACATACTGCATATTGGTTGTATTCTTCACTGGGTAAAGCTGTCACATTCAGGTATGTCTGTGTATCCAGTACGTTGTTCGTAGATTGCAGTATTTTCTTATGACGATAAATAAATAATGCTCAGTCCCGCTCAATTGCGTGTTCGACATTATTATTGTCAGCCTGCAGAAAGCACTGTTTCTGCTTATCGTTTGTGATTATTTCTATCAGCGAAGTAGAACTGGTAAATAGAAGGTTTATTCTCGGCCGTCTTGAGACAACAAACAGCTGCTATCAGCTGCACGTACTATATAGAATGGGTATTAAGATGACCTTTATTGCAGTTCTGACACGTAATAATCAACGTAATGTAATTATGTCCTAATATGCGAAGGGTGGCAAGATCTGGATTGAAACACTCAGCACGAAAAACTAAACAGAAATGTGAATTTTGTCCATTACAAATTGCACAGTTTAGGCCTAACTATTTTTATATAAACTGCGACGCTACCCCGTGCTCTTTCCCTGCTGAAGTCTCCACTTGACCCTTGCATTTATTGCCAGTAACTACCACGCTGTTGTGTATAGGGTCTTGGTGGGGAAACCGGAGGGAAAGAGACCACTGGAGAGACCTAGGCGTAGATGGGTGGATAATATTAGGATGGATCTCCAGGAGGTGGGATGTAGGTATATGGACTGGATTTGGCTGGCACAGGTTAGAGACAGTTGGCGGACACTTGTGAGTGCGGTAACGAACCTTCGGGTTCCGTGAAATGCGGGGAATTTCTTGACTAGCTGCAAACCAGTTAGCTTCTCAAGAAGGACTCTGCACCATGGAGTAAGTAAGTAAGTAACTACCACGCTGTTTGTAACGTGGAAGAGGATACGTTTTTGTCTGCTCCTAAAAATGTTCCAGACAGGCAGGAAAGCAAAAACCCATTCTTTTACATTTATAACCGTGATGAAGGAAGGTCCAGCATGTGTTCAGTGTAATTCTTGCACGCACCGACGTAATCCAGTGTCTTGAGGTTGAAAACATTTTTATGATAACAGAGAGAAAGAACTGTTTTGGGGTTAAGTAGGAAGCATAAATCAGCGGATAGAAATAATGTTCAGCCTTCAGGAGAAAGACAGAGCGACTCAGTGCGGCGGTATGAAAGGGCACATTGATGTGGCGCTGTGGCTGTGTCGTCTGTTGATTGATGTAGGCACGGTGAAACAAGTTATCGGGAACGGATAAATTGCGTGTGAAGATAATAATGAAGAAAGAAGATGAGTCGTATTTGCTGTGTTATCAGTCAATGGGGAACACACGTAGGGGTAATAGTCTTATACTGATTCCTTAGAGTCAGCTAATGTTAACCTACACCCGCGACTATCAAAGATTTTTGCTGGTCAACATGCTTGAAGACAGTGGTGGGTTTTCAGAATATCTCGCTAGTTACATACAGAATCTTTTCTTTACATTGTCTCCAAACAAAAGCTTGAGGAATAGATTTTTTGGTTAAAGGCGTCTGGTTTAGATCGTTAAAGATTTTTCGTAAATGTTTCGACTCCAAAATAGGGTCATCGAAAAAGATGGACGGGATTTGAAACCGCTATAACTTAAAAAGTACTAGACGGATTTACACGTTTTGCATCTTAAAATGCTCAGAAAAGTTTAAAGTTTTAGACTTACCTTAGTACATTTCAATATGTGCACCGTTTGTAGCTCTGGAGACGTCCAAACGAAATTCTATCTCTTGCCACGTTTTCTGAATCATGTCTCGTGTTACAGTTTCAATGGCTGATGT
>Ga0131853_10021328_pt1 | contig 11758 bp, 10 predicted proteins | sample TergutLab28metaG_FD_92764 | JGI IMG/M metagenome (GOLD analysis project Ga0131853, IMG submission 92764) | Labiotermes labralis P1 segment gut microbial communities from Petit-Saut dam, French Guiana - Lab288 P1 (version 2) (version 2) | ecosystem: Host-associated > Arthropoda: Insects >...
CCACTCTCCCTCTGAGCATAAGGATAAACACGGTTCATTATATTGTAATGTAAGCATAATAAACTATAAAAGGGGTGAAGATAATGTCAGCTAGATATACTGAAGCTGCTGTACAAGTTTCCCGCCAGGTCAACTGATTTAAGCTGAAAGAGCTCAATTGAAAAATTAGATCGACTAAGGTTGACACTGGCGATTTTAAGCATGAATTATTAAATTGACTAAGGTCGACTATGGCAGTGAATGTGTTAAGTTTCTCTCCACCAAAGCCCAATACATGGACCATATTATCAGAGAGGCTGTTGAGGCCCAGCTCTATTCCAGCAACATGGACATATGTGATGACCTGTCTTGAGCAGTTGTGGAAACCTCCTATTCAGTGTCTGAAAGAACAGACAACCAATCTATTAAGACACACGGCAGTAATGTAGGCTGTTTTATGGGTAACAGGTTTGGTTGTAATTGACTCTCAGCCAACCATGGTCTATGGACATATTTAATGAATCATAAAGGTCATTTTGTGTGTCTTTTACTTTCATTTATAGATGGAGGTGTTGATCCGAAGTCTGCGATTGGAACTGCCGCAGCTTTCAGTAAAGCCAATAAGGAGTCACTCATGCTTGCCAACACATCTATATTGCTTGAGTACACATCACAGGAGCTCATGAACTCCTTAAATAAGTAAGCCACTGTCAGTGTCTCTCTACTGGACTCTCCGCATTAACCTTTTTTGCCTTCAGAAACATTTTTTCAAGCTGTTTGTGTATCGTAACTATTTCCAGTTTCAGACATTGGTACCTTTGAAGTTGTTAGTTTTTAACTCATGTCTAATATGGCAATGTAACTCCTGTGCATTCTCTACCCTACTACAGTCTTAATAGAGAAACCATAAAGATATTATGAAATTTACTACATACTCTCTCTTGCTGGGATAGTGTAGTCAGTATAGCTACTGCATTTGGGCTGGGCAGTCTGAGGATCAAGTCCTGGTGGGGGTGGGATTTTTCATGCCATGCATGTGGGCCCCGTTGCGTACCACTTCCTGTGCAATGTGTACCGGGTGTTTCCAAGGGGTAAAGCGGCTGCAGCATGGTGCTGAATATTCACCTCCTTCTAGTGCCAGATGGCAATACATTTTAATAGTAACTCCCTCCATTTATTTTGTAGTTGACCAGATGATGGCTTGCAGTTAAGCTGAAACATGTAGCCAAGTTGTGATAAAGGAGTTGTGTTAGACTCAATTGTCATTTGTTTACTGCTTGTGGTACACTCACAAATGGATGTCTCAAGCTAAGATAACAAACGAAGCTATTACTGATGTAGCGATAAAAAAAAAGTGTGTAATCTTTAGCAACCTGAAGTAATGGCATCACTCCCACATATGTTATTTTAATACTGTACTTGTTAATTATCAGATAAAGTGAATTCAAGATATAATTAGTTTAATTTGGTAAAGACAGGACAGCATACATTAACACTAAACTTAAGAAAACCTGAAATAAAGGGAACTTAAAACTGAACTTATTGACTTGCAGCCACTGAAATACAATGTTAATCTTGAGGCAGTGTTAGATTCAATAAAGAGGGTTCCTCTGTGGGAGATGATAAGGTAAATAAGATGCTTCCTGGCCCTTTGTGGACTGAAGTGGCAGTTTATAAGTTGGTATTATGTTGTGGAGGACAAGGCTGACCACATTAATATGGATGCCGGTTTTAGAAAGAGAGGCTTTGCTCACTTCAGAGGATATTACATATGTGTAGGTAAAGATAAAGTGGAGGTGTAGCTCCACTTTAACTTCTGTGCTAGATGGAGGAGAATGGTCATGTTCACACCCCAGTTGCTTTACCTGTTGGAGAAAGAGTTCCTAGTTTCTCTTAGCATAGAAGACTGGGTGTTCCCCCAAGATGGTGTGGATGCAATCCCTACCAGCAATCCAACCAGAATTCATTGGTCATCCAGCCTGTTGCATAGTCATTACACCCTCTGACTGTACGAGCTATCCCAGCTCAAGTTGCTGGTACAGGGAAACAATATGCTGCCTGTCCATTCCACTGCCAGCCACACAGTGACTGTGAAATGAGTCAAACTGCAGAAGTTGAAGTTGACTGCAGAACAGAGATGGTTGGTTACGTCTGTGATTTGGCTGCATAAGTGGAAGCTGACTGCTGGACAGTGATGGTTGGTTACTTCCATGATCTAGCCACACAAGTGGACCTAACCACAGGACAGAGACTGCTGGTTACCTTCAGGATCTGGCTGCAGGAGTAGAAGCTGACCACTGGAAGGAGACTGTTGGATACTTCCATGATCTAGCCGCAGGAATGGAAGCTGACCACTTGACACAGATGGTTGGTTACCTTCATGATTTGGCTGCAGAAGTGGAACCTCATCACTGGAAGGAGACTGTTGGTTACTTCCATGATCTAGCTGCAGGAATGGAAGCTGACCACTTGACAGAGATGGTTGGTTACCTTCTTGATCTGGCTGCAGGAGTGGAAGCTGACCACTGGAAGGAGACTGTTGGTTACTTCCATGATCTAGCCACAGGAGTGGAAGCTGACCACTTGACAGAGACGGTTGGTTACCTTCATGATCTGGCTGCAGGAGTAGAAGCTCATCACTGGAAGGAGACTGTTGGTTACTTCTATTCTTTAGCCACAGGAGCGGAAGCTGACCACTGGACAGTGATGTTTGGTTACTTCCACAATCAGACTGCTTTGCATGTTGTATACTTCAGTAGGAAACTGGATGTGGTGCAGAGCTGGTGTGGTCATATTGTTGCCCAAGCCAGCAATAAGATGGTGATCATGCATTGCACAGTCAGTCTCTGTGCTTAATGACCTATCCTGACGGCTGTGAAGTGAATTCATATCCCTATTGACCACTTCATCGTTAAAATTGCTGTGTCCCCGTAATGATCACTTTATGCATTCAGTTATTGCCAGGCAATGAAATAACTGTTAATATTTTATATTGTACATTTTCCATGCTGCTATTGTATATTAACAATTTGGTTTGGTTCTTTGTGAAGCTGATAATATATCATATTTACCGCAATATAAGATGAGAATTCATTACCTGAAATGGAAGCTGGAGGTGCAAGGTGCCTTATAATCATGCACGCAGCTAAACATATACAGTATAGGTATTTTCCTGAACACTGAAGATTGTAGTCTTCTGTACTACAAAGCCAGTTTCGTTGTTCACCCTCCAGACCAGGAATAAAGGAATTTTGGACATTAAACAAGAGGATTTTAACATAATTTGGTGTCTGTGCTGTTCCAGTCTCAGGTCGGAGAGAAGAAAAAGACAAGCATTTGATTCAGGCAGAAATAACATCCTTGGCTTCCCAGCTGATTCTCTGAGTGACGACTTTAGCGATGGTCTACAGAATGTGGACATCACATCTCTCATATCAGCACCACTCACATCACCTGATTGTGATTCCCCTGATGACAAGGGACCTTGTGACATGCGGTCACAATTCCGGACTATCACAGGCCGGTGCAATAACCTGAGGAATCCAAACTTGGGGAAGTCCATCTCCACTTTCGCTCGACTGCTTCCATCATCATACGAAGACAGTAAGTGGATTTTATGTACAAGGGACTACATTTGTCCACGAAAGTTAATGACAAATGAGAAATGCAAAATGCTGCAGAATACTGTCTGATATTTTGCATTTCTCATTGGCCGTGACCTTCCTTCATCACAGATTTATTGTCAAGAAAACATATACGACATTGCATGCAACCATAAATTTCAGTAATGATTAAACCATTGAACAGTGTAGGTAGATATGCATAGCTGCATGAATTATATTTGTTTGCTAACGTTTATTGATGTCCATCACAGAATGTCAGATAGGTGTTATGGAAACGGAATGTGAATTTATGTGGCCGAGCACAATGTCAGTGGTGGACTTTTGTGAAGACAGTAGTGGAACAAGTGCTGAATTGCTTGATCACCTGTGCAACTGTTCATGTAACAGAGTCTGTGCTGCATGGATTTAGTGACAGTAGGGGTTTTGTTTTCTCTTTTTGTTGATATCTACGTTGTTGTTGTTGTTGTTGTTGCTGTTGCTGCTGCTGCTGCTGCTGTTGCTGCTGCTGCTGCTGCTGCTGTTGTTGGTATTGTTGTTGTTGCTGCTGCTGGTGTTGTTGGTGTTGTGGTTGCTTGTGTTGTTGTTGTTGTTGTTGCTGCTAGTGGTGTTGTTGGTGTTGTTGTGGTTGCTTGTATTGTTGTTGTTGTTGCTGCTGGTGTTGTTGTTGCTGGTGTTGTTTCTGCTGCTGTTGCTGCTGCTGCTGTTGTTGTTGTTGTTGTTGTTGTTGTTGTTGCTGCTGCTGCTGCTGCTGGTGGTGGTGGTGTTGCTGCTGCTACTGCTGCTGCTGTTGTTGTTGTTATTGTTGCTGCTGCTGCTGTTGTTGTTGTTGTTGTTGTTGCTGCTGCTGCTGCTGCTGGTGTTGTTGCTGCTGGTGGTGGTGGTGGTGGTGGTGTTGCTGCTGCTGCTGCTACTGTTGTCATTGTTGTTGTCGTTGTTGTTGTTGTTGTTGTTGCACTTATGATTTCCCCAATAAATTAACATCACCAGGACAGACTAATAGTTTATTTGTTCTGTCCACTTCCAAACGTCGTCTGTTTCCCTGAGAGTTAAGAACCACATATTCTCAACAAAATTAAGAGGCAATGATAATAAAGCATCTGCTGTTTGATATTATACATTTCCCATGCAGTAGATAATACAAAATGATATTTATTATCATATAATTGCACTAGTTAACATTTATAAGAATATTACTCTGACATATTTTGGCTATTGATAAAAACCATCTTCAGGGAGTATCATTACTCAAAGGAAGTATGTGGTATTAAAGCATACCATCATCAATGGGTTTACTTAGTAGGTCAGTACCAAGTGTTCACAAAACAAGTATATGTCATTAGTGGCATACAGGATACTTCGTTCAACTACACTTGAAGAGCACTTTATCACTTCTAGATGTTTGGATGCAAACAGTACAAATACAAACTAATGCAAATTCCTCTATACTTTTAATCTCTTTGATTTGTTAATATCAGACACTGGTAATTGTAGTTGCATTTCTTTGTAATTTACCATTTGCCACTAACTGTCAACAACTGCATGCTTTCATACAATGTATTTCATTTGTGTAAGGGGTATGTGCTGGTGCGGTTGGTTGAGGCACTGCGCTACAAGCCAGAAAGTCATGGGTTCAATTCCTGATGTTGTCATTGGAATTTTTCGTTGACATTATCCTTCTGGCTGCACTATTGCCCTGGGGTTGACTCAGCCTCTAACAGAAATGAGTATCAGGAATATTTCCTGGGGGGTAAAGGTTGCCGGTGCATATGGCTGACAACCTTACCACCTTCATGTGCCGACTGTCTTGAAATCTGGAAGCTTCAGCCTCCAGAAAACCACAGGGTCTGTCCAGGCCTGTAATGGGATTGCTGTACCTTTTTATTTCCATTGTGTACTTGTACTCCCTGAATATGGCTAATATTTATAGCCAAAACATATAGGAGCAGTGAACTTATGTATGTTTAACTATTGCAGTTATTTGGTAATAAGTATAATTTTAGGCTCTTGTGACCGTGCATCATGAACATAGGGTGAAGAGAGTCGAACAGTAACCTTCACACAGTGCACACAGCTCGCATCCCAGCTCCACACAACCACAGCCAGCACAACCAGTGCAGACCACCATATGTGGCAGTGCACGGTCTTGTTCTCCTGATGATGGGCATAATGGTGTCCAAAACATGTCGTGATAGAAGTTTGATAATAAATATCAGATAGTTGCATCTTGTTGGTTTCTCTCTTTTCACCCTAAGTATAATTTTGTTCATAACTTATTTATTAGCCGTGTGAGACCTTTTTAAAATGATATAATTCAAGGCACTGTAATCCTGTTTAAATGCCCATAGGGAAAGTTTTTTGTAGAAGTCAAAATCTGACTTATATTATAGAACTTTGACTCTTCACTGTGCCCTGCAGTCATTCTTGTTTTTAGGGCACTGTGAATAAATATCAGGAGCTTCATACCCATCTTGTTCCACACAGGTGTCACTCTCCTTCTCGTGTGCTACAGTCCGTTGTTCACTGTGACTTCCAGTACATTCTTCTTCCTTTCTCGTCAGTTTCTGGCCATTTCCTGCCTGTATTTACTCCAATTATACTTAAGTCCCTTCAGCCTCACCCCTCCGTCTTTTATGTGGCCTTCTTCAATTGTATTATTTTCGCAGCAAGCTTCTGTTATAGAATTGAGATAACCCAATGCCTATCTCCCATCCTGGAGGACCAGAGTGTCTGTCTATTTGGTACCTCACTCTTGACCTGTCTGGCCTGTGAGACCCTGCCAGTAGTTACAGTACCTTTGGTTTGGTTCTTGAGATCATTGGATATCACAAGCCCAACTACCAGGACAGGGCACAGGTACTGTCAGTTGGACATAGGTGTCATTAGATTTGCATTTTCAGCTTTGTGCTTGTAACAGAGACATATTGTATTCTCTAAACTGAATTCCTATATACAGTATGTGTGTGTGTGTACGTCAGTCTTCAAAAGGTTAATGTTTATTTTCAGATGTGAATCGTCCGCGTCTCAACTCTGTGACTGGCCGTCCACTGCCATCCCCCCGACTTGTGTCTACGACGATCCATGCAGATATCAGCAACCTGCACAACAGATACAGTCTCATGCTGATGCAGTTTGCACAGTTCCTTGATCATGACATCACCTTCACACCTGTACAAATAGGTACAGTGAAGAGATTAATTGGAATAAGATATGAGCAGCAGATTTGAGCATGAGTAGTATGTTTTGGGGTATTCCAGACTACGAATGTTAAGGTTATTGTCATTTATGTTGTGCTATAGTGTTTAGCACATAGCTGTGAGCATTTTGGAGGAAACCTTTGCCTCTGTTTTCAGGGGAGACAATGTATTTAACAGGTTAGTCAGAATGTGGGTACCTGTCTGCCATGCCACAAAGCCTCACATTCCGGAAGACTGTAATACAAAGTCTGTACACATTGATTCTAACAGAGTATGTGTATTTTGAAATGTGACTTTGCAGTTTTGCATGCTTCACTGCTTTGATGTTGAGAAAGATGAGAAGCATATACAAGGCAGAGTCAAATGAAAACCTTAAAAGTGTGATACAAATTCGAAACACAGCTTGATTGTCTTGTAAGTTGACAACAATGATACTTATGGTTTGAAGAGTGGCCAACAGGTGACAGTGGAGACTACACTGAAAAATGAAGTCATTGTGTACCTTTTGTGTTCAATAAATTGTGAAGTAAAAAATATTTAAGGTTTTCATTTGACTCACCCTCATATATTCAGGGTGGAACAGAATGTCACTGACAAATCTGAGTGCTTGAGAATGCAATAATTAACATTTTGAATCCATTAGCAGCAATGATTTTAGTTAATTACATTGTGCTATAACTCAGGTATTAGTCCCCTGCTTCTCACTGCACAGATCTGGGTTCAATCCCAGGGTAGTCTGTGTGGGATTTTTTGTGAATACACTGAGACAGGTTCTTCTGCAACAGCTTTGGTTTCTGTGCCAGTTTTTGTTCCATGATTGCTGCATCCTCATATATCATCAGGGATTAGTACAATAGGCCACAGTACAAAGGGACCCCATCTTATCTCATTTGTACAGCTAGTTACAGTGACCAATCGTCAAACACAGCAGTTGGGAGCAGTGATTACGCCATGTTGGGCAGAACTGTATACAAAAACTTTGTGGGAGAAAAATAGTTTTATATGAATGCAGACACAAACATCCCTCCTCTCTCCCACCCCATTGCTTAAAATGTATACATTTTTGGACATTAAGCATGTGCAGATAATTTAATATCTGATGCTACCAGCTGCAGCAGCAGTTGAGGGAGAAACTTCCTGTTTTTCCTCATGAATTTAAATTTTCAGGATTTTGCAAATATGACCCTCTATGTATTTTATTATTTTGCACCACATGCAGTCAAAACTGTGTTGGACAAAACTGCACTGGGAAAAATCGTATTCGGTGTGGCATTACTATAGGTAGAGTGTTGGATAGGCACATGCCATGCCAAAGGCTAAACCTGTATCCAAGTAGTTCTACCAAATTTCAAAGGATGTACAGTTTTAGAACGGATTCTGAAGCGGAAGTGGCCATGGTCAACGTTCCCATAAATAACCCCCATTACATCATAGTTGATATTGGAAACAAATGTTGTAATTTGCGGTGCAGGATTCTTCGCGTCCATCCCTGACTGTCGTTCTTGCGACTCACCTCGCACAGTTCACCCTGAGTGCATGCCGATACCTGTGCCTCCTGCGGACCACCATTACCCTCAAGTGAACCGCACCACTGGAGAGCCACTGTGTTTCTCGTTCATGAGGTCACTCCCTGGACAGCAGCACCTCGGTAAGTGGGGGGACAGGTTTCAGTTTCTGTAACATTCAGTTGTACAGCACAGCCTCTTCACATATTCTGCAGTACATTATTTTATTAATAACTTAATAGGGGTGGTAACTTTATAGTTTAGATACCATTTAAATGGCACAGCGTCAGTGTACGTGGATTTATTTTAAATGGCACATGGACAGTATACAAAGATTCCTTTTAAACAGTACAGGGACAGTACACAGGTATTGCTTTTAATAGGCATAGGGACATTATACAGTGATTTCTTGTAAATGCCACAGGGACATTGTAGAGGGATCCTTTTAAATGGCACAGGGATAATGTACAAGGATTCCTTTTTTTTTTTTAATATAGCTCAGTCACTATAGTGATTATTCCAAAGGTGGACAGTTGAAAAATCAGATTCAGTGTCTGGCAGGGCAGTGGATTTTCTATTCTCCACAATGCCCACCTAGCCATATGCCCCATTTGGTATGAAGGGTGAAGCAGACTGGTCAAGGCCTGCTGGTACTGTGTTAAGAACGTACAGTCATGTGCCGCATAACAACATTTCAGTCAATGACGGACCACACCTACGACAGTGGTCCCATAAGATTCTAATATTATAATACTTACCATTATGTTACACATAAAATTACTTTCACCGTCAATATGTTGACTTTGAGATCAGGCATTTTAGAATTTTCATTATGTTTATTTAAAAGCCAGAAAAATTTCAGGTGCAGAAAGAAAAGTTTGGCCGAAACATGTAGTAGGAAATAAAAATCACAGGTATGGGCCACATAACGACGTTTCGGTCAACGACGAACCGCATATACGACGGTGGTGCCATAAGATTTAATATTATAATACCACTGTGTTAGAATTGCCTGCATTATTCATTACAGTAACATGCTGTACAGGTTTGTAGCCTAGGAGTAATAGGTTATAACATATAGCCTAGGTGTGTAGTAGGCTATACTCTCTAGGTTTGTGTAATTACACTCTATAACATTCGCACAATGACAAAATCGCCTAACAACGCATTTCTCATAACATATCCCTGTCGTTAAACGACACATGACTGTAAACAGCTATACCCCACTGCCATGTGTCTGCATAGTATGGTGCTTAATTAAACACACAGGCAAGTTTACCCTATGTGTTCCTTGTTACTGTCAGACTCAACATGTTGCTTACACCATCATTGTGAGAACTGATGGGATAAGAACTGGTTGAAGTGGAAACATATATTGGACATTTTGGTTAGAAATCACAACTTTTGGGAGCCAGCCATGTTTCCATCATCAAGTGAAATTATTAAACCTATCTGGAAATAGGGATTAGTTCCATCTACTGGAACCAGTGCAGTAGGTTTCATACTTCCACATTTAGATAGATGTTTTTGTTACGGCATGTAGGTGCACGTGAACAGATCAACCAGAATTCTGCATACATCGATATTTCTCAAGTGTACGGCGAGCACTCATGCATGGCACGAGATCTGCGTGGCTATGGAGGCCGCCTCAATGTCACACGACACCCCATTAAAGGGAAGGATTTGCTGCCACAGTCGCCGCTTCATCCAGAATGTAAGGCTCCGTCTGGATACTGCTTTATCGCAGGTTTGTGTGACAGCCAACCAATATACTTACTTACTCCATGGAGCAGAGTCCTTCTTGAGGAGCTAACTGGTTTCAGCTAGTCAAGAAATTCCCCGCATTTTACGGAAACTGAAGGTTCATCACCACGTTCACAAGTACCTGTCACCTGTCCCTATCCTGAGCCAACTTGATCCAGTCCATACCCCCACGTCCCAATTCCCGAAGATCTGTCTTAATATTATCCTCTCGTCTATGCCTGTATCTTCCAAGTGGTCTCTTTCCCTCAGGTCTCCCCACCCAAACCTGCTAACAGGTATAGCAACAATAAATAATACAGGTCATCCAAAACAGATGCACTGACTTCAAATGCCTGTAATTGTTGATGTGTTGCACTTATAGTGCTATGTGGGATACCCACTACACTAGTAAAGTATGAGATTTGATTACTGCTCTCTTCTGAGATGTTTCATTCTGTTGTTGGGCAAGTGGCTCCTGATGTTTTGAAGGATTGTAGTCCTCTCATTTTCAGTGGCTAAGCAGTCAGAACTGGACTGCTGGACCATAGCAGATGAAAGCACCATGATCCTCCCAAATGTCAGGAACTGCTCGTCCAGTGCTGTGACATTCCAGCAGACTTGAATCTTTGGCAATACTGCTGTAAGAACCTAAAACTGTGTTCAGTAGGCAATAAACCACACTAATTCAGTCTAACACAACATAGGTTTATTGTAATTCAATTGGTGACCCTTACATGTATGCTACATGTTACAGCCTGTACTTGGAACATCCTTAGGAATGTCAATACAAAAAAAGCCATGCAAATTAAGATAAAATAAGAATGTAAGGAGCCCCTTTTTACACCACGTGAGGACCTAAATAAATAAAGGTCTTTATGTTATGTTTTTTGCACTGTGCATTGTAATATAATCATATAATGTAAATCAATAAAATGCACCGTTTTAAACTAAATTTAATTGTAATTTATATGCTGTCTTCTACCTGTACATGTTTTGAAATTGAGGGCTCATCTTCAGGATCAATTGTAATTAGTGCAGGTACAGTAAAATGTGTGGGGATTGCGGTAGCACAGAGGTTAAGGTGCTGCGCTACAAATCGGAAGGTCACTGGTTTGATCCCAGTTGGTGTCACTGGAATTTTTCATTGACATAATCCTTCCGTTCGCACTATGGCCCTGGGGTCGACTCAGCCTCTAACAGAAATGAATACCAGGAGTATTTCCTGGTAATAAAACGGCCGGTGCGTAAGGCTGACAACCTTACCACCATCCTGGGCCATTGTCACATAATATGGGAACCTTAACTTCCTGGAACCTTCTGGGCACCTCGGACCTGTAGCGGGACTGACTTACCTTTCACAGTAAAATGTGTACCTACTTACTAGATACATTCCTGAAAACAGTTATTGCTAGCTTTCCTGTAAAAAAAGCACCATTAAAACGGGATAATAAAAATTTATTAACAACTGGAATAAGAACATCATGCAATAATAAAAGACGACTACACCTTTTATGTAAAGACAACAAAGATCTTAAGTTGAAAAAGTACTACAAAAAATACTGTAAATTATTAAAAAAGATCATACATTAGCAAAAAATTATATTACAGTGCCAAACTAGCTAATTCAAACAATAAACTTAAAACAACATGGAATATAATAAAAACAATTACAAATAACCAAAAGAAATCAAATAACATGCTAATGGAAATTGAA
>Ga0131853_10021333_pt1 | contig 11756 bp, 9 predicted proteins | sample TergutLab28metaG_FD_92764 | JGI IMG/M metagenome (GOLD analysis project Ga0131853, IMG submission 92764) | Labiotermes labralis P1 segment gut microbial communities from Petit-Saut dam, French Guiana - Lab288 P1 (version 2) (version 2) | ecosystem: Host-associated > Arthropoda: Insects >...
AAAACACAAAGATTTTACATTTACAATCCAAAGTCTAACAGTGGATATGATCCTACGTCAATTTTATCCATCTCCCTGTTTCACAATCTAATTAATTCAGAACCATCTTAATTTTAACCACCCATTTCTTTCAATGTCTTAAAAGTTATCATTTCATGAAAACTGAGTCAACAGACTTGTTTAAGCAAAGCAAAATATTATATTCTCTTCATCTGAAATCCTAATTTCATATTTCCAAAAGAAAAGTTCACTGTATCCCAAAATGTACATGACACAAAACTTTTGCAGCATTAAATTACACTTTTGTCCAACTCTTTTTGCATCTACACTCTGTTAACGATTACCAACTGAATGTAACAAGCTGTGTGGTGGATAGTAATGCAGCATTTGCCTTCCATTAACTGACAGTTGGTGGAATCATGTTCATGTGATGCCTCTGTTTCTTACTGCATAACAGAGATCTGGAAACTAAATGTAGTGGATGACATTTAGAGTGAGAGCACTAAAGTGCTTTAATTAATCAGGACAGTAAGTCTCGTAAGTGAAATTTCTGGAACTTCTCCCATGATGAAACACTCCTCACGTAAAGATTTCCATATGGGTAAAGATTCAATTTACACACAATGAAGAGCATCCCTGCCATCTAATCATGAGGAATCAAGAAAAAAGAGGCACACTGATCAGCATTACCATTCAATGGTGACTACAATAATTATGGAAATGCAAATTCACAGGTTAGGTGAAGTGAAATAAATCACATTAAAGTAAAGCTTTCCATGTGCTAAATTAAGCATCACACAATGAAGGCATATACAGGAGTGGAGATACAGCTCCATGTATTTTTAAACCCAGCACTAGATGGAGAGGAGTGGTCAGCTTCATGTCCTGACAGCTTTAGCCCTGGGGTTCAGCCCTCAATACCTGTTCAGTAGGATGCTGGGTGGGTCCCAGAACTAGTCTAGGTGTTTTGGACAACAAAAATAACCTTCAACCCTGCCAGAATTGAACCATGATTTCTTGGCACTCCAGCTTGCTGGATGGTCACCATACTGGTTATGGTAACCACATTCCCACACAATTCCACAAGTAAACTCATATCACTTAAAAGACACAAAATATTATACATGACACCATCATTTAATAACTCTTAATGAGGATGAAAAAACATAGTTTCTAATTTAATAGAGCAGTTACAAACAGTGGTGAGAAAATCCATTACACAAATGAAATGCCAATACTTATTCATTGTGAACTAAGCTTATTACACTCTCCTCGAATATTCTGTTTACATCCACTCAACAGTACCCATGAAGTGTACAACAAAGAGAAATGTTCATTCAGCTCTACAAAAGCAAGGGAGTCATGTCTCATAAAACTGTTATAAATATCAAACTGTTAAAAAGCATCAGCTCAGGCTTTTATTATGATTCTGCCTATGTAGCAGAACATACTAAAATTAAATGCCACCTGTCTTACATAATATATATTGCAACAGACTTCACAAAGGGTATGGATAATAACTGACTGACAATATCATGATACAGAAAACTGTGATGGTCTGGCAATGGTAAAGGTAAACATAAACAGTCCCAGTAATAAATCTAATGCAAATTCATTTACACAATGCTTCTTATACTGAAGTATGAATGTGCCGACAAATGTATGGATGAACATGATTTCCCCATAAAAATTTATGTTAGGTTATGGTGGGATACGCTCAAACCACAGAACTTCTAAAAATATACATGTGCAGACTGACATAATTTCTTCCAATTAGTTTGCACTGGACTGCTATGAACACAGAGCAACAAAAACAGGCACCTGAACATCAACATCAGATCTCTTCACTATTCTCTTTTTTGCACAGGCTACATAGAAAACCTTTAAAATGAGACAAGGTGTGTTACATTGCTACTGAATTATGCTTCATGGCAAGCACAGTATGTTCATAAAACACACACCAGATCTATCATATACATACCTTGGTCCCCTATTCCTGTGGCATTTCTCTTTTGTCGGTGCTGAGGTAGAAGAAATTGGTCACTTAAGTGTGATGTTCCATCACCCCTTTTTGATCGCACTGCTGTCACTGGTTCACTATCATTTGATATATGAATTGATTGAAAATCATGACTGCAACTTATTTGTAACCTTTAAGGGAAAAATATATATTAAGATGATTATTCCAACAATATTCATCAACTATCATCAGCCATTAGTATTTTCTTTCAAAATATACTTGTGGTTTTGCTGTTCTCTTTCACCTTTACTTGTTACTAAAGGACTGTAAGAGATTTATGTCTTAGTAACATTAAGCTGTTAAAAACTATACAATGATTTATGGAATTTGTGATGTATAAGAGTATATAATGCGCATTTATTAAATTTTGTACAAGCTCAAGAAGGTGGGAACTGATACTTATGAGAATATTAAACCTTCCTCTTCAAAGGATGCCACAGGCCATATGCAAGTTTCCAAGTGTTTTTGCTGCTTTAAAGATGGGTGCACATCCGTACAAAGTGATGAGGACACTGGATGTCCTTCAATGAGAAGAAATGATAGCAGAAGTGTGTGATATGCCAACAAGAGATCAAAGACTAACCATTAGTGGAATAGCCAAGGAACTAGAATTTCATTTTGGCTCATGCCAGGCCATTGTAACTACAGATGTGGCCATCTGACCTGTCAACGAAGTTCATCCCATGGCTGCTGACAGAACAGCAGACCACCTGCCTGTAGCCCCTGATTTGCTTGAATGTGCAGAAGCAGATGAAATTTATTTAAAAACATTGTAAATGCTGATGGCACATTGGTGTATGGTTATGACAAAGAAATGAAACAACTACCATCACAATAAGTATCTTCATCATCACATCCCTGAAAAGCATATCAAGTTCAATGCAAGACAAAGGTAACTCTTATCATTTTTTAATAAAAAGGTAGTATCAACCATACATAAATTCCATAAGGCCAAACTGTAAACCAGCCTTTTTATTTAGAAGTGCTATGACATATCTCTAATGCCACCCACCATAAATGGCCAAGAATATGGCAGTCCAATGCAAGGAAAATTGATCACAATGCACTGGTACACTCGGCCCCACCTCTGCACCAATTTCTGCGCACACATCACATTCCATAGGCATGTAACCCACGTACTCCCCAGGGATGGCCCCACATGACATTTTCCTCTGCCCCCAGTCTAAGAACACCTTCTAAGGTACATGATTTGAAGATGTGGAAATGATCACACTCGATGTAATGCAGCAACTTTCAAAGAACTGAGATTGCTTACACTAATGAAAGAGCTGCTGGAATAAGTGCATTCAAGCAGAGGGGCCCACACTGCCATCAAGAAACATTTAGTGTTGTTAGTTGCACAGCATCAGTCCAGATACTTTTTGATCAAGCCCTGTATTGTAAATATATGTGTCTAATGATTAATTAGTCACCACCATCAGACAAGGAGATGAATATAACAGATCTGGTATTTACACAGCAGAGACTATTAAGGCTATGATCTTCCAGAATGTGAAATTCAGTACTCTACACAGTTCATTTGCAGAGAGACTGCCAATCTTACTTTCTCCGGTTTCTAAATTTTTTTATGACATGTTAATTTTAAAAATACACTGTTTGTAGTAAATTGGAAATGTATCCATTTGTACTTCAAAATACTACTCACAACTTTTTCTTCAGATCAAGTGTGAAATATAAAGTTTCACTGTTGTGCCCTGAATGAGTCTGATCTTGAAGCATACACACATCCTGGTGGCTGTCCAAGTATGGATTCACAGCATCATTTCTTCTGCGGTCCAGGCTGAACCCAAACTGTATAAAACAGAACACAACTATTCTTAAATTTCAGAAAGTAATGTGTCTATATCTGTAACATACGCAGCACAAACCTTGCCAAGAAGTGTTATACATCAGAGGTCCTCAAACTTTTCTGTTGTGCCAACCAATAAAACAGCAATTGGTTCTCCAAGGAGTGATACACCTTACCTGTCTCAAACTGATCAGTAAAAATAACAGTCTACCAATATAATTATTATGGTATTAGTAAATACTAGATTTTAGGTTCTCACAGTGGTGTTACTGGGAATTCAAGTCTTCTGTGAGGTGGCACTATGTTGTTGGACGAGTGGTTCCCTGATGTTTCAAAGGATCATAGTGCCTTCATATTCAATGGTCAGGCAGTCTTCAAAACGTAAAGAAACACTCATCAAACGACACAATATAAAATCTCAGAAGACTTGCATCTTCATGTCTCAATACATTTATTTAAAGTACTAAATATTCAGAAAGTCAACCTGGAGTATTGGGAGTGTTCTTAACCATTATGCAACTTTTCCATACCACATCCATGAATGGAACATGCATAATTGTGTATGTGTCCTATTTCAGTGATCAGTAACACTGCTCTCAAAAATTGAGCAAACCAATGCAACTACTTCCGAAAACATGGAACGTACAAGAACGGCTCTAGCTATTCATATAACTTAAATGTAATACAGCTCAGAGTGGGGGGTGGACGCCCTCATACGGAAAATAGTGTGTGCACTTGGAGCTACATAGGAAGACTGGGGACAAAAGGACCTTGTAAAGTCACAAGTGGGTAAACGCACATAATATACGACTTACCATGTCTTGTTCACTGTACGGAATAGCATGGAAATTCCGAAGCTTCACGGTAAGCCATCCACCCTTGTAGAAACCAAACATACTGAGTGCGATATATTTACGTTCATCATTCTATAATCATACAAACAATGACGTAAAAACTGACGATAAACAAAGTTTCGCAATTACCTAATATCAAATGTACGAAGTACAAAAGCATTCACTGGCACTTCTACCGAAAGCTACATTTATATTCCACACATTTAAAGACACAATTGACAAAGGACATACGTACTTTTACTTCCAATTTATGAATCCTCGCACAACAGTTCTGCAGAATTACAGCAAGCACTATTAACGCACAACAAACTTTTACTTCCATTTTTGTTAGCACTTATCACCCAGTAATGACCACCACAGACCATCTTTTGTTAGCGAATATCACTTCTGCTGCCAACTTAATTGCTACCACAGTTTGACAAATGGGACACCGCAGTCGTCATCCATGCCTACTGTAAACTGTGCTTGCCTCTGCGTATCGGTATAATTGCCAAGTGACACCACTGGTGTCATACCGTAAAATTAACACACACACATAACTGCAGTTGTATTAACGACTATAACAAATACTTCTGTCTGTAGAATTACAGGAATAGTAGCCGACTGTGTGATCGATTAGTATGTCGAAGTTTCATAGGTGTAGTTCTGAGAGGTACTGGCAGAGGGCAGGTTTATGAACATCCTAACTATGGCGCGCCGATGATTGGTAGAACTATTGGACGGTTTTACAGTGACTGACATCAGCGGCGTACCTGGTGGGAGGGTTTTGGGGGGGGGTTACCCACTCCGAAATTCCAAAGGCCTCCAAAATCGTGCCAAACTCAACTCGATTGTGAAAAATGTTAAAAATTGCTGAATTTAGGACGCCAACACCCCAAGACGTTCCTAAAAAAGGCAGTAAAATTCTTAAACTACCTAGGTTCGCAATTGTTTTACATTAGCAATGACAGATAAATAGGTTGTCATCATAAGTAGTCTTAAAGTACTAAAAATTAAGAAAATTTTACTATATGAAATGAAATTTCTTGTACCAAATTACAGCTGCCTCCAGAACCCCTGACTAGGGGCTACTGTCCCCAGATCCCCTTTCTCTCTGTCCTCTGTCCTCAACTGAATTTTTTGACCCCCCCCCCCCAAAACAAAATTCCTGGGTACGCCACTGACTGACATTACCTGATTTAACTCTTATCCATGGAGATTACTAACTTAACAACCTGGTGATAACTCATAGAAGTACCATGACACTGCTAACACAGTCTCATGGCATACAATACCTTCTCCTCCAACCCCTTTATGAACAAAGGTACTCAAAATCTCAGAAAATTTGAATTTTTATTACAAATTTATCCCTGTCCAAGGAATCTTATATTCCCAATAAGCTAGAGACAGGTGGCTAAGGAGACCTACAGAAAAACATGCCCTCCAAACCATGCTGGACTTCTGTAAGTGTTAACGATGACAGAGCCTAGAGAAGTGAAATATTTGCTGAAAAGTCATTAGGGTTAGAAGAGTCATATTTCACTCACATTAGCCACAATAATGAAAATAGTAATGTGGGTACAAAACAGTGTAAGACTTATATACGGTAAATCCCCTCCATATGTGAACCTGGTGAATTTGCTCATTCATGTTTATGACTAAGTTACACTATATTATTTTGAACTGACTCATATGTATGTATTGTTACCAGTCTGATACCATACACGGAACATGCTTAAACTGTCACTGTGATTTGTATTTGAGCTTAATGCCAAGAACAACACAGATGAATAAAATGACAGTGACCCATCTTATTATTCTTATTCTTTATTCATATTCCACTGATCCACACAAAGTTACAACCAAAAACCACGTAAACTAAAGACATTTAATTCTGCTAATATGCCATCAATATTAAGCACACTTGATAACATATGCAACAAGCTTCTCGAATGAGATTATCTTGTAGATCAAACCTTGAAATTTAAGACAGCCATTATGATTGCAACCCTCCCTTATGTTGAACATTGGAGAGAAATTAGAAGCAACGCTAAACAGACAATGCAAAGTAAGTTCTTCAGATACGTAGATAGTACTGATCTTCAAACCCTTACAAGTTCAGGCACAGCTGATCAGCTTGCTACAGGCTCTTACAGAAGTAAAGAAAAAGGAAGAAACATGAGAAGGAAAAAACTCACAAAAGAAAGAACTGTAGACAACCTACACATGGAGGCAGATAAATTGACTGTTGGAGGAGGGAAATGAATTGCAAACTCTTTTTTTATTTTTTTTTAAACTACTATTCTGTTGGTTGTGGTTTCTCTTTACATTTGTTATTAGTTTGCATTACAAAGTCATACACCATACAAATATTACAGTATGAGACACATTTAAATTTTTAATTCAAAAATATTGGGAGAAAAGTGACAATCACAGCCCTGAGAAACCAAATCACATCATTCCTGTAACTTACCAAGTACAGTATTCACAAACGCAGTATTCACAGTGATTACCAGGAATGTAATCCTTGTGAAAGCCAGGGGGATTACCATACATGTTTGTCTCAGGTAATTCATGGACAGATGAGAATGAATATGACTCTTATATGATGTATGCATTGGCACATGCTTCACGAGTGGTACACAACCATATTTGTCTACAGTCTACACAATATCATCATACCTCCAGGGTCAGGCATTTGAAGCAGCCTTCCAGAGAGCCACGGCATCTTGTCGCAGCATGCGGGGTGAGGTGGCACAGGGTGCGCTGATCTCCCCTGTCCTCTTATGGATTCTTCTGTGTTGGAATTTAGTGCTACTGATTTCCAGGTTGTGGGCTATTGCTAGCTACACAAACTTTTCTCCATTCTCACTTGTAATATCATGCAAGGTGTGTCTGCCTGCTACTCTTCTATTTGAATATTCTTTCCCGATTTTTGCATTAAAATCCCCAAGGAGAATCGGGGCATAATTTCTTGGTGTTTTGTCACACACATCTGACAGCTTATTATAAAATCATTCCACATCTTCAGCATTTCGTTTATTCTCATCTTCTGTGGGAGCTTATACACTTATAATTGTCATATTATAGGACTTCCCTTTGATTCTCAGATTGCACATTCTCTCAGTAATAGGTTCAAAACCTATTATGCATTGTATCTCACAACCTGTAATAAGGAATCTTGTGCCATGCTGTCCCTTTGAGGTTTTTAATCCACTATATAATAACGTATAATTTTTCTTTTAAATCCAATCATCGTGTGGCCATCTCACTTCTTGCAATGATGTTATTTGAATATTTCTTTAACTCATCTGCAATTTCTTCCATTTTCCCAGCTTGGAGCATAGATTGGACATTCCATGTTGCAATATTAAATTCCACAGTCTTCAAACTTTACATTGCCTAATTCGTTTTCCAAATATCCAACCGGCTATATTTGACTGAAATTTCATAGCAAAATTTATTTTTCTGGAATTGAGTTGTAGCCCTATGTCCAACCCCCATCCTGGAGGACCAGGATTTGTCTTGAGGGGTTTCTCCCCTAGATGGGTTAGCTTCTCCACGCTTATAGAGGCCCTTCTCCCCTTGGTTTTCTTTCAGGGTTTTCCTTCCCTTGGGGTCTGGGTGTAAGGAATAGTCATATGAAATACTTAAGTTCAAAACTACATACAAGCTATTATATGATTAGCTCCTTAAAGAATTTAATGAGTCCATATGTCCTAAGAACCACATATTTTGCATGTTTTCATGTTCATTTGAGATATGGTCTGAACCTGTGGGGTAGTGATCGTGAAAGCATAAGAATTTTTCGATTACAAAAGAAAGTTATAAGAAAAATACGTAAAGCGGGCCAACACGCTTCTTGCAGGAATCTTTTTAAAGATCTGAATGTATTTCCATTGCCTTGTCTGTATATAAGTGAGGTTGTGTGTTGTGTAAAATCAGACAAGGAAAAGGTGAAATATAATGAAGTACATGACCACTGTACATGCCAAAAATCAGATCTTCATATTCAATTCTGCAGAACTACTCTTTTTAAAAACAGTAGTGCAAATGTGGTTATAAAATTATACAATAAATTGCCTAACACAATAAAGAGATTACAAAAGATATAGGAATTTAAAAGATGAGTTAAGTATTTTTTACTACAACATATTTTCTTTTCAGTGGATGAATATACGTCCTCTTACGTTCCACTATTACTCAGCTACTTATTATTATGTACATTTTATTCTTAGTATTTAGTAATTTCACCAAACAGGATACTAAAAAATTATATATTAATGTGTGAGTTTAATTACATTCTATGTTACTGAGCTCTACTATTGATGTAAATGTATTGCAAGTTCCTTTGTTATATACATTGTGAATGAATGTTTTTATGTGATGTAGGGAATGTAGACTGCGCTTGACGTGTCCTACGTCATATTTGTGACTGGATGGAGTGAATGGAAGAATAAATAAATAACGAATAAACCCTTCGCCTTAATGGAACGAGGAACCACGGATTAATAGTATTCGTTGCCTTCTTTACGTTTACGAATTTTGGCGGTCTTATAGGTGCGGTTTTCGGAGGATATGAGATAGATAATCCGTGGTTCCAAACGAAAAGCGAGGATTGGACCTATTATCAGTTCGTGTGTGACCTTACGTGTACTTTTGAGTGTGAGTTTTCTTATTTAATAAATATAATACATTGAACACTTTCATGCCTTATTCCACACCTTAAACACAAAACTCACCACGTGTCAGCCTGTAGGTACTTGCTTGTTCTGTTACACGGTTGGCAATTCAATGACCACATTGAACCACTCAGATACCATCAATGCCCTTATTATCGCCTGGAAGTGCGAAAAGATGAGTTCGTGAATTTTAATTTGTTGTGAAAGAGTTCTTGTATTACGTAACAAGTGTAGTTGGCCATCAGAGTGTTTTTGTTTGTGTGTATACCAAGTGTTGGATATTTTATTCTGTATGGGAACTCCTGTTTCTAGAAGAATGGCCGATAGTGATTCTCAATCACGATCGGATGATAGTTCTGATCAAGAGTATGCCTTAACAACTATCTTGCAGTATCTCATGCGAAGGTTGGTGTGGGGAATGACGTTTCGTACCATGATGTGTTCTTGTAGTTTTATTAAAACTGGAAATGCAGCAGTATATAACTTTTGACTTGCTACTGTTGGATATGAACCTGTTTAGTCGATCAGTGACATTGCAATGTTGTTCTCAGCACTGAGTATAACGTACCTACGTTGGAATGACATGTATTTCACGTGTTGCAATGTATTTGTAGTAATGAACGCACCAATAGCGCTTAATTGATCCGTGGTGCATGTCATATACTTTGAATGATTAATCTGAATTTGGCTTGGGTCTTTACAAATCTCAGCGTGAGTTGAACCGCAAACATGGAGTGTGTATAACTGAAAGAGCCAGCCGTCATAGATTCAGTAAGCTACTGATAAAGATTAGGGGACCGCGGTAGCACGGTGGTTAAGGTGCTGTGCTACAAATCGGAAGGTCGCTGGTTCGATCCCAGCTGGTGTCATTTAGAATTTTTCATTGACAAAATCTTTCCGATCGCACTATGGCCCTGGGGTCGACCCAGCCTGTAACAATAATGAGTACCAGGAGCATTTCCTGGAGGTAAAGTCAGCCGGTGCGTAAGGCTCACGACAACCTTACCACTGTCCTGTGATGTCATGAAATCTGGGAACCTTAAATTCCTGGAACCTTCAGGGCCACTCCAGGCCTGTAATGGGATTGCTTTACCTTTACCTTTACTGATGAAGATCAGTGTGCTTCTTTTGCCTTATCCTGGGACAGAGACAGTACCAGCATTGAAGTGTTGTTGCATTTTGGAATACAGTAACCTGATACATCATGTGGTGTTATTTTGAGTAAATCAATAAAAGTATTGAATGGTGATAATTTTTTATCTTAACATTTTCAGTGGTGAAGTCCACATCATTACTACAGGTCAAGATGATGGTGAAGATGAATTTTTGGTTGCTGCAAGCCCACCCAGAATGAAGGATTTGCGACCCAATACTAAAGAACTTGATGTAAGTACATGTGTCATCATCTGATGTGACCGTCTTCATGTTATTTCAGTTCTGCTGGTTTGAAGTCATTATTTGCCTGCAGGAAGTTAGTTTCATGCCTCTTACATCTTCATAGCCATCTTTTATGTGATGTTCCCATGCCTCTGCTCATTTAATTTTTGCTTTCCAAGGAAGGTGGCAGAGGAGGTTGTTCTCAGTAATATTAGGGTGGGTTACCCCCTTTTTTCTTGTACTCATATCTATGTTGTGTACAGCATTTGAAACACAGCAAGTGATCGAGTTGTGTTGGATATGTACAATATGTGCTGTTATGTGTCTTGAAGGTTTTTACAGTAATTTGTCACCATATTTCAAACTTACTGTTGCATTCAGGATCTTTATTATTTACTTACTTACTCCGTGGAGCATAGTCCTTTTTGATAAGCTAACCAGTTTGCGGCTAGCCAAGAAATTTCCCACATTTTGTGGAACCCAAAGGTTCATTGCCACATTCACAAGTGCATGCCACCTGCCCCTATCCTGAGCCAGCTCAATCCAGTCCATACCCCCATATCCCACTTCCTGAAGATCCATCTTAATATTATCCTCCTATCTACACTTGGGTCTCCCCAGTGGTCTCTGTCCCTTAGGTTTCCCCACCAGAACACTGTACACGCCTCTCCCATCCCCCATACACGCTACATGCCCAGCCTATCTCATTCTTCTCAATTTGATCACCCACACAATACTGGGTGAGGAGTACAGACCATTAAGCTCCTCATTATGCAGTTTCCTCCACTCCCCTGTTACCCCCTCTGTTATGATGAAACCTTTGTAGGGAAATTTTGTGTTTTGAGTGATGTTTTGTTTTGTGCTTATGTTGGTATTAAGTAGAAAAAAGTAGTTGCTCATCAAGATGGCGTATTAAACATTGATCCTCCGGGCCGGATCTGTTAACCATGAAGAAGTTCTGAATTAAGTGTGCAGCGTCATGTAAAAGAATATCTAAGAATGTAATATTACAAGAAACAGTTGAAGACATAAGT
>Ga0131853_10021335_pt1 | contig 11755 bp, 6 predicted proteins | sample TergutLab28metaG_FD_92764 | JGI IMG/M metagenome (GOLD analysis project Ga0131853, IMG submission 92764) | Labiotermes labralis P1 segment gut microbial communities from Petit-Saut dam, French Guiana - Lab288 P1 (version 2) (version 2) | ecosystem: Host-associated > Arthropoda: Insects >...
GTGAGTGCGGTAATGAACCTTCGGGTTCCGTGAAATGCGGGGAATTTCTTGACTAGCTGCAAACCAGTTAGCTTCTCAAGAAGGACTCTGCACCATGGAGTAAGTAAGTAAGTAAGCAAGTAACTGAAGAAGGAGGAAAATAGACTCTTCAGAACTATAAGTTTTTAGTAATTATTATTACGGGCGATGAGACAGTGGGTTTATGTATGAAACTGGCAAGTGTTTTGGTGCAGAGAAATTTGATAATCCCCTATCAGAATAGAAGACGATATCTTGAATAATTAGGTGAATTCGTCATGAGTAGTTACGTTATTTTACCATGGTGCAACAGCCCCCCATTGGGCCAAGGCCTCCTCATTACCGAGGATTCACGATCACACTCACACACCCCACAGTCGGTAGGACTCCTCGGGACAAGTGATGAGCCCGACACAGAGACATCTACCTGACAACACAAAGGTAAAAAGGTAAAGTGCGCCCTTATACAAGCACTGAGGCTCTGTACAGACCGTACGGCCCATAGGGGGATTAGAGGTATTGCTCTACTCTTTTTGACCACATCACTAGAAGGAGGTGAGGGGGCAGCGTCACACCCAGGGCGCTCTTTACCCGCGGGGAAGACGCGGTACGCATTGTACAGGAGGCTGGGCGGGCCCCAGGTACGGTCTGGACAGGTGCAAAATATCTCACCACTACGGGATTCGATCCACTGACCCTCCAGCCCGTAGCCAGTCGCTATACCGAATACGTTACCCCGCCCACACCTGACAACGCACAAAACTCACAACAGGCAGACAACCATGCCCCCGGCGGAATTCGAACCCATATTCCCTGCAAGCGAGCGGCCACAGAGCACGCCTTAGATCGCGCGGCTGCTGAGATCGGCTGTAGTTACATTTAGTAAACAATTATTACAGATACAACTTTCTTCAAAATGCAACAAAGATGGACTGTCTTAAAAAGAACGGTATTTTAGTTGCAAATATTTTCTCTGAACTTGCTTAAGAATATCGTATATTGATATCTTCACAATACCTGACAGCGGCACACGTCGAGGGAAAGCATCGGTTTGTCTCCCTCTCCCACATAAATTTCACTTTTTAATTATGATCTAACAATTATAAGTACTCCATACTTACTCCATGTTGCAGAGTCCTTCTTGAGAAGCTAACTGGTTTGCAGCTAGTCAAGAAATTCCCCGCATTTCACGGAACCCGAAGGTTCATTACCGCACTCACAAGCGTCCGCCACAACAAGCATCCCGCAAGTGAGTGTTTCTTAACAGAATCTTTTAAAGGGAGGGGTTGTTAGCACCTCACCCAACCCCCAAGCTGGAGGACCACACCTCGTCGGCTGTGCGCAACTGCTTATTCAATCTATTCGCAGCTACCCTCCTTGTCGGAGGCCGTTCCTCTATCCGCAACCTGAGGACGCGCCATGCCGTGGTGACAGGGACCCACTACATGGAACAATAATACGTACAAACGTAAAAGTTAAAAAAAGGTAAAGTGATTCCGTTACAGGCCCGGTGGAGCCCAGTGGGTGGGTAGAGGTATAGCTCTACACTTCTATGACCGCGGCACTAGAAAGTGGTGAGTGGTCAGCAGCACGCTCCGCCCGCACTTTATCCCCGGGGAAGACCCGGTACCCATTGTACAGGAGGCTGGGTGGGCCCTAGGGCCGGACTGGACGGGCGAAAAATCTCGTCCCCACCGGGATTCCATCCCGCGCCGCGAAGGCCCTAGTTCGATCACAAGCCAGTGGAACTTCGGTGGTGGAAACGACATTGGGAGGTGGTTTTCTCCAACTACATCGGTTTACCCCTGTCATTATGACTTTGCCACTGTTTTAGTCGATTCGTCCATTGTCAGTATGATTGTGCAAGGGCTGCTGTCGATTTGTTCCCTCTCAGTATGACTGTGCCAGTGTTTCTGCCGTCTTGTCGTCTGTCAATATGATTGTGCCAGTGCTTCTGCTAATTTGTCCCCTATAAGTATGTTTATGCCAGTGTTCCTATCGATTTGTCTCCAGTTAGTATGACTGCCAGTGTTTCTGCCGTCTTGTCCTCTGTCAATATGATTGTTCCAGTGTTTCTATCGATTTGTCCCCAGTCAGTATGATTGTGCCACAACTCCATGTTCACCTTTACCTCATCTCCCACTCACACCAACATCATTACACAATGCACACTCGTCATTTAGAGGTACCCGTTTTGAATGGCGGCCCGAACACAGCATAATCTGCTTGGGGCCCCTTCTTTATCTACAGTGACTGACTCTGAGCTGATGTATTCTCTTTACTTGCCTCTTAATTTTTGCGAAAGAAGGGCACTAAATTTAATCCTATTTTACTTCCACTTGTCTTGTTTTCTCTCCTTCCTTTGTTCAGGACAATGCCCTATACACTCATCTGTACTTCACCCCTCATTAAGCTCTCCAGCTTATCCTATTTACATTGGGAAAAGTCTGATATGGCTTTAATGTGTCCCCTTGCTCCTAAAGGAGTATATCTTAAGATAAATTTCCCAGTCCTTTTCAAAATTATGTTTTCTTTTTTTAAATCCACCATGTTTCAGACAGTTTGAGATGAATGATAAATGACTCAGGCAGGGATCTTACGATAATAAGCAGTCTAGATTAATGATGGGGAAAGACTTGGATTATTTGCTTTTTCATTTTATTCCCTACAAATTAACCAGCCGCCTGCACAGACATAAAATCGTGTAAGATTAGAGGAGAGCTTAATTAAGGTAAATATACAGGTATATATGGGGTTTAAATAAGTGAATTACCTTAAGCCTGTATTATTATATGAGAATGTACGAATTTCTCTTTTCGTAGGAATGTGCAGCCCTCTAAATTTTAAATGAAACCAGCTTCGTGCTAAAAGGAACTATCTCCACGTGCTATTAGTTAGTTCTAGTGACGAGGTTAGGGAAAGAATACTACATCCCCCTCTGGACCTTCATGGTTTGTTCTACGATAAATGTTACCTTACCTAGAATTTTATGTCACTGCGCTACGAATCGGAAATTTAGAGGTTCGATTCCCGATAAGGACATTGAAATTTTTTATTCCTTCCGGCTGCACTGTGTTCCTGGATTGGACTCAGACTCTAATATAAATGAGGACGAGCGATGTTTTGGGAGGACAGAGGGTAAAGGCGGCCGGTGCGTAGGTCTGACAAAGTTACCACCTTAATATGTCGATTATCTTGATATCTGGGAACCTCAAATTCCAGGAAAATTCTATTAACGTCCAGGTCTGTAGAGGGATTGCTTCTCTGTTTAGAATTTTCTATGCTAATTTTACAGCAAGGTTTTGTATTAGTTTTGTGATTTCTGGGATTTACAAGGCGGTGAATGTTTATATTATGGTGTTCGGTTGTATGACATCGTAGAGTCTGGTGATTATCGAACTTTCGGAAGAAATAACTGCCCCTGGCTTCAGAGTGTATCTTGGTGTACCTTCGATATGTTACTAAAGGTAACTATCATGTGGGATATAGTGCCAAGTACATTGGTAAGATAGGTACCTTACCGCGTTTCGGAGTAAAGTGTTGCCTCCGTTTTCACGATGAATCTTCAGACTTATTATACTACGTATTATAACGCATAAGGCAAAGGTAGCAATCCCATTGCAGGTCTGAATAGGCCCTGAGGGTTCCAAAAGTTTGAGCCTTCTAGATTTCAAGACAATCGGCACACAAAGGTGGTAAAGTTGTCAGCCCTACGCACCGGCCGCCTTTACACCCCAGAGAACATTCCTGGTACTCATTTCTGTTACAGGCTGAGTCAACCCAAAGGCCATAGTGCGGCCGGAAGGATTATGTCAGTAACACCACCGAGAGTCGAACCCGCGACCTCCAGATTTGTAGCTCAGTGCCTCAACCAACTGCGCCACCGCGTGCCACTTTATAACGCATATTGCACTGATATTTCTATTTTATTTCCAGCAAATAGGCATACTGTGTTGGGCTGGGCATGTGGCCCGTATGGGTGAAGAGAGGGCGGTGTATAGAGTCCTGGTGTGAAAACCGGAGGGAAAGAGACCACTGGGGAGACCTAGGCCTAGATGGGTGGATAATATTAGGATGGATCTCCAGGAGGTGGGATGTGGGTATATGGACTGGATTGGGCTGGCCCTGGATAGAGACAGGTGGCAGACGCTTGTGAGTGCGGTAATGAACCTTCGGGTTCCGTGAAATGCGGGGAATTTCTTGGCTAGCTGCAAACCAGTTAGCTTCTCAAGAAGGACCCTGCAGCATGGGGTAAGTAAGTAAGGCATACTGTGTATCCACATTTAATTCAAAACTCCCTACTATTATAATGTAGTCTGCCTCTACATGATACGAAAAATATACTATAAATATTGGCAATTACATTGTGATTTTTAAACGTCGTCAGTACATGACTGCCTAATGCATCTAGCCCTTAAATGTATCGAAAATATTTATTTTAAAATGACATTTGTGTAAATTCTTTAAATTTTTATGAATCCCTCAAAGCATACTTCAAGGCAGTGACCCACTTGAGGCACGACCTTATTCGCCACAAACTTTCCATTTCTTTTTCCACTAAGTCGTCGTATCCTCTCTAATATAAGCTAGTAAGGGCGTCGTTAAATATATTAAGGGTGTTATATAAGAAAGAACACGAGACCTCAGCCATGCTAACCTTCCAACACATTAACTGTTTATCTTTGGAGTGTTTTAGATCCTTGACTGAAGAACGACATAACCTATCCGCATCAGGAGAAACGGGAAGGAAACTAATGTCTGTTTTCACTTAGCTGCAAAAGAAACAAATTTCTTTATAAAACTGTTTAAACAGTCCAACCTAAAAATGTGTATTAAAGTAACATATCTATAGAATTCAATTTGAAGATAAAAATCAAAACATATTTAATAAATATTTAAATTTCTGGTTTTAAATTAACATGCCGCCTGTATTCATATAAAAGTTACATTGGCCAAACAGTTGGAAAAATTTCTAACAAGACTTACAGAACACTTACAATCTGTTGGACGTTGCAATAATAAGTTTAAATTCGATCACCACCTTCTACAAAATGGAAGCCAGAAGACCTCTACCGACATCATGAAAACACTGCACTCATGTGGAAGGGGTCCGCAACTCAACACGACCGAAAAGTCTTACGTTTGTAGGGAAAGGGGAAAAAAGGGACAGTCAACTAAGTGATAAAAACAAAGTCTTTCCGAGTGAAATTCTTAATGCACAACAGCCATACACAGAATATTATCAAACATCAGTCTAATTCTCCAAGAATTTCTTAAATACGACTATCGTTAGCCTTACTTGCACAAATAGATAAGTGTTTTGCATCTTAAGTACAATAAATTACACACAAGAAAGAAAGCACTTATAAAATATTTTCGTTAGCTTCCCTTAGTCATTATGTATTTTTGCACTCACCTAGTATATCCCGGACTCTCCATTACTTGGTGTCACGCGGTGACGCATTTGGCTGAGGCAATGAGTTACAAGCGGCAAGGTCGCGGGTTCGATTGGAATTGGAATTTTTCATTGACATAATTTTTCCAACAAAACTATATCCCTGAAGCCGACTCAGCCTCTAATAGAAATGAGTACTGAGATTATTTCCGGGGATGAGGGAGTAAAGGCGACCAGTGCGTAGATCTGACAACTTTGTTACCTTAATATGCCGATTGTCTAGAAATTTGGGAGCCTCAAGCTCGTGGAATCCGAAGGCCCTGTAATAAGCCTGTACATGGATAGCATTATATTTAGCTGGCATTATTTACAACAACAAAAATTCCACCTCCATCCCACCCCCACCCCAACCCCACCACCACTAAACCCCAACCCCGCAGAAAAAAAAAAGAGAATATCGTAATGAATGTTGGCGTCTCATGACTAGTATGACAAATGCCTTGGCTAAATACACGGTGTTACAAAATTAAGTAAATTCGGATCTATTTTTCTGTGTATCAAACTCTAATGCTTTTGTTTGATTTAACCTTTCAAAGCCTAGCGGTTTCTTTACGTTCCACCGGCTTTAACATTCAAAAATTCTACATGCTTCTCGCATCGCGTTGAGTGTTTTTTTACGCATCTCAGAACTAACAGCGATTTTGTTTTGTACGTCATTAACGGATTGGTTTTTTTAACCGTGGTGGAGAGTGTTTACAGTGCGGTACGGACTGATTCCTTATGTAAAGCACATTAGGTTTAGTCTTTAAAAGGTTAAGTACAACTATGTGGTGGTACCACTCATTATCGGGTATTAGTGCCCATAAAATAACATTTTGAGACGTAAAGCCTTTATTTGCACGTAAGTGTTGTATCAACACTGTTTAATTTTTTGTATACAGTAGGGTCCCATTTTGCGACGGTTCGTTTTACGACGAATCACTTTTATGACGCTTGTCGAGACAGACCGAGCTCTCCCGACTTGTGATGCATCACTGTCGCAACTCAAGCATCCTTTCTCTACTTAGTGCGCTTCTAGCTCTTTTCCGGTGTGCATGTGTTTCTGCTTTTACTATTTTAGTGCAGTTCTTTTAAGCTGACTGTGATTTTTCCACTCATGACGTCCATCAAAAAGACAGAAAAGAAGAAAAAATCACACCAGTTGACGTTATATTCTTTCTTGATGTCTTCTGAACCAGGGCCTGGGCCTTCTTCAGCAAAATATAAAGTGATTTCATTGATATTTTTTCAATTATCTGTGTAATTTTCTGTATACCTAATTCATTAAATTAAATTTGTATGTCATAATGTACAGAAATGTGGTAAATTATAAAATTATTTGATTAATCTGTTTGCCCCATGAACCTCTCACAATTTAAACCATTTAAATAGTACTCGTTTTACGACGATTCGATTTACAACCAAATATTCGAGAATGCAACTCCGTCGTAAAACGAGACCATATTGCATTTAATGACTCTTTTTCAACATTTTTGCTTCATTCAACTTCGAGTTATTTTACATGAACAAACGAAAATCTGAAAAATCGGTGTTGTTTGTTTACCGTATAATTTTCTTGCACAGTGAGCTTACCCTGTTATATTTTTGGTAATTGTGCCTGCTGATGGGTTTTACAAAAAAAAAAAAAGAAACACGTTGCCAGTTTTAGACATTATATGTATGTCTCAATAGTTTTGATTAACGGCCAACTGTGTTACCTTCCTGTTCACTGAACGCAAGAAGGTGTTCCATTTTAATACTATCCTAAAGACAGTTGCTTTACATATACCGCATGTCTACCGACCTGAGTTATTCTGCCATCACAAGGCCTGTTACCAAAACACAACACTATACATAACGAACACACATCAACATCACGTGACATATAACATAAATTCAACAAAATGGAGACCAAAATTCAAATAAATATTTGCTGTCAAGCAGAAATCAAACTTTCGACATACCAGTGTGGGTTATGGAAACCTAACCTAACCAGTTGGTTCGGAAATGGTAAAGGTAAATAGTAAGGAAACAATAACTATGTTGGGTGAAGAGAGAGAAACCAACAAGATGCAACTAATCTGATATTTATTATCCAACTTCTATCTCAACATGTTTCGGCCATCATTATGCCCATCATCAGGAGAACAAAACTGTGTACTACTACATATGGTGTTCTGCACTGTAACGAAAGGAGAGAAACACCATATTCAGTAGTAAACGGTCTTGTTCTCCTGATGATGGACATAATCATGCCCGAAACATGTTGAGATGGAAGTTGGAAATTAATATCGGATTATTTGCATCTTGTTGGTTTCTCTCACTTAATCCTACGTTCATGATGCACGGTCACAAAAACACAAAATAATTTCGTTGTTCCAGGTGGCAACAGTTACAGCTGTTAACAGAAAGACAAATCATGGAGTCTCCATGTTTGTTTTGCAGGAATAAAAATTTGGTTTTGATGGATTCTAAAGCATTTTGTTTGTAGTTTATTCTCTAACAATGTCAGTACATTGTTGTGGCAGAACGTTTCGAACAGAACATGTGTCGGGTTTCAATGTAGTGTTGTCATTGGCCCAGTCACGCGCTGTTCCACAGCTGTACCCCCTCGCAAAAGAGTCACCATTCCAAATCGTATATTATGCAGAGTTTAAACTCTGTATCATTGTGATGTTAGACAATTATTCACGATCGCTTCAAATGCTATCCCGATATTAAATATTGTGGTAAAGCTGTTATAATAATCCTCTCAGTTTCGATGTCACAGAGGAGTCAATAATTCGACACCATTTACAGATCCCTTCTACTGTTAGGTTTTCCCCTTCTGTGTAAATCCTATATTATCCCTAAGTTACTTAATTTTTGTGTTCCTACGAAATTTTGGTAATGATAAATTTCTATAGTGATAAGCTCTTGGGGCTTGTTGATATACGCGACGGGGGTTCGGAGAAGAATAGCTCAGAGTAGAAAGACTCGAGATCTGTCCTTACGACTCATGGGAATACTCTCCATCACACAATACTGTTCTGTGTGACGTGAAAAGTACGGAATCTTGACATAAGGGAAAAACAGCTTTTAGTGGAAAACTTTTACATTCGTAAAGATCCAAACTTCAAGAACCTGTATAAAGCAGGGCTCAGCCGCAGAATAATAATTACTAAAGCATTACTTTCGACAAAATTGAAAGATGATATTATTATTATTATTAATATTATTATTATTATTACTAACTGCAATTGAGTTGTCACTCGGTGGCAGTAGTCCTTACACTAGTACAGACAAAATGAACAAGAATAAATATAACATAAACTAAAGAGTACAAAAACACAGTGCAAACAATACAAAAAACAGAAAACACAGGTACAAATATTACCAAAACACCAACACAATTGTCAAAACACACCACACATTACAAAACCCACACATACACACACCCACACATTACAAAACCCACACATACACACACTCACACATTACAAAACCCACACATACACACACACCCAACCATTACAAAACTCACACATACACACACCCACACATTACAAAACCCACACATACACACACCCACACATTACAAAACCCACACATACACACACACCCAACCATTACAAAACCCACACATACACACACCCACACAATACAAACAACCACACACGAACACACACACACACACACAAATTACAAACACCCACACACGAACACACACACACACACACACATTACAAAAACCCACACATACACACACCCAACCATTACAAAATCCACACATACATATACCCACACATTACAAACACCCACACACGAACACACACACACACACATTACAAAACATCCACACACGAACACACACATTACAAAACGCACACATACACACACCCACGCATTACAAAACCCACACATAAACACAACCTCACATTACAAAACCCAAACACACACACACACACATTACAAAACCCAAACATACACACCCACACACATTAAAAACACCCACACACTCACACACACACACACACACACACACACACACACACATTACAAAACAAGTTAAAACAACCACAGTTAAAGATACACACCAAGTGAAATAGTCACAATACAATCAAGTACCCTCAGTATAAGTTCACCCTAATTTGTACATGTAATTTTGTCCCCAAGAACTTCACCGTAACTCACAACTGCTTAAATGAAATTGGTCTTTTTTGCGTCGAAATAATTTTCCGTTGCTGGGTGACATAAATGTAGAAGGGCAGTCATAATGATGGCGGAAGATAATGTATCAACTACAGGATTGTGTCTCCTGCGTTCTTCCTATTCATATTATCAAGACATTCGGTCCTATTACGAAGTCCAACCATTCATAAATGTTATTTCGAAAAAAATTCCACAAATAATAACATCTCTCAGTCAGTTTAATCCAATACTCTTTCAGGAGACTAATAGTATTTGGAATAATATTTTTCATTCAACTCTTCAGTTAGTATGTACATCTTCCATGTTGGAATCTGGAAGTTCTAGCTTCAAATTTCAATCAAAAATCGACTGTGCTAAGAATTTTGGTAATATTCTAAATATCGTGCTGCGAAGTTAAAATTAACCTTTAACAGCCTACTGGTTACGTGATGCACCAACAGTTTAACATTCAACAACTGTACTCTCTGCCCACACTGTACTTATGTGTTTTGTATTTATCTGAGAACAAACAGCGACTTGTGCCACTTACAGCATAAGCTGATTGGGTTTTATAATCGAGATGAAAAGCGTTTACAGCGCGGTACGGACTAGGGCTTTAAATAAAGCGGTCTGCGCTTCGTCTTTAGGGGTTTAATGTTATATTTCTGTTAACCTTTACAGCCTACTGATTACGTGATGCACCAACAGTTTAACCCTTTGAAGACGAAGACTATTAGAATTTTCATTAAAATTATTTATCAGACTTTTCGGACAAAAAGATTTGTCGGTACATTTCAGGAGTTTGGTGTCTGCTACAGGACCTCATTTTAAAAAATTACCTTCATTGGAAACGTGGAGAAATGTCGTGTAAACAGACTCCTAAATGTCTCTGATATGTTGGTTGCTTAGCCCTTCAAAGACGAAGCGCAGACTGCTTTATTTAAAGACCCATTCCTTACCGCGCTGTAAACACTTTTCATCCCGGTTATAAAAACCAATCAGTTTATGCTGTAAGTGGCACAAATCGCTGTTTGTTCTCAGATAAACACAAAACACATAAATACAGTGTGGGTAGAGCGTACAGCTGTTGAATGTTAAACTGTTGGTACGTCATGTGACAAGTAGGCTTTAAAAGGTGAAAGTAATCACAAAACAGTAAATCAGTACGCTAGAGGTAAGCATTACAATTTATTTATATGTTGCTAATTGCTGCATATTTCGGCCTGTGTTCGAACACTATCAGAGGAAATATTCATCCAAAAACTGGAAATTTCTCTTGACTTTACATATTTGTCATATCCGAGGTATAATTAGGAGTGAAACCAACTCCTGTACAAGGACAGTTTTAATACTGAGATTATATTGTGATAAATACATATAATTTTTAATGTATGTAATTCTAATTGGTTCTGAGAATCACGAGGATTATTTGGTTTAAACATGTCGGTGTGTTGACTTTGGTGGGTGTGATATTTCAGTATTATATGTTATTGCTCGCATTATAACAAGTATTACAAACTATTATGTGTGTTAATTGGAATTTCTCCGATTCTGAGAAATAGTCCTGCTGTTTAATTCTTATTTGATTTCCATTCTGTTATAATTTAACCTTTTAAAGCCTATCGGTTAGTGTCTGTACCACTAGTCTTAACGATAAAAACTCCTACATTCTGCCCACAGATTATTTATATATTTTGTATGTATCTCAAAAAAAGAAATAGTTTTGTTTTCCCTATAACAGCATGAACTGAATGGTTTTTATAACTGAGAAGACAAGTGTTTACTGCGCGGTACGGACTCGGCTTTAAATAAAATGGAAAAGATTTCATACTTAAATAGTTACGTCGTAAAATGTTAATGTTTATGTGTACGTTGCGAATAAAATTTGGTTAAGTCTAACTAGTGTTATTTGGTAAAGGTAAAGCAGTCCCATTACAGGCCTGGACAGGCCCGGAGGATTCCAGGGAGTTAAGGTTCCCAGATTTCGTGACAACGGCACAGGATGGTGGTAGGTTGTCAGCCTTACGCATCGGCCGCTTTTTACCCCCAGGAAATGCTCCTGGTACTCATTTCTGTTAGAGGCTGAGTCGACCCCAGGGCCATAGTGCGATCTGAAGGATTTTATGTCAATGA
>Ga0131853_10021336_pt1 | contig 11755 bp, 10 predicted proteins | sample TergutLab28metaG_FD_92764 | JGI IMG/M metagenome (GOLD analysis project Ga0131853, IMG submission 92764) | Labiotermes labralis P1 segment gut microbial communities from Petit-Saut dam, French Guiana - Lab288 P1 (version 2) (version 2) | ecosystem: Host-associated > Arthropoda: Insects >...
GTAATGAACCTTCGGGTTCCGTGAAATGCGGGGAATTTCTTGACTAGCTGCAAACCAGTTAGCTTCTCAAGAAGGACTCTGCACCATGGAGTAAGTAAGTAAGTTATTATAGACTTCTATTTTTTTATATATTTTATTTATTTCTATATATTTTATGTTATTGTAGACTAGACCATAATAGGTTTGCAGCTTTGGAGTACTTAAATGATAGTGAGGACTTAAATAGGGCTTGGGAGAACATTAAAGATAATATCAAAACCTCAGCTACAGAGAGTCTTAGGCCTGTATGAATTGAAGCAGCATAAACCATAGTTTGATGAAAAAATGTTTACAATTTTTAAATCAAAGGACGCAGGGTGCGATGCAATGGTTACACAATCCAAACCATAGCAATGTAGATAATCAAAACATGTAAGATGTGAAGCTTGTAGGAATTTTAGGAACACGAGAAATATCGGAAAGCTAAAATTGATGAACGTGAAACTACTAGCTTGATCAAAAATATGGAGCATCTGTGACTTTAAGAAGGGTTACTGACTTAGAACTAATATAGTAAAGGATGAGAAGTGTTACTGTTCATCTCAGTTGTGTGGAGCAGCTCAGATTTGGCTAGATGAGATCTTACCTTCAGTGGGAATGTTACATGGAGGTATCCCAGTGGCAGCATTCACTTCATCAGTGGGTCCCAAAGAAGCATGTCACTGATTTTTGGTGATTATTGGTCAGTAAAAGAGTGATGTCATGAATTTAATACACTCTGCTGACATTTATCGTTGAGCATGGCAAGTGAAGTGATATGCGCATCATTTAAGTTTTAAATTTGCATGTGAGATTTTTTTATTAACTGATTTGAAATTCACAGTCTTCTTTTATGCCTATGGAATGTAATAAGACACCTCGCGATACCTTCATACATAAATATATCAGTTGTGGAGTATCAGGTTTGTTGTGGGATACAAAGAAATTATGTACATTTTCTATTTTGTAATTTAAACTAAATCTAAGTTTAGAAATTTGGGATAATATGTTTGAAGACAAAGGTGTGAATATTTTATTTAATTCTTTTTAAATACCTACTTAAGGCTATTCTGTACTTCCTTTCATTTAAAGTCACCTAAAAGCAGAATTAAGAGCAGATAATGGATTACTTCCAGTATAAAAATGCAGTGTCATCCCAGAAGTGGTCTGTATTTACTAAGCTAAAACAATAATGATTCTAACATAAAAAATTGTTACAAAACCCACTGTAAATCACTGTCAAACAACATTACTAAAACTAAATGTTCTTATTATAATAAATTATTTTGTTATTCTAATAATAATATCTCATCCACTTGGAAAATTGTAAAAACTTAAACAGGACTAACACCAATGAAGGTATGACCACAATTAGTTACAATGGTAAATTAATTGATTATCCGAACTCATTTTGGATTCTTTCAATGATCATTTCTTATCATTAGGTGATAAAATTAAAAAAATATCATAGTAAACAGAATTATGATAGCAGTATTCTCCCTGTCACATATTTATCAAATGCATCCAAAACAACCGTTCCCACAGATTAAATTTAGCTGTACAAGCAGACATGAAATAGAAAGAGTCATTAAATCTTTAAAGTCTTCTACTTCATATGGATGTGATGAAATTTCAGTAAAAATTATAAAGGAAAATTCTCCTTTCATTAGTTCACCATTAGCCAAGATAGGTAACCAATCTTTATTTTCAGAAATGTTTCCTAACTATCTTAAATAACCTGGATATAAAAAAAATCTATAAGAATGGTGATAAACATATAATGACTAACTATAGACAAATACCTTATTACCCTCCTCCAAAATTTTAAAAAATTAATATCATAAGACTTCTGCAACATTCTACTATTAATAACTTTTGTCAAGGGAACAGTTGAATTTTAAATCAAACTCTTCTAGTGACAAGGCCATATTCATATTATTAAATTACGTTTTAAATGCTTTGAATAATAAACTTACAATGTGGAATATTCTGCCATCTGGAAGAAGCATTTGATTGTGTAGACCACAACATATTACTATCCACATTACAATATTATGGAATTACTGGTTCAATGTGTACTTTAATCCAATCGTATTTAACAGGAAGGTATCAGTATGTAGTAACTGTAAAATATCAAATCATAACATATGTTCTAAGTGGGGTATAAATCGAAAGGTGTTCCTCAAGGCTCCATCCTTGGAACCTTTCCTTCTCTAATTTACATTAATAACCTACCTTCTACGTTAAACAACAAGCCTATGCTCATACTCTTTGCCGATGATACAGTTGTATTTATAACAACTTCCAGTCTGATAGATTAAAATAAAACATGATTGAGACTTTCAAACAACCACTTAAACAGTTTAACACGAACTTAGTATCACTAAATGTTGAAAAAAACACACTTTACTTATTTAAAACCAGAAATGCCCCCATTTTGGGCATAGAAATTGGATACAAATACCCTTCATACTAAATTCCTTTGTATAACTATAGAAAATATGTTACTTTGGAATACCCACCTAAACCAAGTAATTACTAAATTAAGTAGGGCCTGTTATGCAATAAGAACTATCAAATCTTTCATGTTGACTGACACATTAATTATGGTATACCATGCCTACTTTCACTCATTAATGAGTTATGTCTTAATGTTCTAGGGAAACTCTTCATATAGTACTAACATTTTTTTATTTCAAAAGAGGATCATAAGAATTATCACCAATATTAGAAATAGAGATTCATGCAGAGATTATTTTAAAAAAACTAAAAATACTTCCTTTCCAGTCTGAATATTTACTATCTATATTAATGTGTGTAGTTCAAAATATTAATCAGTACAGATAGATAGATAGATTTGCATTGGGTTCGAGCCCTTACGGTCCTGATGCATTTAGGCCTTATAGACGACCTCTTTGTGCCCCGTAATCTGATATCAGCTCAGGAGAGCCCTGTCCCTTTACCAAAGTTCCAGATGGCCCCCATACTTAAAATCTTAATGTCCTCTGGGTCCAAGAAAAGAACCCAGATATACTATCCTTTTCTCTCAAAAAGTTCTGGCAAGCGAATCCCCTCCAGGTTCCCAAATGGGGCCCCTATGAAGAGAGGTATCCACTTAACAGGGCAGTTTTACGTCTCTCTTGATATGTCTCTTTAACATATCTTTTGGGGTCCCCAGTCCAGGAGCCCTCCCCAAAGGCCCTCTGCACTGAGCCTGTTCAGAGAGAAATGCTCCATTCCTAGAAACTCCTTCATCCATCTCTCAAAGTCCCTGGTAGATGATCCCCCTTACAGGTTCTCCAGTGGGGCCCCTATGAAGAGAGATGGCCATCTCCAGAACCTTTTCTACCTACCCTCCAGGGTCCCCAGCAAGGGGGCCCTCCTTCCAGGTTCCCTTAACAGAGCACCCATAGAAATGCCCCACCTCCAGAGCCCCTTTCAGTCATGTCTCAAAGTCCCCAGCAGACGAGCCCACTCGAGGTTGCCCAACTGAGCCCCATGAAGAGAGCTGCCCATCCCCAGAGCCTTCCTTTCATAATCCAGGGTACCCAGTAATGGAGGCCTCCCTCGAGGCCCTCTGCAATGAGCCTCTTCAGAGAGATGCCCCATTCCTAGAGCCCCCTTCGTCCATCTCTCAAAGTTCCCGGTAGATGGACCCCCTTCCCCAGGTCCCCCAACGGGGCCCCTATATGGAGAGACACCCGTCCCAGAACCTTATCCACACACAAGCCCCTGGCATATGAGCCCTCTCCCAGGCCCCCATGGAAAGAGGTGCCCATCTCCAGAGCCTTCTTTTACACCTCCAGGTTTCCCTTACAGAGCTCCCATAAAGAGAGATGCTCCATTTCCAGAGCCCTCCCACTATCACAGTCCCCCATAAATGGACCCCCTCCCCAGGTTCCCCAACGGGACCCCTATGGAGACACCCATCCACAGTACCTTCGATGTCCCATCCCCTGAAAATTCATCTTTCCCTCAGAGTCCCAGGTAAGGGAGCCCCCTCCATTTTCCCAAACAGGGTCCCCATGGACAGGGATACTCTGTCACCAGAGCTACTGGTCTGTTTATTCGTTCAATCATTCATTCATTCATGTATGTCTGCCGGAGTCCCCAAAAAGGAGTCCTCCTACATGTGGGGAAAAACATAAGGTCACTGTCCACGGGGCCCCATGCAGATGGAAGGACAGCATACAATGGGGTGCAGCCTGCTTCCCCAAGGGGATCGTTAACGACACTGCTATCTGTACCTCAGTGCCTTGCAGCCCTCAGCATGATACCTTCCACCTTACCTTGGATAGACCAGAGCTCCGTTAGCCAGCGTGTATGGTGGCAACCCCTATCCTGGTATACCCTCCGCAACTGTTACCATCTCCCACGTGACCCAGGATAGAGTAGAGTATGAATCTACAATACCTCAAGGTGTGGACAAGGGGTTGGATTTATGGGAGGCTTAATCAGTACAAAGCATACAGAAGATCATATGAATAGTACCAGACACAGTATTGATCTGCATTTGCCATTTCCTAGGTTATCAACATATCAAAAGGGAACCTTTTTTGTGGGCATTAGGGGTCTTTAATAGTCTTCTCTTTCAAATAAAGGCACCAATAATGATAAACAGTTCAAAAGGACCGTAATTTTTTTTTTATTTTCATCCATTCTATTCATTGCAGGAATATTTTGACTTAAATAATCATAAGTAATTATTACATGGTTCTCATTATATGTCTACTTGGTGTCTATAGTATGTTTTATTCCAACTTCAATATGTTTTATCATTTCATATTGTACCTTATATTGTAACTAGTTCTTATTTGTTCTATGTGAGTATATTTTGTATATTACTATTTTGTAACTAATCTTATCTATTATCTTATATTTTATCTGGACCAATTCTATATCCAGTGGTTTCTGTGTAAACTGAGATTTATATGATGTGAATAAATGATGATGATGATGGTGATGCTATTAATGATAATGATGTTAGACGATCCGACCTGTTCTCCCAACTCCAAAATACCAAAAAGATTTGATGTGTATTGGACTGTGCATTGTTGTGGTAACTGAAGATTAAGAGCCACCTGGATGCTACTTATTGTTTTATTATACTTTTGATAGGCTCAACATGTTTTGGGCACTGCTATGCCCGTCATCAGTTCACAGCTATAGTGCTGATTACCACGTGGGCAGTCTGGTTTCTGTAAAGATGGTTGAGCTGGCCACCACAAAGACCATACATTAGTATGGTCTTTGTGGTGTGTGTTAGGTGCGAAGTTTTTTAATTTACCCTCCACCAAGAAGGCAAGCTAATTCCGGAATAATACCCAGACGAACTAAACCCGCTATTTCAAATGGCCATTCACCCCCTACATACTGCATGAAAGAACCAGTCGTGCTACAGTCTGCAGCCCAGACACTTATCCAGCGTGCCTGCACCTAACTTCCAACCAACAGCAACCCAAGGTATGTACATTTCTGCTTCACAACACCAAGTATTACACTAATAATACATCGATTCACAAGTCTACTACCCTTAAAGAAACTCACCATATGTAATTACACCCACCTACTCTACTGCTACTACACACACAAAAATTATAACTATTAAAATAACAAAAACATGTTATTAGCAATGACCACTCAACAGAAAACTAAAAAACTTCGCACCTAACACACTCCACAAAGACCATACATTACATTAATGCCACCTCATCCATCTTTATAGAAAATGGACTGCCCATGTGATATTCAGCACTATAGTCGCGAGCTCCTGATGATGGGCATAGCAGTGCCTGAAACATGTTGAGCCTATCAAAAGTATAATGAAACAATAAGTAGCATCTAGTTGGTTCTTAATCTTCAGTTACCAGAAAGATTCCCTGCATTCTACCTCACTTATCCTGACCTAGAAAGAAATTATCCCTCCTGATGCTGAAATACTGTCATTGGCCGAAACATGAATTCTGCACTTTTTAAAAGTTTAAATCTAAGTGGCTAAACCAAGCGACGCAGCAGAATACTGTAATTTAAGTTCAGCGACCCCAGCTTGGGGCGAGTTACAATGTAACTTTGCCTTGGATGAATTATGACTGCAAGAAGGGATATCACGAAGAAACACTGCGACGTCTTCCTCCGTTTTGAAGAAATATGCCAACACTATCCTTCCTAAGCTACCTTCTCCCCCCCCCGATCTCTAAAGTCAGAGTTTTTACACATCTAGCCCAGTTTGTAAGCCAAAATAAGTAATTAAATCTCATAATCGACATGTTCTGGGTTCAAACCCAAACTGCCGATGACAGAAGGATGATTTGGTTACACTCCCACAGTATTTTGGCTAGGTGGTTAATGATGTTATGCGGACAGAAATAGCTATAGCAGAGCCACTAGTGCCTGAGCCAAGTGCCACTGAGGTTGAGTTGGCTATTGAAAAGGTGAAAAGACAAATCACCGGGTATTGATCAGATCCCAGCAGAATTGTTTAGAGCAGGGGATAGGACATTTAACACTGAGATCCATAAACTTATTAATTTTATTTGGAATAAGGCGAAATTGCATGAACAGTGGAAGGAGTCAATTGTGCCTGTTTATAAGAATGGTGATAGAACAGATTGAAGTAATTATAGAGGCATATCACTTTTGTTAAGGACATACAAAATTTTATCTTACATCCTGCTGTCAAATTTAACTCCATATGCAGAGGAAATTATTGAGGATCATCAGTGTGGCTTTTGATGCAATAGGTCAACAACAGATCATATATTCTGCATTTGTTAAACACATGGGAAGAAATGGGAATACAATGAAGCAGTGTATCAGCTATTTATAGACTTCAAGAGAACCTGTGATTCAGTTGGGTGGGAGGTCTTAAATACTATTCGCATTGAGTTTGGTATCCCCATGGAACTGGTAAGACTAATAAAAATGTGTCTAAATGAAACGTATTGCAGAGTCCAGGTTGACAGACATTTGTCTGACATGTTTCCTAATAAGACTGGCTTGAAACATGTAGCTGCTCTATCACCATTGCTTTTCAGCTTTGCTTTAGAGTGTGCCATTAGGAGGGTTCAGGTACATCAGGATGGCTTGAAATTAAATGGTCGACATCAGCTTCTAGGTAATGCTGATGATGATAATCTGTTGGGAAGAAGCATACATACTATAAAGAAAAACTTGGAAACTTTTGTAGTTGCCAATAAGGAGATAGGACTAGAAGTAACTACTGATAAAACTAAATATGTGTACATGTGTCAAGATCAGAATGCAGGAGGACATCAGAATATAAAGTTTGATAATATTTCCTTTCAGAGTTTGGAACAATTTAAATATTTGTGAACAACCTTAAAGAAATAAAATTCTGTTCAGGAAGAAATTAAGAGCAGGTTGAAGTCAGGGAAATCCTATCTATTGTTCGGGGCAGAATCTTTTGTCTTCCAGTTTGCCATGCAAAAATATAAAGATTAAGATATACAGAACTATAATTTGCCTGTTGTTTTGTATGGGTGTGAGACTTGGTCACTCACAATGAGGGAGAGAATAGGGTGCTGAGGAGAATATTTGGCCCTAAGATGGACAAGGTAACAGGAGAAGACTACATAATGAGGAGCGTAATGATCTGTATTTCTCACCAAATATTATTCAGATGCTCAATTTGAAAAGAGTGAGATCAGCTAGGGCATGTAGCACATATGGGAAAGAGGAGAGGTGCATACAGGGTTTTTGTGCAAGACCCAGGCATAGAAGGGAGTATAGTACTAATAATATGGATCTTCAGGAAGTGGTATGGGGAGCATGGAATGGATTGATCTGTGTCAGGGTAGGCAGAGGTGGTAGGCTCTTGTAAATGTGGTCATGTGCTGTTGGGTTCCATAAAATGTGGGGAATTTCTTGATTAGCTCACATATGTAGAACCTGTTAGTTTCTCAAGAAGGACTCTGCTCCATGGAGTAAGTAAGTATGTATGGAGAATGTACCATAGTCCCTCGTATATGAGTACCAGATATTCATTCTATATGTGCTGTTACTTCAAGCTATATGATGTACATCAACTTGGTCAGCCATTATTATATACTGCATACAGTTCTAGACTTAATGTGATCACACATCCATATCTGTGAATTTTATTGTACATTTTATCTTTATATGCAGCTACTTCAAGCCTCCTTAATACTTATGTGTTGTTGTGGTCACAGTTCTGACATTAGACATGAACTGATGTACTAGGTTCGAGATCTTGACTGGAGTATATTTTTATATATTCTAATATTACAGGTGTTAAACTTTTATTTCATGTATGAAACATGATGATTCTTATGTAAGCTGAAACATGTAGCTTAGTACCTGATGTAGTAATAAAATATGTATATTTGTGGCTGCTTATTGGTTTATTTTTGTAATTTTTTTCTTTGTATTAGTCTTATAAATCATCATTTGTAATTGGGTATAATTCGATTTTTTTGAAATAAATATACGGTTTTCTTTCCTTGCTTCATTTCTTGTGTGACGGTAAGGTGTGCCATGTAATTATGAATATCTATTTACATAGTTGATGTTTATTGTAGTAATCACTAATAAAATTAGTACTAATTAGTAACTATTTACAGATTGTGGTGGTTTTTAATATTTTTTTCAAACATAATTGTGTTGCTTTCTTATGTATAATATATTGTATTTGTAGATACTTTTTAGTGGAATAATTTTTAATATCAGTAGATAGGGTTTTCCTGTAATGAAATAACAGTGTTTTGGGTACTATTATATAATTATTATCTATTGTTCTTATTTATGTACTTGAAATTTATACTATATATTCATGTCAATACAGTTTGTTAGTATGGATTATGCCATGTCAACACATTTTTATCACTAGTAAGGTTCAGATTTGTCTCAGGAACACGGTATTTTACCAGACTATTAGAGTTAATGTGAAGAAGTATTATTTACTAATAAAGGTTATGGGATACATTACCATGCAGATTGATATATATAGGTAATGCACCTTTGACTGCCTGGAGGGTGGAGGTATCAAGCTTCTCCAAGACATTGGTACCCATATATCAGTCCACTTGCCATCATATGTGTGTGAAGATTGAAATATTCATCAGCACTACTGTGAGAACATCGTATATTGCAGAACCTGTATAGTCAGTGTATGTTTATTGGTTAGACAAAGTGAGACTGTTTACATACTTCAGAAATCTTCAGTTGTGCATTGTTGCTGGATAAGGTGTGTGTTAATATTCTATGTTATCTGCATATTTTCAGACTTTTTGATAACACAAGCATTTCTCATTTACTTGATGTTATTTTCAGATTTGGGAATGTTGGAAGATGGAATGACTTCACGTGATAAACAGAACCTGTGGGCAGTAATCAAGATATCTCAGGACACTGCAAAGGCTGAAGAGGAGGACCGTCAGGAGCAAGCAAGGCAGGCCTTGCAGTTTGATGAGGTGACACTTCCAACTCCATTTTAATATGAACTTTGTTGTGGTTTTGAGACTGCTGTATACAGTAGACATGGGTTGTGATTATAGTGCTGTAGTGATCATAATTTGATAGAGATTTATCATAAGAATTTGCCCACATAGGGTTAGTGTGACATTTCACACATTGAGTGAGGACATTTCAAAATATGATGGTCAGTTCATCCACAACAGAGGCACCACAAGTTGGCTGTCATTTCATTGAGACATTGTTTACACCTGAGTTACATATGTTTGAGTTTCAGACATTACATATTAGTAGCTAGAAGCTATATTAGATATTTGTGATGTGAGAAGTATGAGAGGTGCTGAAATAAAATCAGATCATTTTGTAGTGAGGGCCAAAATTAGATGGAAAAATAAGAGAATTAAGAGGACTAAGAAAAGTGAAATAAACAAATGGGGTATTGATAAAGTAAATAAGAAAACATTTCTTAAATAATGTAATAAAATATAGTCTAATACAACTTGCTTTTAAATATTTTATGAATTTCCAGCTTTGAGTTACATGTTGCGGCTTTGTGAGCCATCATCTGGCTCCATCTAGGAGGGGGTGCATGTGTGCGTGCGCGTTTGAGAGAAAGAGAGAGAGAGAGAAAGATTATGTAAAATTTGGTGCATGTAATTTTTAAATAGTGAAAGATTATATATATTTTGGTTCAATTTCAACAAGTAAAAGGGAATTAAAATGAGTGATACAAAAAAGAATTAGGAATGCAAGTAGAGCACATTAGGCATTTCTTCCAGTTCTAAAGAGCCAAGCTGTACTCTGAGTGGAAAAAATTAAAGTCTGTAAGGGATTAGTAAGATCAGTGGCAGCATATGGAGCAGAATCTTGGACATTGAATGAATGTATTGCTAAGTGGCTGACTACTTTTTAAAGGAAGGTTTGAAGAAGAATGTTTGGGGGAATTAAATTAAGTGATAATTGGAGAACGTGATATAATAAAGAATTAATGCAGCTGTGTGGAGATTTAGATATACTTTCATCTGTCAGAATAAGTCAGTTTTATTACATTGGTCATGTTGATAGAATGGAGAGTAAAAGATGTCAAGTATTTAACAATAATCCTCAGGAAAGTCGACTAAAATGACTATAAAAACAGATGGTGGAATTGTATACAAACAGATATTATTAAATGCAGAATTTCAAATTGGAGAGAGAGGTCAAAAAACAGAGCTGACTGGGAGAAGTCCATCAAGAGGATGGAGGTGAAAGTCCGCGTTGGACAGTGGTGCCATTTAAGAAAACGAAGCAGAAATAAAAGAATGAGGTTTGATGCAGTTTGGAGGGTTGAGGTTGATGACATTGCATCTTATTAGTTACCTTTGCATCTTCTACTGAACTTGAATAATATGTGAGATATATTGAATTGGCTAGCACTGCTAGATATGCCCTAACATTTGTTATCAAAAGACAGTTGAACAGTTTAACAGCTGCAACAATCTCAGAAGAGAAAAGATCTCATTTACTTTGTGGGAGAAGCTTGAAATCATACATAGTTTTACAAATTTAAAAGCATTTAATTCCAAAGAAGCTTTAGTTCCTAATCAGATACATATAATCTCTACAAACATAAGATGATATAATATAATATATTTATTTATTGCAATTAGGTTGTTACCTGGTGGCAGTAGTTATTTTACATGTAAACAAAACATGAAATTGGTTACTACTAGATTTAAGCTGGGAGGGCTACATGAGAAGCATGTAGTGGCAACTTGGAATCTTGGGAACCATGTCAGCATTTGCTTATAGACACAGTGAAACCAAGAAAAACCTGTGTCGAGATGGCCAGTCGCAGGACCTTCCGAGTACTGACTTCTAGCCAGCAGTCCGGCATCTAAAGTACAAAAAAAAAACAGCAATGCACACACAGTACAACAAATACACATAAGATAACTACAACAGTACACACGACCAACCAACAACAATTACACACAAGACAACTTAAAACTAGCAACAATACACATGATACAAATTAGAATTTTACAACATGTACAAAAGGGAAAAACACCCAAGCAAGACAGTACTGCGTACAGTTTCTTGTAATTGTTTTTTTTTTACAATCATTAATTCACACATGCTTTTGCCCCAGTCCATCACTTCTCATCACTTACTACTCCTATAAACCTTTTCCATAATGACTCTCCCCCCCCCCCCATACTGCCCACTTCACTTCCCCTTTTCCCCCTTTACTTTCCCTCGTTCCCTTCCCTTCCCTTTTTCGCCCTTCCCACTCCATCACACGTCA
>Ga0131853_10021337_pt1 | contig 11755 bp, 7 predicted proteins | sample TergutLab28metaG_FD_92764 | JGI IMG/M metagenome (GOLD analysis project Ga0131853, IMG submission 92764) | Labiotermes labralis P1 segment gut microbial communities from Petit-Saut dam, French Guiana - Lab288 P1 (version 2) (version 2) | ecosystem: Host-associated > Arthropoda: Insects >...
GAGGTAATAATAATCGATGAAAAAACTAAGGTTCAAATAATCTCACTACAAACGTTCGCACAAGAATGGTATGAATATTCTGTGAAAATCAGAACCATGAATGTCAAGAAACACGATGAATTGCAAAGAACGGTAGGATATCAGATAAAAAAATACAATGCATGCCGTAGGTGTCTTAAATGTGAATCCCTTTGCAAACATGGTGCGATTTCGATGACAAAAAATGACTATCGCATCGACAGTGCAAAATGTATGCATTGTAAAATGTGCGTATCAACTAAATATCTGGATGGCGGCTGTTTGATGGAAAGATGTCTCAAAACGAAGGTATAATATGAACTCTGAAAAAGAAATCAAAAAAGAAGGACCACGCACTAGATTCAGAGCACATGATACCTTTTTCATTAGAAAGGGATGGTTAAGTAAAGGGATGAAGAACATTAAATTGGATCCATCCGTATTCATGGGTACGAACAGCAATCCCATGGATGTTCTGGGAATCGGTGCGAACATGGTCAAAGCACTGAGATACTGGATGCAAGCCGTGGGATTGACGGAAGAGCCGCAATCAGGTAGAAAGGAGCAGTCATTCACCCGACTCGGCGAAATAATCTATGAAAACGACCCCTATGTTGAGGAGATGGGGACTCTGTGGTTATTGCACTATATGCTGGCCACCAACAAAGAAGATGCGACCGCGTGGTACTTCTTTTTCAACGAATTCAAACCGAATGAATTCACAAAGGACGACTTCGTTAAGCATCTCCAGAATTATCTGCGAATGATTGACGAGGATGTCTCCGAACGTTCTTTGGAAGACGACTATAACTGTATAATCAGCACGTATGTTCCCCGGATAAAATCAAACCCGGAAAAAGTCCATCCGGAAAGTAACATCGACTGTCCGCTGGGAGAGTTGGGGCTCATCGACATACTGAATAAGAAGAATAAGATTTACAAAAAAAGCTCGCCTAGTAAGGACACTTTGCACCCGCTGATCCTACTCGCAGCAATACTGAAACAAGCAGGTAATGAAAAGGAGATCAGAATATCATCCATTCAGAATGATATTTTCAATGCGGGCAAAGTGTTCAACCTGGACATAATCTCGTTAATCAATCTGTTATACAAGGTTGAACATATGGGGTATATCAAAGTCGTCAGAACCGCAGGGCTTGACATAATACGAATAGAAAAAGAGATGACATTCGAAGATTGTATCAAAGAATACTACAGAACGATTTAAAAAGGTCGCCAATGTAAAATCTTGGAAATGGGATTATGAAGAAGAAAAAAGAGATTGAAGTCGTAAAGGGTTTCCAAAGCTCGGTTAATATCTCTTATGACCTGAACAATTATCAGAAAATCAATAACTTCATACCGATAACATCATCTCTTGAGGTAATAGGGGAGATTCTTCTAAGCACGGTTCCGACGTCACTTCAGCGATCTAGGATGTTGATAGGTGCCTATGGTCGCGGCAAATCACATATCATTCTGGTGCTCGCATCTCTGCTTTTCAAGAAGGAGCCATCTCTCTTCGAAGGACTCCTGGCGGAAATGAAAAAGAAGAATCCGCCACTATACGATTTCACGAAAAACTATCTCGACGGCGACCAGCGCCTTCTACCTATCATAGTAAGAGGCAACAGCTCCAGCCTGACGCAGTCTTTTCTGAATGCATTACAGCAATCCTTGAACGAAGAAGGTCTGAACGACCTAATGCCGGACACTCACTTTGAAGCGGCATTGAATATGATCGACCGCTGGAGAAACGACTATCCCGAAACATACCAAAAATTTGAATCGGCATTGAACGAATCCATCGATGGACACATCCTTGCATTGAAGGAATATGACAGTTCTGCTTATGAGAAGTTCAACAGACTATACCCTGACCTGACCTCTGGAAGCACTTTCAATCCTTTTCTGGGGTTCGACGTGGTCGAGTTGTATGAAAAAGTATCACGCAATATCAGAGACAAAGGATACAACGGAATCTACATCATCTACGATGAATTCAGTAAATACCTTGAATCTAACATAACAAATGCTACGATAGGTGACATAAAATTATTGCAGGATCTCGCAGAGAAATGTGACCGAAGCGGTGCAAACCAGATGCACCTTCTGTTGATATCTCACAAAGATATAGCAACCTATATCGACAACAACCTTCCTAAGGAAAAAGTCGATGGTTGGCGTGGCATCTCCGGTAGATTCAAACACATGCACTTAAGCAACAATTTCTCGCAGATGTACGAGCTCATGTCGGCGGTTATAAAGAAAGACCAGACGTTTTGGAAGAAATTCACAAAAGAGCACAAAGACATCTTCAGTGACTTGAAAAAACGCTTCATGGATAACGGACTATTCTATTCCATAGACGAATCCGAATTGGAAAGTGCAATAATCGACTGTTATCCATTACACCCAGTGTCAACATTCATATTACCGCGTCTTTCGGAAAGAGTTGCACAGAACGAGCGCACCACGTTCACATTCCTGTCCGCCGATGAAAAATTCACTCTAAGTGCATTTTTGGACTCTGACACGAACAAATTCTCCATGTTGACTCCGGACATGATCTATGATTATTTCGAGCCTCTATTGAAAAAAGAATCATATCTGAGCGACATGCACAAATTGTACAAATTGACATCAACTGTACTTCGTAAGGTCGATCAGAACTCACTCGGAGCTAAGATCATCAAAACATTATCTCTGATCTACGCCATAGAACAATTTGAGAAATTGCCCCCCACCCACGATATGATCGTCGATACTTTCAGAAATTCCGTGGAGAACATAGAGGAGATCACATCCACGCTTTCTGAACTCATAAACAAAGAGTGTATAATTTATCTTAAACGCAGCAACAACTACCTTAAACTCAAAGAAAGCAGCGGAGTCAACATACCTCTGGAGATATCAAAACTCATCGAGAGAGACAGAGCATCCTTGAGAGTTGAAATGATCCTCAACCAATCCTCATTCGACAACTACATGTACCCTACAAGATACAACGACGAACACGAAATGACGAGATATTTCGATTTCTCGTTCATTCAAAGTTCCGATTTCTGGGATGTAGAGGATTGGAATCTCAAACTATCAAAAACGCTTGCTGATGGAATAATATATGCGATCATCCCCTCCAGCCAGAATGAAATCAAGGAGCTCACGAAGGAGCTAGAAAAAAATAAAAAGCATCGCCACAGTCAGATAGTTTTCGTAGTGCCGCAAAAGTACTCGGAGATCGAGAAAATTGCTTTAGATTACGAGGCCGTTAAAAGACTGAAGAACTTAGCCGCAGACGATGATCTGTTGAACGATGAGTATGAAATCTACTCTGAAGATCTGACAGAAATGATTACGGGATTCATTAACACTTATGCCCGTCCTGAAAATGACGGAGCGACATATGTTTACCTTGGAGAGAAGAAACGGCTATACCGTAAGGCACACATGTCGAACCTGCTTTCAGACATATGTGAAAATGTATTCAGCCGCACGCCGACGATAAACAATGAAACAATCAATAAGAATACGGTGTCAGGTGTGGCGACCACCAGCCGAACGAAATTACTGACGGGGCTTCTAAAAAATGAAATAGAGCCCAACTTAGGATTGACCGGAACCGGCCAGGACGTATCGATCATGCGTAGCACCCTGATTCAAACGGGAGTGCTCTCGAACACCGATGGGTCACTGAATCTGAATTTGAATCCAGATGATGAAAATATGAGAAATATGCTACAAGTCATTCACGGATTCTTCATCAATGCCAATAAAGATCAGGGGCGTAGTTTTGAAGAATTATACGCTCTTCTGACCTCGAGTGAGAATGGAATAGGATTGAAACATGGAATTATCCCTATCTACATAGCCGTTGTTTTACATTTCATTAAAGGAGACCTCATTATCAAAAATAATGAGAATGAAGAGAAATTGACGCCCGATCTCTTAAACAAGATCAATGACAACCCGCAGAATTACTCTGTCATACGTGACAATTGGAACGAGGAAAAAACAGAATATGTCAACGGACTCGAAGAAATATTCCGTGAGTATGTCGTTACATATGAGAAATCGTACAACAATTTCTCCTATCTCGTGTTAGCCATGAACCGATGGTACATCTCACTGCCCAAATATGCGAAAGAAATGGAGAAAACATACAACGGCGCCGGTGCAAAGAAGCAGCATAAGCCGCTGTCTAAAGTTGAGAAATCGTTCATAAACAGTCTGAAACAGATGAATGCGAATTCGTTCGAATACCTTTTCAAAAAAATATTTAAGGTCTTTGAAATGGATGAATTCAATTTAGATATTCTCGACAAGATCAAAAACACGAAGAGCACTTTCGATGATGCAATACCGAAACTTACACGCACCCTGGTCGTGGACATTAAATTAACATTCTCAAAAGATAGCGAAAAAAGCAGTTTAACCTCTACAATAAAGGATTGGATAGAAAGATTGTCTGACGCAACAATACAATTTTTGTTTGCAAACGAAGAGAACAGGATCTTGGATCTAATGAAGAATATAACCAATGATGAGAACTCATTCGTTCAGAAGTTAGCGAAGACTGTGACCGGATTACGTATAGAGGACTGGAGACCTTCAACAATAGATGTGTTTCTGGAAAGATTAAAAGATTTCAAGAAAAACATTGAGGAGCATGATAGATGCGGAGTCGCCGATCAAATGCACGGTGCCAAAAAATACACCGTCATCTTCTCAGATGATACCGGTGTCGATGTCATTAAAACCTTCAACAAAGCCGAATATAGCAGTAATGCAAAGTTATTACTCAATGAGATGATAACGTCGCTTGATGAAATGGGCGAAGCAATCACTAAACAGGAAAAGAGACAAGTTCTGATGGAATTGCTTGAGAAACTATGTTAGGAGGGATAAGCGTCTCAAACAACATTGCATATTTCGATAACGCCGCCACAACCTTCCCAAAACCGGAAGAGGTCTATCTTTTCATGGATAAATTTTATCGTGAATGCGGCGTGAATGTCGGCCGCGGACAACATAAGTTGGCAAGCAGAGCCAGTGCATTGGTTTTAGAGACAAGAAACATGCTGTTGGAGTTGTTACATTGCCCGAATAAGAATTTAATTTTAACACACACCGCCACCGAAGCATTGAATATGATCCTGCGAGGCATTCCGATTTCAGACGGATACAATATTTACATATCTCCGTTCGAACACAACGCCGTCACCAGAGTCATCACACATCTATCAAAACACCATCGGTTGAACATACAGACTCTTGCGTTCGATAAGATAGCGAACGCATACGATTTGAGAAAAATAAAAGACCAATTCTCGGATGTAAAACCCAACATCGTTATTATCAGTCACGCGAGCAACGTGTTCGGAATATTAGCCCCCATCCAACAAATATGCGACTTGTCTAAAGCATACAGGGCAATAAATGTAATAGACATGTGTCAAACCGCGGGCCTCGTCGATACCGATCTGAGTAGTGAAAATATCGACTTCGCAGTTTTCGCCGGACATAAGACACTGTATGGTCCGCTTGGCGTTGCCGGATTCATATATTCCGGACAGATCGAACTGACTCCTCTTATCTACGGAGGCACGGGAACAGACTCACAGAACCAATCCATGCCGGATACGATACCCGAGCGCTATGAGGCCGGCAGCTCCAACATACACGCTATATCTGGATTGCATGCTGCTCTGAATTGGATCAAGAAAACAGGCATAAAAAGAATCTATGAGATCGAACAGCAGAATCGTTGCAAACTCATAGAGATACTTTCCAATTATGACAATATACGCGTTTTGCCGCCAATAAATGCGGATGCCGCGATCGGGGTCGTTTCATGCGTCTTCGAACAATATGCTGCCGACGATATCGGGCGAATACTCGATGAAAGAGGCGTTGCCGTAAGAACGGGTTTACACTGTGCTCCATACGCTCACGAATTCTTTGGAACCTTTCCAGCCGGAACCGTTAGATTCAGCGTCGGCTATTTCAACACGGAAGAAGATTTCGATAGATTGAATGATGCTCTTAGAGTTATACAAGAAAATATGTGATGAGGTATGTATCCATGAACTTAAGTGAACTTAAAAAAAGAATGAACAGATTCACAATAAAGAGTTTAGAAAAGTACTTAGGAAATAATATTGCAGAGACACTACTCGAATGGACTCCAGAAGATGAAACCCTCTTTACTAGAGGAAGACTGTCTGAAATGATTTTGACAATTCATGGTACAAACATATTAAAAAAGGAAGAATTTAGAAAGGAATTAGTAAGTACATTTCCCCCAAGTGAAATTGAATCTTTCCGACAATTTTTAAAAGGATCTCCCAAAGATTCAACCGATCTGCCCAGCCTAGTAAAATTCATATCTGAAAGATCGTGGAAACGCGATCCCATAAATCAACACCTTCTCTATTTACTAAAAATAGATGATGACTTATTTGCTAAATCGGATGAAAAGAAGGACATTAGAAGTGCAGTTGGAGCATATGATCGGTTTTTTGAGCTATTAGATTATCAATTTGTAATGAAACAACGTATATTGCACAATCTTACATCGGGCAACGAACTCGCTCGAATGATTGTGCATATGCCCACAGGAACAGGTAAAACGAAAACGGCCGTTCACACAATCTGTCACCATTACAATTTCAATCTGAAAAAGCAAGGTTTAGTCATATGGATAGCGCACACGGTCGAATTGTTGAAACAGGCCTACGACACCTTTGAATCAGCCTGGAAACACCTGGGAGAGGGAGAGATCAGTTTATATCGACTGTGGGGATCCGATTCCCCTGCTTCCGATTTCGATTACAATGGGATAGTGTTTTGTGGTATTCAAAAGCTTATGAGCTTGGTCAATTCCGACCCTAAACTTATGCGAGGATTGATTGAAAATTGCAATCTGGTGGTTTTCGACGAAGCCCACAAGGCATCTGCAGAAGAAACAGAAAAAGTCATCGAGAAATTCATGATCAGAAAGCCACACATGTGTGACCGTGCCCTTATTGGATTAACTGCAACACCTGGCCGCGCCACAGAAATAACTCCAGAAAACAGTCAATTGGTTTCAATGTTTGAGAATAAGATCATCAGTATCGACATACCAACATTGAACAGTATTAATCTTTCAAAACTAGAGGCCATGAACGCCCCCGTCGAGAAAGATTTAATATCCTATTTTCAGAGAAACAAAATTCTCGCAAAAATCAGAAAGGAACAACTCACATATTCTGAGAAGCTAAGTCCGAGCGAACTTGAAAAAATTAAAGAAACTGTCACTGACAGCGGTATGGATACGGATTTCACCCCGAAGGCACTAGAAACAATAGGAATAAACAAATCCAGAAATTTAGCAATAATGAAAAGACTTATAGATTTACATAATGAAAAAATCCCAACAATCGTTTTTGCATGTTCCGTCAAACACGGACAGCTTCTCTCATCTATGCTCTCCATCAAATCCATACCCAACGCTTTGGTAATCGGAGACATGCCGTCTAAAGAAAGAGATGACGCAATTAAAGCATTCAAAGACAAAAACAATCCGATTAAAATTCTCATCAATTTTGAAGTGTTAACAACAGGTTTCGATTCTACGAACATCCGATGTGTATTCATCACCCGCCCGACACAATCTGTTGTTCGATACAGCCAGATGATTGGTAGGGGATTGCGTGGCCCTAAGATGGGCGGGAATGAAGAATGCCTTTTAATAGACGTGAAAGATAACTTAAACAAGTATGATGAAAAGTTGGCCTTTAATCATTTTGATGATTACTGGAGCTGAAAGGTGAAAATATGGCACAAAGTATAGTTAACATTCAACAAATGGGAGACGCTCTGAGAAACACAGGTTACAAAACTATCGAAAGTGCCGTATCTGAAATAATAGACAATGCCATCGATGCAGAAGCAAATGACATTTTTGTCATAGTGAAAAGCACAATCGATCCCAACACCTCAAGAAAAGGTGTAACCGAAATTGCATTCTTAGACAACGGCAACGGAATGGATCTAGAAAAGTTAGGCTCTTGTCTGGGGCTCGGCTTCACAACTCGTCAGGGCCGTAAAGGAATGGGGAGATTCGGCGTAGGACTTCCGCAATCATCGATGTATGCCTGTCCTTCGGTAGATGTGTATTCATGGCAGAATGGATATGAAAATTGTCATAAAGTTTTCTTAGATATCAATAAAGTAACTTCGGGGGAGCAGACACAGATAGACGATCCTGTTCCCGCCGGAATTCCTGATAAATACAAAACATTTCTGAAATACAAAACCGAAAAGAAACAATATGATTTCAAACAAAATGGAACCTTCGTACACTGGAAAAACTGCGACAGAGTCAGTCCGAAGATGATCACGCCCCTCTTCAAGCGCCTCCAGTTCCAATTAGGTAGAAAATTCCGCTACCTTATTGCCAACGGAAGCCACAATATTAGGCTCATTGATTCCGATGACGGGAACCAGATAGACATAGTTCCGAACGACCCTCTGTTTTTAATGAATCCGAACTTTATAATGGGTAATCCAAATGATCCGGGAAATCCATTAAAGGGCACGGAGCCGCTATTTGAACCATTCACAAACGAAACATGTAAAGACGGCATTGTTCGAATACCTGTAAAATATGTACATAAAGAGTCCAGAAAAATCGAAGAATCAGAAGTGTTGGTTAAATTTTCTAAAGTGAGAGATATATTTTACGACCAGACTGCATTTGCAATAGAGCCCGGAAAGACGACTATGGGAAAATTTGTCGGCGAATTGGAAGGTATTTCTATCGTCAGAGCAGGGCGCGAAATCGATTCTGGCATGTTCGATTTCTATAGCAATATCAACCAACCGCAACATCGATGGTGGGGCTGTGAAATTAGTTTTGAAACGGAATTAGATGAGGCCTTCGGAGTCGCTAACAACAAGCAGAATGTGGAACTCCATTCATTGGATAAAAACGACTATAAAAATGAAGAAGTTCAACCGATGTGGATTCAACTCTACACCGTTGTTCATACTACGATAGGGAACATGTATGCTAAGAACCAAGCTTTGCGCCAAGGGTCCAGATCCACCGGACCAATAGTTAATCCGCCGGCAACGGAAATTATCAACACAGTTGAGAAAAAAAATCCCACCGAAGGAATAACAGACATCGTTAAATTAGAAGTCCCAATAGAAGAATTAGAAGATAGAGCAAAAGAGGCGCTTGGAAAGTCAGGTAAAGAAAATCTCACTCCTGAAATAGTAAATAATTACATTAAAAATAAGATGAACTTTTCATACGAAGACCGAGGTTCTGCCGGCATTTTCGATTATACTTTCACTCTCGGTACGTGTTCAGTCTTCATCAATACCTCTCATATTTTCTATAAAACCTTTTTAGCAGCTTTGAATGAAGATTTGGGTGCTAAAACCGCATTTGAACTTTTCATAGGCGCACTGGTAAAGACCATAGAAGAACAAAGTAACGATAGGGATCAAGAACTCATCGATACGCTTGTACAGAGATGGAATATAAAACTACGTAGCTATATCAACGAACAAACTGGATATGGAAAGTGAGTGGGTTGCTTGGAACTATTATTCACTAAAGATGCACAGAGACAGATCAGAGATGAACTCGCGAATACAAAAACGCACCTGCATATAGTGACTGCTTACTGTAAAATGGATGCAATACGTTTCATCGAGGAGTCTTTAAAGTCTAATGTTCCAACGAAGAAACTACTTGTAAGATTCAAATTCGGAGATATTGTCAATGGTTCTTCGGATCTGGAGATTTATGAGTATTGTAAAAAACACTCTTGGGAAATGTACATTCGTTTCGACCTACACGCTAAAACTTATATTTTTGACAATCTGCGTTGCATGCTCGGCAGTGCAAATCTGACGTCTAGAGGTATCGGACTCATAGAGGATCATAACTTTGAAATTTCAACAGTCGCGAATCTTTCCAGCGGGCAAATGAAGAAGATAGAGGACATGTTTGAAGATTCGATTCTAATGACCGATGAATTGTTTTCATTGATGAAAAACGATGTAAAGAATAGAGTGATCAATGAAGATCCTTCCCATGCTTCATGGAATAAAGATATTCTTCAATACTTCAAACCCAAAATAGAAACGCTTTTCACTTATGAATTCCCCAACTGTTATTTTTCAGATGTCAAAGATGAAACTTCGCTTGATTTCTTGGAGTTACAATCTATTGAGACAAGTGCCATAATTAGAAAATTCAAGCAATGCAATGTGTACCGCTGGCTAGTTGAAAAACTAAAGCAGATGCCAGAACAGACCATTAGTTTCGGTGCACTGTCAGCAGAACTACATGACGCAATAATCAATGATCCAAAACCATATAGGAAAGAGGTCAAACAACTACAAGTATACTTATTGGATTGGATTACTGTGTTGGGCATAGAAGAGATAAAAATTGAGAGACCCTACCATAGGCAAATGATTTCTTTAATCAGTACGAACGCAAACTAATTCGACCGTCCACGTGCGTATAAATATAGACAAAACATTCCAGAAACGAAGATGCCATATGCCTTTACCAAGAATAAACGAATTGTTTCTGCCCTTTCTAGAATTTTTAGATGATGAAAAATCTCACACGATAGGCGAGATAACTCAACATCTGGCAGAAAGGATGGAGCTCACCGAGAGTGAGCGAAAAGAAGTGTTTTCCAGCGGAAAACTCAAATTCAGCAATAGCGTTTTATGGACTAGAACGTATTTAGCTAAAGCGGGCTTAATCAATGGTATCAAACGTGGTGTTTTAGCCATAACCGATGAAGGAAAGCGGGTCTTAAAATCTAATCCATCGTCAATTGATGAAAAATTTTTGATGCAATATGAAGGATTTCGACAGTTTAAGATGCCAACAGAGGGGAAAGAAACAGAAATCCCTGTAATCTCAGATGCTACACCACAGGATGAAATAGAGGACGCATTTAAAAAGATCAACAACGCACTCGTTTCAGATTTATTAAGCGAAATTATGCATCAAACTCCAGAGTTCTTCGAAGGACTGGTCGTGCGTCTTCTTGTTAAAATGGGTTATGGAGGATCGATAAAAGATGCAGGAAGGGTTTTGGGAAGAAGTGGAGATGAGGGAATAGACGGAGTAGTCCAAGAGGATAAACTAGGATTCAATAAAATTTACATACAAGCTAAACGCTGGGAACTAAACAGACCTGTTGGCCGACCGGATATACATGCGTTTATGGGAGCATTAGCAGGGAAAGGTGCAGCAAAAGGGTTGTTCATCACAACCTCTAGTTTTTCTAAAGAAGCGGAAGCATATACAAACCAACCACATGTGACAAAAATAGTCTTGGTAGATGGGAAAAAACTCGCTAACTTGATGGTGGAGCACAATCTAGGAGTTTCTACAGATATAACATATGAATTGAAGAAAATAGACACAGATTTTTTCGATCCTGAAGGCGAATGAAATACTCATGCTCTTTCTAAGACAAGGTTCTTCATGACTGCGGCCTGAGCAACCCCATCTGATTGGACAGATCGCGATGGCATTCGAGATCCCACAGCAGAAATGTTAATACTTTGTCAAACGATTTCCTCTAACCTGACTTTGACAGGATGAGATGTAAAACGTAGTGCTGGCAGTCATTTGATCGGGCGGTCATCGGACGCAAAGAAGAAAGAAGCGTTCTGAGATGTCGGTCCTATGCACAAACAAACACGA
>Ga0131853_10021338_pt1 | contig 11755 bp, 4 predicted proteins | sample TergutLab28metaG_FD_92764 | JGI IMG/M metagenome (GOLD analysis project Ga0131853, IMG submission 92764) | Labiotermes labralis P1 segment gut microbial communities from Petit-Saut dam, French Guiana - Lab288 P1 (version 2) (version 2) | ecosystem: Host-associated > Arthropoda: Insects >...
GCTCTCAGCAGACGTGCTGCTCCTTCATGACAACGCGCCAGTGCACATGTCTGCAAAATCTCAAGCTGCCATTCGGCAATGTGGGTTCCAACAGCTAAATCACCCACCCTACAGTCCAGACCTTGTTCCCTCGGATTATTTTCTATTCCGAGTTATGAAAAAATTTCTTCGGGGTAAAGGATTTTCAAACGATGAAGAAGTCAAGGAGGCAGTCACGACCTGGTTTGAAGAGCAGTCAAAAGATTTTTTCCAGGGGGATAAAGTCGTTGCAACAAAAGTTGGCGAAGTGTATTGAGTTACTAGGGGACTACATTGAAAAATAAAAAATATTTTTTTGTGGTAAGTTGTTTCTTTCTTACTCAGGTAGATAAATTATTGAACACCCCTCGTACATGTATTGCCTATCTTGTTTACTTTAATGTGGGACTTACCATTTTTTCGTTTACAAAAACTAATAGATGTCAATGACTGTCAACATAAATATTTACTAGATGACTGTTGAATAATAAACACTGCATCAGTATATTTCTGCTTCTCAAGGTTGTCATCTTCAGAGTGTATTTTAATATAATATACAAATGACAATTATAGTTTGATGTGTTCCATATTCCGTGCATTAATTATATGTAAAAAGTTATTAAAAGTGCATTTCTTGGACTTTTAATAAATTTTATACACGATAATTGCAAATATACTTAGCCCCTTTCTTATAATGAAAGCCCACGAGATGAACTAACTCTCAGATTTATTTGATAAAGTACTCTACATGTTTCGGACAGGTCCACTGTCCATCATCAGGAGTATCTCATCATTGTATACAAGCAATAGGTGTTTGTCATGCTAGTTCTGTCGGCGTCTGCTAGCAAACGCCGACAGAACTAGCATGACAAACACCTATTGCTTGTATACAATGATGAGATACTCCTGATGATGGACAGTGGACCTGTCCGAAACATGTAGAGTACTTTATCAAATAAATCTGAGAATTAGTGCATCTCGTTGGCTTTCATTATAAGAATACATCACGATGCACGGTCCTCTGAATGTCAAAAATACTTATCCTCTCTGTGCAATGTTGTCATTCAACAGTCTGTCAGTCAGCAGTCGGTGTTGACAGTCACTTAAACTAACAAGTGTTACTGGCGGTATATTAACCATTTAGTGACTAAAGTTAACCTGAATCATATATAAAGATTCTGCTCATACCAGAAAATGAACATGATCCGACTCGGTTATAAAAACCACAAATTTCATTCTGTATAGATAAATAACCATTCTTTGTTTTAATAAGCTTACAAAAAAACAAAAATGCATTGTGTGGTCAGAAAGTAGAATTTTTTTTAATGTTATACCTCCTTGTACCTTTAGTGACCTTTAGGCTTTAAAATGTTATGTGTGTCATGTTGTGCTGAATTTGCATTTGAGGTTAAGCGACGGTAACGCTTGTTCTAATTTGATAATACTGTTTCGATCTGAATGATTTTAGTAGTGTGATTTTCTGGCTGAATGTATACATTGTCTTTGATAAATATGAATGACAGTGAGTAGAATAAACATGTTCTGTGCCCAGCACATGTCACAAAAATAAATAAGTTTGTAGGCTTCCATTTCTATGCGTTTTCCACTTTGTACTTGAAGGAATTTTGTGGCTACCTTCATTGTTTGGATGAGCCCAAAGGAGGGTTGAAGCCCCGATAGTCAAGACAATGTATTTGGTGCGCTGCTAAACTGTGTGCTAGTTAAATAGTGTGTCGCATTTTTGCTCCCTGTTTCTATCAGATCAATTTTAAGCAACCTTTCATCTTTGCTTAAATCTCCTAAATAATATCTCAATTTTAATTTTTTTTATTGTTCTTTGTGTTACATAATATAAGGCAGCAGTTCCCAAACTTTTCGAGTAAAAGGCCTCATACTAATTTAAAAAATTTCGCGAATTTGCAAATTATAATATTTACACTTCATGGCCCGTTAACTGGAAAGTGACTAACTGCATACTGATACAGAAATGTTTGAAGCCTTTAAGTACTGTAAGTGAAGTCACGTTTTACCCATCATAGAAATAGGACCAGAAGAAACGATATGCTTAAACGGGCAGCAAGACTTGCTGTGAAGCTGTGCAATTTGGCAGAGCTCTAGGCGTAATCCCGCGATCCAGTTGGAAAACTCCAGAACCCCTGGGGGTCCGCGACGCACAGGTTTGGAACCACTAATCTAAGCCGTATCAGATGGGCGGAACATATAACACGCATGAGGGAGGTGAGACCACTTTTGGCACCTCGTGGGACTTGGATGAAAAGCAATCAGAATAATGCTATGTGACCTGGTGGAGGGGAGGCAGTTGAATTTTTCTCTTTCCGTTAAATACTACGGCTTCCGGAGCATACCGCCCGCAACACTCTCGTGCGACTGGCTGTTGTGTATTCGCAACAGATGTCATGTTTTATACCAAATGAAACTGATTAATGAACCATTGCGGGACGTAGATTGGATTAATCTGGCTCATGAGGTGGTCCAGTTACGTGCTGTATTGAATAAGGCAGAGAAATTTCGGAATCCGTAAAACGGGCGAAAGGTTTTTGAACCGTTGAGCAACTACTAGCTTTGCACAAATCCTCTTCTACGTGGACTTGCTTGTGTCGGTATTTAGGCGTGATTAGCAGGAATTGTTGACACGCAGGCAGACTGAATGACTGACAGACGGTCAGACTGACTGACCGACCGTTTTCAGTGTGTACAGCAGGTAAGGGAATGAATACAAGAAAACGCCAAGAAAATCTGCAAGAGTTGAAATGAGCCTCTTGGAAGGGAGGTAATAAATGACACTCGATCCACAAACACTCTTTTATTGTTTTTCTTCTAAGTAGCGCTGTGTCAGCTTCGCCGAATAGCACGTGACTTTGTTATGGCGCATGATGACAAGAGACGAATAATCAAGGAAACTGTATTACGGCAGTTGTCCATTACTTGGCTGAGTAGACTAAAGGAAATCGTGAAATATATTGATCAGTGTAGCCACTCTGCGGGCTTAAAATAGAACGGGTAACACAACGGCCCACGTCTACTGTACGACGTTTCGGGGAGAGGTATGTTATTCGGCCGCACATCTCATAAGAAAACATCCTTTGCAGAAGTTTATTGCTGCTCTTGAGGAAGTGTTTGATTTTCCTTGAAAGAAAATTAGTTGTGACACAGAGCAGATAGTTAACATACCAAACTTTTGTTTGCCTAATGCATAATGGAGTGTGGTATGTTACAACAATAAACAAGTTATCTATCTTCGTCTGAAGCTCCTTCTTTCACGCCCTTGTTGTTATTATAATGGTCTGTGTATCCTCACTAACTCCCTTTCACGGCCCAAGAATGCGTCAAAGAGTTCCATGCTAATTCACCACAGAGTCCTACTGTTAAAAGTTTGTGTATCCCTGCCCTGTAGTGTCATATCAATTCCGACATTCCAATACGGTGATATCGCAGAGACTTTGTTTCCTCTTCTTGAAGAAACTCGAATGTGGTTTACACAGAAAAGCTGTCGGAAGGGCGGATCATTCTCTTCCATAGATAGGATGTAATCTACCAGTGCTCTACCTTGAAGTCACATTAACGTCTATGTTGGCAGGCAGTGTTCACTGCGACGTTTAGTCCTTACATTTCTGGTTGTCATGTGCGTTTACTGGCAGGCAGTGTTCACTGCGACGTTTAGTCCATTCATTTCTGGTTGTCATGTGCGTTTACTGGCAGGCAGTGTTCACTGCGACGTTTAGTCCGTACATTTCTGGTTGTCATGTGCGTTTACTGGCAGGCAGTGTTCACTGCGACGTTTAGTCCATACATTTCTGGTTGTCATGTGCGTTTACTGGCAGGCAGTGTTCACTGCGACGTTTAGTCCATACATTTCTGGTTGTCATGTGCGTTTACTGGCAGGCAGTGTTCACTGCGACGTTTAGTCCGTACATTTCTGGTTGTCATGTGCGTTTACTAGCAGGCAGTGTTCACTGCCACGCTTAGTCCATACATTTCTGGTTGTCAGTTCGTTTACTGGCAGGCAGTGTTCACTGCCACGCTTAGTCCATACATTTCTGGTTGTCAGTTCGTTTACTGGCAGGCAGTGTTCACTGCCACGCTTAGTCCGTACATTTCTGGTTGTCAGTTCGTTTACTGGCAGGCAGTGTTCACTGCCACGCTTAGTCCATACATTTCTGTTTGTCAGTTCGTTTACTGGCAGGCAGTGTTCACTGCCACGTTTAGTCCATACATTTCTGGTTGTCAGTTCGTTTACTTGCCTCACAAGAGTTTCTCTTGAGTCACATAGACAGTACAGATACACGATTGCATTGTACCATATGACATAAATAAATAAATATTTTTTTTCAAGCTTGTTCATGCTTACATTTCTCACATTTTGTCAAGCCGTCACATCCTGCTGTATATCCTGCTGTATATTGCAAAGCCAGCTCTAAACTGCCGTGAATAAAACTAGCCTGTGTGTTCCACTTCATCGTTGTTTGCGGCCAGTTTCATGCACAACGCGAGCTATATGTGGCTCCATGATAGTACGTAAATAGAGAAAAATATGTGTAATTACAGTAATTGTTTATTCTGAATTTTATTTAAATGCTAAAGATTTTAAAGCAATTAATTTCTTTTAAAATGCTGCTTGGATTGGAACCAACCAGGACAACAGTCAGTCATCTAAAAAGACTAGTAAGTACCAATTGTTGTATACATACGGTTGTACCTGCTGATGATAGATCTAGATGTGCCCGAAACATGTAGAGGTTGACGAAATATACTAAGAATAAGTTGTGCATCAAGGTGGTTTTTCTTTACACGATTGTATCGAGATGCACGGTCAACAAAATATAAAATTTAAAAAAGATTTTTTTTTAATTTTCACTATAATATTGCGGCAGCAAATAATTGATTTTTTCTTAAGCTCTTATTCCTCTGACTTTGATTGAACTGGCACAGAAAATATAGGCCACTTTTTATCTCTCTTATAGGACAGTATGTTTACCTTCATGTCTCCTCCTTTATGGTAAATTTTTCAGGTCAAACCTGTTTATTATTCGTATTTTAGTCTTTTGTGTTCGTGGCAGTGATTAAACTATGAACCAGTGGCGCAGATAGCCGGTCGATTGTCCCCCCCCCCCCCCCCGCCACAAACCACAAAAAAACAACACACAACCCGGGGGGGCGGAGTCCCGTGTGTCCCCCCCCCCCCCCCCGGACAATAGTCTAACAACTAGCAGCGAAGATACTCCAGTGTTCTGTAATAGGGATCCAGAGTAGTGTCCTGCCGGAATCAGGACCAGTCCGAGACATGTGTTTGCCCCGGGCACGTTAACAATTTGGGGCCCCGGGCATTTTAACAGTTTGGCGCCCCTTGAAACCGAAATTCTTTAAACTTTTTTAGCCCAGGACAGGGCTGGCGAACCTTTTTGAGGGCGCGTGCCCAACTTTCGAATAATTTTCTGGGAAATTCTGAGTTTGCTAACACCATACTTCCGATTATTCCAGTGGCGTCTTTGCCCCCTTACAGGTTGGCAGCCGCCCGACTAGCCCTACCTTTAGTCCGGCTGTGGTCAGAATAACGGAATGCAATACGTAATAACCCACAATAAATTTTAGTATTCTGTAGGGCTGTGGTCATCTTTGTCCCGCGGTGCCACCGCACTTTCCCTCCCGACGTGGGATCTGCTGGGGGCCCTACCTGTGCCACTCCAATGAAATGTTACTGTCAAGCTCAAGCGCACAATTCCAGGAACACGTTTTCACAATAATTTCCAGTTACAATATTTGTGAATACGTAATGACTCAAAATTGCTTGCACAGTGACCTTGAAGAGCAGATGAATTTTGAGGAATAACCCGTACTAACTTTCAGTTCAAAGTAGTGTTTTATATTGGTTCGTCCTATCCAAGAATGACGTCACAACCCAGAAGAAGGCAATTTCTAGAGAACTAAACTTTTTTTTTGTGGCGCAAGAGCCGAACTCGGGCCTACGCCAGCTCATTGTTGAGGTTTCTAGATCACACACAATTAGATACACGCAACCGGTAGGACTCATCTGAATGAGTGATCAGTCCGTCGCAGAGGCCGCTACGTACACAGCACACAACAGACACAAGAGAAGAACATCATGTTTCAACGAGATTCGGACCCACCATCCCAGTAAACAAGCGGCTTCAGACCCAAGTCTTAGAGCGCACGGCCACCGGCATCGACCATTAAAGGTTAAGGGATACAAAATTATATTTGTCTGGGAAAAGTTAAAATATGCTTTTCACGTATAAAGGTTTGCCTAAGAATGAAGTGATGCGGGACTGCGTATGTGAGAGAGAAACCAATAGGGATAGGCAGAAGATTACATGAATAAGGTTTTCATACAAGCTGGGATAGCTCTGTATGTGAAGTGATTAGGCTACATGTTGGACGAATGAGAAATCACGGTTCATTTCCCAGAATGGACAAGAGGTACGTCTCGTCTATGAAGCGTCCATACCGGCTGTGGGCCCCAAATGGTTTCCTGCCCAGTGGGTACCGGGTGCTTTTTCCGGGCATATAGGAGGCGGGGCTTAAAGCTGACTACTGATATCCATCTAGCGCCGTGGTTAAGAATGCAAACACCTGCACTTCCCCACAAGGCTTTTTGAACTGCTCAGATTTTATCTCGGGCAAATATTAGCCTTTTGAGGAGTAAGGGGGGAATAAGCACATAAATAATTGGACATGTCAATTAAATATTGTCGGACTAGAAGACGCGTCATGTGGTTGAGTGGCGAGTAAACTAACTTTTCGATAACCATCTCCATTCTCATTGTTTGGGAACGATCTGAGAAATCGGTTCGTCCATGATATACAGCTCGAACCCTTGGCTCATAGCTGATGGCGATGCGAAGAAGGTTCATTGGCGGAGTCAAGTACCCGCGCTGCTTGGTCCTACTTTTCTTCCAATAGCATGCTGGGTTAGAGGTGACTAGGCCTGGCTCAACGTAAAGCCACCGTCTCTGTTAAAATGGTCCTTGTTTAGGCGTTTTTCAGTTGCTTCCTGTATGAGGAGGTCCAGGTTCCCTGATGTTCTGCCGAAAACCGAGGTGCCACTGAAGTCGATGCGATAATCCGCATTGTTCCGCCACCACGGACTTTTTCTACTACTCGTGAAAATCTTAGTACGTACAACTAGAATGAACCCCCGTTTGAAGATACACTTGACGCACAAGGAGGCTATGGAGACTGAGTTACATGTAGAGGTGTCAATACCATGCAGTTAGGCCTAACCCTCCAAAGCACACGACGACGACAATGGAGAAATGTGCGGCAGCTCTCAACCTTTTTTTTTATGTTTTGCTGGCCGTGCGTCTCAGTATAATCTTAGTAATTAACCACATCAGTGCACAAATTCTTGTTCTACAACAAGTTTATTATATGCCTCTACATGTTTAGAGTACTATGTGCTCATCACCAGGAGGTCAAAAGTGTATTATACAGCATATGGTATCATCACACCTGTAGGTGGCCGTCCAGTGCACAGGTTGAGAGCAACCTGTGCACTGGACGGCCACCTACAGGTGTGATGATACCAGATGCTGTATAATACACTTTTGACCTCCTGGTGATGAGCACATAGTACTCTAAACATGTAGAGGCATATAATAAACTTGTAGAACAAGATTTTGTGATTTTAGTTGGTTAATTACTAAGATTAAGCTCTAAGCCTGTAAAAGGAGCCAAGTTAAGTTCAGCGTTGTGGACGCTGTGAGTAGTTCTGTTAATGCCACAACCTGCCCATAGAGTCTTAAATTTTACTCGTCTCCACCCTCCACCAAAAACGAAAGGATAAACAGCACATATCCGTGATTTATGGCCACAAAGTTGGCTGGGAGCGAAGGGCACTGCCGTTGTGTTCGTCACCGTAACGGCTTCTGCATGTCATCGTTCAAATCTAAGCGGACTTTGTTGCGTCTGAACGTGGATTAACCCAGCCGCTCTATTACATCAGACTAGACATACATGTGCACGTGAGGGAATGAGTCCGCCAGGTCTGGGCGGATGTGTCAAGAGTTCAGTTATGTTGGCTCGAGACAAGAAACACCCAGAATCAGCACCAAATGCTGAACAAGGGGCTTCATAATTGGTACCCGTCACCACGTATTACGGGATCAGGGACAGTGCAGTCCGTACAGTGGCTGGCTACGGGCTGGATATGTGAGGTTTCGTGGTTTGATTACCGGCAGGGGCAAGAGATTTCTTTCTTCTGTAAAGTGTCCAGACCGGGTCTCAGACCCATTTAGCCTCCTGTTCTTTTCCCATGGGGTTAAGTTTTCGAGGTACGAAATTCGCCACTCACCCCATCTAGTACCAAAGCTAAGAATAAGTGGTATTACAGACGTACCTCCACTCCCGCTATGTGTCTCTATGACATGCACAGGAACAAGTTTGCCTGAGAATGGTCCTTATTCCTCGTTTGTAACATGAACAAGGAATAAAAGCGGCGGCAGGGTGTTTGGAAAGGGAGTTGCGAATATTATGACACCGCAGACCACTCTGGTGCCCTGAGCCCATACAGACTTACGACCTTCATTACCATAATTTCATACGTAAAGAAGTGACGGAGAAGAACGGAAAATACGCTTTGATGGGAATGAAAACAGTATGTAGAAAGTCCAGTGAATGAGATCAGCAAGTCACGTTCAGGAAGATAAATAATGTTAATGTTCGTGCATGTACTGCTAGAATATCACAGAATAGCAGCCGGCTATCTTCATAGAGGTGAATCCTTATTAAGAAACTTACACTTGCTCAGCTAGATAAAGAATTCTTCGCGTTTTATAAAGCTCCGGATTTTATTTCTCTGTTCGGATGTCCTTGCCACTGGAACATCTCCTGAGCCGGTTTAATTCCATCCAAATCCGCACACATAGTCCCTTCACAACCGTTTTGGTACTCTATCCACACACATCCACACCGAACTCTTGCCGTTTCTTCAGGTTTTCCGATTTTAAGTTTGTATTCTTGTAACATTTCCCTATGGGTGCATGTCCCACTCACGTGATCTTCTCCATCTCATCACTAATAAATATGTCATAACTCGTCAACGAGAAAGATAGCAAATGATACGAGGCAAAACAAGACGAAAAACAAATATTTTTCAAAATAAGTAAAATAATCACGTTCTTAAGATAAGAACTTTTCCAGATATAAGTGTTTTCAGTCTATCGTTATGATGAATTGAGACTTAATCTACATTTTAATTACTTCAAAATATGTTGTGACAACAAAAATTCTTTTCGACGTAAGTAGTAAATGTATCTGGCATGAAAAATGTTGTGATGTTTTTAATAATACGTGCTAGACGATGTTAGGATGGATGCAATAAGATAGAATTTTAATTGGATAGGCTGTGGTTTTACATGTTAGACGCCTTAAATTTCTAAGGCTTTTGAGGGATCTATTATGAACAGTGCACAACAAATGTAGGTATAATATTCAGACAATTAACGTACAGTTTCGTAGCAGAATCCGATATTCTAAAATCAGTAAATAAAAAAGTCCGCCAATTTTTACATTCGTGGCCACCATTAATCATCATTTCCCCTTTTCCTAAACACCACCCCACCCCCATTTTCCTCGCTCGGTGCCATGTCACTATGGTGGGAAATTTACAACTTTTAGACAAAGCATCCCCGTTGTGTTTGTGTACACTAGTAATTGAAACGATAGTAATTATATCTATACCTAACTTTTAATTAATCACCATTTAAATGATTATCAGCAAAATGTTTCGGTTTTAAAAGAACCGTCTTCATGCTGAATACAAATCAAGTAGGAGATATATGTTACAATGCCATGATTGAATGAGATCTTGTTGATGTAAAATGAGATCTCTTTCAATCATAACATTGTAACATATACCTCCTACCTTGATTGTATTCAGCCTGAAGATGGTTTTTAAAAACCTAAACATTTTACTGATAATCATTTAAAATGATGATTAATTAAAAGTTGTATATAGACAACAATTACTATCGTCTTATTTACGAGAGGGGGTCAAACTGTGGATCTGTTGGCTGAGGCACTGCGCTACAAACCGGAAGGTCGCGGGTTCGATTCCCGATGGTGTCACTGGAATTTTTCATTGACACAATTCTTCCGGCCGGACTCTTGTCCTGAGGTCGACTCAGCCTGTAACAGAAATGAGTACCAGGAATATTTCCTGGGTGTAAAGGGAGCCAGTGCGTAAGACTGAAAACCTTACCACCTTCATGTGCCGATTGTCTTGAAATCTGGGAGCCTCAACCTCCTGGAAACCTCAGGTCCTGTCCAGGTCTGTAAGGGGGTGGTTTTTTACATATACTAGAGGCAGTTTAATTTAAAGGGTTCAGTGCACAGTGTTAATCATGGCAACAGATGGATTTCATTGTGGTTTTATTCATGTCAACGAATGAAACCTGCATACCGGCCATTTTCTGTTGTGTTCTGGTGTCTTTATCCTCTGGTTGCATGCTACAAACGCAGTGTAGAAAATATACGCTCATGCATCCTTGAAAAATACTGTCAAGAAGGCGTTAGAGTGGTGGTGAAATTTCGCGTTTTAGAAGCATAAGCGTGATTCTGTCGCTTTACTGATGTGAAAAGAGTTTCAGGGAGCCCACTTGCCTTAAAGAGACAGCGTGGGCTCCGGAGTTGGGCTGGACGTGTTGGCAAAGAGGACAAATCCCAACGCCACTGGGAGTCGATATTCGGAGGCCAGTGTGCAACAGGAACTTGGATCACTAAACTGCCCCTGCTCGGAATGTTAGATGGCAGAAATTTGGAAATTATTTCAAGAAGGAGCACTTACCTCCAATTTTAAATTACTTCCCCCCAGAACACAGCACAACTGCAGATTATTATGCCAGTGTATATTCTACAGATAAGTTTAATTACAGTGGGGTAAAATTCATTTAAAGCGCGAAAAACAACTCCAAGAAACATCTGATGTGATTAAGAAGACCAGTTGCGACTGATACAGAGAAATGGACTTCAGCCTTTGCTGTGATACAGATGTTTGCTTGAGTTTTTCAGTTTGTCGGAAAACACTTCATCTGCCACAATGTGCACATGACACTTTGAACATAAATTGTCGTCTAATAGGTCAAAGACAGATAAGCAAACTTTTACAAGGTAATAACCACATTATGTGTAGGAGCGTTGTGTGCGCCAATGCTTTACAGGCTTAAGAAATTGACTGAACCTGTTTTTGCACTTTAAGTCATTCAAAAGAATCGCATTAACATAAAACAAGTACCTTTTTTTATGAAAAATTAATAAGGAAAAGAAATCATAGTCTAGACCCTTTCACAAGATGGCTTAATCTTTGTTAACAGCCACAAAGAATTTTGCCGAGATCTGTAAAACGGTATCCCTGAAGTTACGGATCTTGAATTATTTCACCTCTCAAATTCCGTAATTAAAGAACTTGCTGAAATTTTTATGAACAGTAAATTATGGATGGGGGGTATTATAGATCACAGATCACGAGATAACGTCCGCGGTATGGGAGGCGTGTCTGGCGCGGTGCGGGAGACTGCTGGCTGTAGCGGAGAACTGCTGGACTGCTATTGGTGGGAACGACAGAATCTTCTACTGCCACACTAAAAACTAAACTAAACTCCGTGGCCTTAGTCCGCACGCGAACTATACCGACAGAGCGGCCGCCGCCGGTCGGCGAAGTTAGTGCCAACTTTTGCGGATAGAGAGGTGTCACGTGGTCAGC
>Ga0131853_10021340_pt1 | contig 11753 bp, 5 predicted proteins | sample TergutLab28metaG_FD_92764 | JGI IMG/M metagenome (GOLD analysis project Ga0131853, IMG submission 92764) | Labiotermes labralis P1 segment gut microbial communities from Petit-Saut dam, French Guiana - Lab288 P1 (version 2) (version 2) | ecosystem: Host-associated > Arthropoda: Insects >...
ATAAGCTTATGAATCTCCCCGCAAATTGTTCCACCCCCTGCTTTAATCAGTTCTGCCGGTATTTCATCAATACCCGGTGATTTGTGGCTTTTTAACTTGCCGATAGCCAACTCAACCTCAAAAGCACTTGGTTCAGGTACCAGTGGTTCTTCTGTGTGTATTTCTGAAAGGCAGTTTATATATATACATAGTGTAGAGGCAAAACTATTAGTAGTGGGCTTTAGGTTCCAGTGCAGTCCATGTGAAAGTTTTCAGTGACCGCAGCAAACCGGCCTACTACACTGTAACATTCATTTAATGATGTTAAAAAGCTGGTCGATTAAAAATCAGTTTGAAAGACGAAAATTGCTCAAAGATGGTTTGTAAACAACGCTAGCTGTGGGAACTTGAGGGTTGTTTGACCGTACATCTTCCTCATGAAATAACTTGAAATGCCAACTTGATGCAACAAGGTAATTTTATTGACGTATTCTTAGCTCGACATGTTTCGGGTACATACACACATCATCAGGAGCAATGCATGTTGAGTTGCAGCATATGATAAACCCGGTGCAGAAAACCATACGCTGCAACTCAGCATCTAATGCTCCTGATGATGGGCGTATGTATCTGAAACATGTCGAGCTAAGAATACATCAATAAAATTAACTTGTTGCATCAAGTTGGCATTTCGAGTTATTTCAACGTTATCTGTCTATATGTGATGCTGAACCTTCCGTACCCAAAAAAAAAAAATACTGGCCCAACTAATACAATGGAACGGCAATGTAAGTAACCATATCGGAAATCTCCTGCCAAACTGATAATTTACTCATGCACAACAAGTTTTTGGAGTTGCCTACGAGTGCTCGAGAATGAAGTGTCCGAACCAGGGACGTTTAGTGGAACTGCAGACTGGGCAGCTGCCTGAGAATCCAAACATTAACGGGTCCAGGAAAGGTTGGTTATTTTCCGGTTTGATATCAAATAAATCTTGTATGTAAATTCCCACATTGCTTTACCAGCCTCAACATTTCAGGGCTATACCTAGATAGGGACTGCAACTTTATTTTTTAGATCCGGCCAATAATTGTCTCAAACAGTCCCTGGGCAGAACCATGGAACATGATCTTCAAAATGATTGCCAAGAAAGGTCAGTTTTTGCCGTGCTTCAGAGGTAAGTCCACTTCTTAATCTGCAGGAAGTTTCACTTTTTGAGCAGAAGTATGGAATTCATAAAGATGATTCAGAAATATTTCTCTCCAAATTCGTTAATTGTGATTAAAACACGGAACAAACCTGGTATCCCAAAAAATAGAAGTTTGTGGAAACATTGTGATTCACAAACTAAAAAGAATCTCTTACTTGGAACACTTATCACAAATACAACTCTTTCTGTGTCCTATAACTTCAAAACTTCACAGACAGAAAACGAGAAGGGAAGGTAGCGACAGAGCTCTTCACAACGATGCCTCTCACATATTTCATGAGCAGCAGTCTCTGCTATAAGGGAAGGTAGCCTTGTGGTACTAAATCGTTCATACGACGGTCAAAGTCTGGCCACAATGGTTTATTTTCTGTTCCAGTAACACATATTTGCGTGCATCTCGATTTACAAAGGACGATAAATTTAGATATGACACTTCATAATGGTCTGAGGAAGGTGGAAAGATGCTTTTAATATTTTGTGCAAAGACAAATTGTCCAACAAAAACAACACTTTAATTAATTTGTTCAATCAATAACTAACGTTTTGTTGGACTATTCCTTCCTCTGAATGGAAGAATTACACTCTCTAAACGTAGCAGAATGCCACCTGTACAATTTTTTTTTTCGCCGTGGTTCATTTAAACCCGCGAAGTAGACGAATTTGTCAGAAATTTAAGGACAAACTTACTGTGCCTCATCTGCTTCACCTTCATGTAGAATACGTAATTCTCTGTCCGTAATAATAGTCAATTTTCAGTAAATTAAAATTGTGTGTATTCATGTGTTTACAATATCACAGATATGCTATTTGCAGGGCAATAAATTGAAGGTGCACTAATTTGATTTTCCTGGAATATTTTTACCCACTTTAATTTGGTTTTCGTCATGTACGATGTTGCACCGGTCGGGTGATGCGATTATGTATTGCTGTGAAGCGCTGTGCTAACCTCCAGTTCCATCTACTGCTGCTGCCTGCAAACTGTCATTCCACGCACAAGTGATTAACATACAATGAACTCAATTTCCCATAAATAATATCATGCACCTTACAGACTATGTAGCAAACAAGCCTACAGTTCATTCCAAATATTAATTAAACTGGGTTTAATGCATAAAGTGCCGAGCAAGTTGGCCCTAAAGGTAAAGCTTCTGGCTTGTATTTAGGAGTTGTTCAGTTCATATCTCTACCAGGACACCGGCTATGTGTGGGTTGTTGGAGGTCTGTTGGCGGCTGTACATTCAAATGAAGGAACAGCGTTTCACAACAGGCAAACGCACTTCCTTCCACGTCCCTTCAAATGTATTATTCGTTACTTATACGTCGACGCCACACAGACTCAGAAACTAAAAGCATCGTTAAATGAACTATAAATTTATAGAAATACAAGATCACATTTATTGCATGTGGAGTAAACAAGCATCTTAACTAGGTTTCGAGGTAGGCAAAGCGTAGAATATGGTTTAGGTAGCCGGTACACCAAATGTCGTCTTCACCAAAATGTCCAAGCCTCGTCGGCCCCCACCCAGTATAACATACAATATGAGTGGGGGCTCTTCCCACGGAGTTAGTTTGGTTGAGACTCCAACTGACAGTTATCATAGGCCTATATATAGCTCCGAAAGATAAAAACGCGTGGAGCTATACCTCTAATTTCTTATACTGCTTCATCTAGTGGTGTTTAACCTTTAGGCACCATGCATCCTATATATATAGGACAGATGTACCGCTACTCCCCAGAGTACGCTTTTTATATATTTAGTCAACAAATATATTTAATTATTTTTTTAGAATTTCTCTCACCATCTTCGTTTATTCCTCCACAAAATGCCGTGTATTTCCTAATGTTACCCTTTCTGGTTCATAAAATATTCACATTTTACATAAATGGTCTGCTAAACTGTAAATGTCCAGCTCCAGGGCCAAAGGGTTAAGGATCAAAGACAAGTTTACCTTACTTACACTTCACTGTATTATTATTATTATGTACCAGCATTGTGCGGGTTCGAATCCCGTCGGGGGCAAGGATGTCTGTGTCTTGTAAGTGTTGTGTGTTGTCAGGTGGTGTATTTTCAATGGGCCAATCACTCGTCCAGAGGAGTCCTAACGAGTGCTGTGTGTACCAGTGTGATTGTGAAGCTTCGACAATGAGGAGACCTTGGCTCACTAGGACCTTTGGAGACATGAAGATAAAGTACCAGTCTTAACAGTAGAAGCGGTTCTGGTCGAGCAGGAACAATATCAGTAGTGCCAGTGGTTATATTTACAGGTAAGTTAGCTTTATTTTTTAATTTTCTGTACCACACGTCTGTCTGCACGTAGGGTAAGTACGAACTCCAAAGAGGGCTGAAAAGACATTCTAATTCTTCTAAATACGTCAAATAAATTACGTTCAGTAACGTGTGTATTTTAAATGAGCCAGCATATCTACTAATAACATTATAAATAAATGAAAACGCCAAATAACGAAAACTTATATTGGAGAATAATAAAATTGTCACTGAAACAATAAGCCTGGTGGCTATCGGTTGGATTCATCTGCCTTTGATCAGAGTCCTGTGGCAGAGTTTTCTAAAACGTAATGGAATTCGAATTTCATAAGTTGAGAAATCTTAATTTTCTTAAAAACCGTTAGTTCATTTATGTACAAGAGTATGTAGAGGTAAAAATAAATATATGTTGTAAATGCACACACGACTGTTGAGACGTGTGTACTATGTAGCACAAACTAAGAGCTCAAGACTGCGTGAGAAGTGCGTGAAATAGATCTTTTGAATGTCTATATATATAGATAGGAGGATCATGGATCCTAAAGAAATGCGATGGGAATGTAAGGACTGACCTATTTTGCACAGTGTGAGGACGAGAATTGGATGTCATGAATTTCGTAACGAAATTTCGGGATACAATAACGGCGAGGAATTTGTTCGATAGATGAGGGACTAAACTTTTCTCAAAGTTATGTCCAATCCATTAATTTGATTAGAAACAACTGTGTGTTAATGCAAGGTGTAAACACAAACAATGACTGCAAAAATGTGTAACTTGTTCTACATTTATCTGTGAAGAAACAAAAACACTAAACGTAACACTGAAATTGCCAATATATTATACACACGACTTTCATATAATCATCAGAACGAATAGCGGTTTTTTTTCCAGCATCATTAACCCAGTTTCTCTTGGCAGGGACGCGCATTATATCCCGACAAATTACTTGTGAGTTTTGTGATGGAATAAATGTCGGTGGGATAAGTATTCTCGGAAAAACAAGGTTTTCCTCCATCAGCATTATTCCACCAATCCTTCATAATCATCTTCACCTTAATACTAATCTTATACGAAGGTAAAAACAAAGACACTGAAGCCTGAGAACCTTCAAAGTACAATAAAAGGGGAAACACTGAAAATAAAATTATTTTCACAGCGTTTCTTTCAGATTTTGGAAGGGTAATAAACTTTAGTTTATTTCTGAGAAGTTTTAATGAACAGTATACACTAACAGCAAAAATAATTTTTATTTTCTCAAGAAATCATTTTCTCGAAGCATAGGCCCCCGCCTCGTACGTTAATTTCACACATGTCTTACTGCATCTTACAAGGTTATGTACCAAACACACATTAATTTTCTCTGATTATCGCGTAACTTCCTCTCCTACTAACGTCCGGAGAATGTATTATGTCGATCGGGCCACGACACCTTGCTTCCATATCCTTTCCCATTCATCAATGACCATGTTATTCGACATTATATAGCCTGAGAACAACGTTCAATGAACCACAAAAGATTCCTCCGAAAGGGATTTAATTTGGTGACAGTTTTTATGTACAAGTAATTTACTTCACGTTTGCTGCGTGTAACAAACCCCCAGCAGCTTCTGCTGAAAGAATTTCATTGATGTCTACAGATGTACAGATTTTCTCGACACCCACTTTACCTTTGTTAGCTGTAATAAATCTCCTAGTGTGTTTGCGTGCGTGTGTAAAAAACAATTACTTAATGATTATTTATTGATGTGAGATAACAGATAAATCGTACACTAATGTTATGTTAGACGTAATATATATTATTTGACGTGTACTTGATATGCACCATGTTTCAGTGCTCAGCTGTACCTCAGGCCAATGACTGCCATTACACTGACAGATATGACATTATTTGTGACCTAAACTGCTGCCATTAGGAAGCGAGAGTAGATCAGTTGATACAGTGACTGGGATGTGGGGTGTGGGAAGGATAAATCGGGCTTAGATCCCTGCTGGGTTAAAGAGACTCTTCTCACAACCGTACAGAGTGACTCTGAGGTCACCTAGCCTGCAGTGCAGAAGAGGCTGTCTCAACAGGATAAAGCGTAAGGGAAATGGACCTGATCACTCTTTGACACATAGTGTAGATGTAAGAAATACATGGATCCCCACCTTCTCTCACACATATGCCTTCATGGTTTGTTCGTAAATTGGCAAGGACGTCTTTGCCACTACCAACATACACACGGCCCAGCTGCCATAATAATTACATGTAGACTCCTTTCAATAATATCACAATACTGGATTGCAAATAAATACGTAAATTTAAAACCAAGTGTTAAATTTTTAAGTCGCCCATATGTTACTCAGAGAAAAAGTCTCCGAAGGTTACACACCCTCTCTACGGTTTGAAATTAGGAACGTTCTTGTATAAGGATATTAATGGTACTTTTTTGTACCGTGCGTTGTGATGCAGTTTTATAAAGTAAACCGACAAGAACTTAACATTTTATAGTTAGATATCTTACTTAGCCTTTCTTGTAATTTCAACATAAAAAACATAAAATAAAAAGTCTTCCTGATGATGAACACATGGTGTTCGAAGCACGTAGAAGACACCAAGAATTAAATTAAAACATTAATTTGAATTGGTTTACGTTATACAGTTAAATCAACGGTGCTTCTGACGTAAAACTTCTTCTTGGAAAGGAAAAAGGGGACTGTAATCTGCAACTCTAATCCGTAAGTTAAGCAACAAAGACATTATATACTTCAAGTTAACAAGATTAAGCAGTGTATATCCTACTGATTCTGTAATGTATATCCACACTTTCTGTTAGCCATGATTATGTAACTTATATTTTAAAGAGTTCCTACCATAAAAAGGAGAACCCATTTACTTTAAGACAGACCCGAAGAATCTCGTAAGCCTAACCACAGAAAGCATTTATTATCACAGATTCCTAACAGAACTAACAGGCAAGGATTCGGAAGCAGCTGACAGCCGCTTGTTTTAGAGACTTTCCCACACTAGCCCACAAAAAGTGAAGAAATACAAATTGTAATACTAATTTGTACGTCAGCACAACTGTTTTTATTACACAAGGTAATATGTAGGCTACATGTTTCGACTAATAAATAGTCATCTTCAGGCCTATTCTTTACAAGTTGTCACAGGATGCTGTGCACACATTTGGATCCCAGTGTGTTTACATCAGTGAAATATTTAAGCTTAAATATTACATATTACCTTGTGTAATAAAAACGGTTGTGTATACGTACCCAAGCACTTCGTGATGTCTTCATTCAAAGAAGAAATCCAAAGAAAAACCGATCCTGTACATTTAAGTTCAGCAAAAATTATTGAATAAAAGTAAGACGGTAGCGTTAGTACCTATCAATAATATGATAATAAGGAGAAGGAGGAGGAGGAGGGAGAAGAAGTGGAGGAAAATAATGTTACGCCATCGTCATCAATATCGCCAAAAAGTTGTAAAATTTTGGTCGTACACCTAAACAGAAAGGAACAAAACGACGTCCTATAAAAAACCTAAAAAAAAATATTTTGAAAGCATGGATTGAGTTAAACTGGCTCCGGATATGACAGGTAGAAATTAATATTTATATTCCAAAAAATGAACAGAAAAGTTCGTCTATTCAAGCGATTATTGTCTCAACAAAGGCTCTGATCTATGGTGTCTGATAATAGTCGTTAGTGTTAATATGAAACTTAAGCTTCAGGTCACGCTGCCTTCTAGCGAGCTGCTATGTAACTCTGTTACGTCTGTTAACCTCGCAGCTTACAGACCTACCCAACCGGCTTCAAATTAAGCTACGCGATATAAATTTACGGGGTCTTTGGATGCTGGGAGTAATAGCAATTTTTCATTGCAGCAAGATAATATCCTATGTGTTATCTCTGTTCTTGTACGAACAGCGAAACCTAATGCATTTGAAACGTGGGGTATAATTCTGGTTGAAAATGTGCATGAAAAGTGTGTGGTTCCCTGCTTTTGACTGCTTGGGTGTTGCAACTGGCATCCGGCTGTATTTTGTGTAGGTTACCTGACTGCTGAATGCATAATGCACAAAGCACGACGCTCTGCGCAGAATTACGAGACCCCATCCTATCTCACTTCCCAGCATCCCATTCTCTGGACCTGGATAATAAGCTCAGAATACAGGGCTCTTCAATTTGCATGCAAATGTCCTCCCACCCCCTGAACTCTTCTCCACCTCCCACAAAATCCCTCTCTTCCTCTCTTGATCTCCCAGTCCGTCCCATGGGAGAACATGAGTTGCTCAACTGCCAAACAACTTGGTTAATTGGCCGTATTGTTTGACGGCCAGTGCAGTTCCGTACTGCCGTAGATTCAGCCAAGCGTCCGGCTGACTACGTACTGGACACGATGGGCTCAGAAGAAGACATATTAGAGCACAGTAACTGACAGAAAGGAAAACAATGCGCAATTTTATATATATATGCGATAAATTCGACGTAACTAGAAGTCTGAAACAAATGGAAAACAAATAGTGGCAGACGGTTTTTCGCAGCACGTTTCTTTGCCTGTGTAGTTTTGTACACTTTTTTTTTTGTTTTATGGCGATAGTTTCTGTACCACTACAACAGTAATAACAGCAGAAATTGAGCTGGGCTACATTAAAACTTCTGTTACCTAAATGAATCTTTTCACTGGACAGAACTTGAAGGCGGTAGTTCTTCCGAAACTTAAAAAAGTAAAAACATAGATTCAAAGACAGGCACGGACACAGCGCAAGAACGAACATTTAGTGTTCACCTTGGTAAGCATATAATTATGATCGAAGGAGAAGGTATGACTTGGGCTGAGCAAGAAAGAGATGCAATAAGCAATTAAATTAGCTTTGAAAAGTGACGTTTGATCATTCCTAGCAACTGAATATGAAGAAGGAGGAGAAGAAGAAGAAGAAGAAGAAGAAGAAGAAGGTACTCAGACCTTCATGTCCTCTTCCAGAGTTTAAAAAAACCGTGAGAAGAAAGTGGTGCTTTTAGACCAGCTTCAGTTCTTGAAGAATATTAAGAATGAAGGATGTGTAAACTAAGCTAGGGCACAATATTCTTTTCTTGACATTCTGCAGCACTGAGATAGCCTTCTGGTAAACGTTTGGAAAGTGGATATGTCTACAGTCAAAACGTCTCACAATTTGTCTGAAATCGCATGCATAGAATTCTCGATGCTCACGTTTTCCAAGCGAATATATCTCCCGCACACCGCAACGGGTTTTAATCTTCTAGATGCCAGAACTCTGGCTATTTATGGTGTTCTCCTTGTTACGATATGTGTGCGGAAAATTTGTTTCTGCAAAAATAATTCAGAGTACAGTACTGAATCCCACATTTTTTTTTTGTCGAGCAACAGTACGGTTTATGTACAACAGTCTTTATGGTAAAAAATGACAATAAATTTGCAAAGAGTTGATAGATGTTCGTACATTCGTGTGTGTGTGTGTGTGTGTGTGTGTGTGTGTGTGTTTGTAAACATATATAAAGTGAAAATTAAGCCCCACACCATTGGTGGGTTACAGGTGTATTGCGAGGCTTTTCAAACTCGGATAAAGAGAAGGTGAATGGTCAGTCACAATCGCAGCCTGCTCATACTGAGAGGAAACAAATAGCGGTAAACGACTATTGTGAGGGCGATCGCTCCTACCCTAATGGGAAGCCACAGCAACTTCATGTTTCAGATCCAGAGCCAGCTTATCAGCCTGGCTGCTGAATACCAATGTAGCAGCTTTAGAGACGTAGCGTTAAATTGCTAGAACATAGAATGAAAACTCGTGAATAATTTTACCTGATTTTTTGTGTGAAAGAAAGACAAAAACAGCAATTGCATGGCGAATTTTTAAAGAATTTTTTTTATAAAATTTGAAGCTTTACTGAGGGGTGTTCAGTTTATAGTTTTTTTTTGGGCTGTGAATGTGTGGACTTGTAAGTGGACACTAATTTTCGAATGAACATGTTGCCTCAATCTACAGAGAAATGTCGTTCTTGAACATACTGTCCCCATTTTCAGCGTACTCTTCAACCCTTACAAACTACCTTCATTTTCAGGGTAGGGTAAATCCTGAAGTTGCTTTCTCCATTTTCAGAGCAGACTTAAATCCTGAGCGTGCTTCTTTCATATTCAGGATACACTTCAAATTGTGACCTGGTTGTATTCATATTCTGCGTAATTTCAATTCTTAATAAGCTGCCTCCATTTTCATAGTACAATTCAATTCTGAATTACTGTCCCGATTTTGAGGGTATACTTCAATCCTGAACTTGCTGTCTCCATCTTCAGAATATTATTCAATCCTGAACTATTGTCTTTATTTAGACTAGAGTCCTCGACACAAAGTGTGTCTTCAGAGTACACTTTAATCTTAAATCTTGGCCCCATTTCCAACGTAGACGTCAATCCTCGACACGCTGTCTTCATTTTCAGGACAGACTTGTAACCTGAACTTTCTACATCCATCTAAATGGTAAACTTCATTCGTTCAGGCAGTGTCCACATTTTTTGGGTGAACGAAGACCTGAAAGTGCTGGCTTCATTTTCATGTTACACTTTAACCCTCAGCATGTCTTCTCGATCTTCAGTACTAATCATTCGTGAAGTTGAAGACTGCATCTTCTCCGAAAGTACTTACAATGTAATGCTGTGTCACATCTCTGGAGACACCATAACATGAATTTCACTTGACGTTGGTACGAGTAACAGCGTTATTTAAACTGGACGTGGGTGTGGATGAGGGAGTGGGGAGGGGAATGGAGCTTCGGAATTGATGTCAGAAGTTCAGTCCAACTTGTCATCGAGATCGAAGGAAATCCGACACATCGGACTAAACTTACATAATGACTTCCGCACGTCGCCTGCGAGGTAATGCTAGTGTTTGCAGATTTGTGGAAGTAAATGTGGTTGGAACACGATGCTTTCCGCGCGTCAGTTTTTTTATTTAATGTAAGAATAATAGTGCTAATTTGCGGAATTTGTAAAAGGCACTTTTGGTTACCATAGATAAACTCGCAATTTTGAAACTGCAAATGAGTGAGGAAAAAGAAGGCCTGTCCCGTTATTTGCTTCTGTGACTGGAGAATATCTCGGAAATATCGTTCAGGATACTTCTGCCAATATCTATGCAAATCAAATGCAGTATTTTCTTCCCATTTTTAAACTCACAAAATTAACACTTTTTTCATCAATTTAAATGTTCTATATCTGTCAACAAGTAATGCGGTCCAGAATCTTGAACTGACGCCTCGTTTTCGGAAGCGTCGTTCTTGCACTCTTCGCCGGAGTGAAGTACCTCCAGAATAATCTCGGCATACTACGTCCAATTCGGCCGCGAACTATTCCAAAACACACACAAACACACACACACACACACATACATGCGCGCCACATGCACACGCACGCGCGCACACGCACACACACACACGCGCTCAATTTCGTTACCCACTATCCATCTTATTATCTGATTCTATAACCGCCGAACCGGACTGTTGATAGCATCGTCAAATCACAAATAAATAGCTATCTTCACCTTTGAGTTAATACAGAATCTCTCAAAATGTAATGAAATTACTGTGTTCCGGGACGTAATAAAATGTGGCTGCAGCATCTGTAAATTATAATTTGTTTTAATAACGTCAGAAAAAATAACAATATCCTTAGTTGGTGTGCTATATCCTCTCCGACATCGCGGGGAGGCTTCTTAAAATGTGAATAACAATCACTATTCCATGACGATGGGACTCGTTACTCATTACTCGAATTATATTTCTCCTTATTTCTCTGCCATTTCCGAAGACGGTCAGAATATTATCACAAAATTTGGCCCGATCTGCTCTTCCCCAACACATCCAGCTTCACAACACATATCTTCACACATTAATGATATCGATATAAAGGCGAAACCTTTACAAACACCGTTTAGATCACTTATCTTACCGGCATGTTACACAAAACTGATGAATCAAACAGCTGACTGATTAGAATATACAACACACACGAGTAACTCTAAAAGAGTTTAGCAGTAATTAAATTTCCAGCAGCAGTATATTGATTCACTGACACAGTCATACATATACAGGGTGTCCCAGGAGGAATGTGCCAGACTTCGTGAGAGTGTTCCTTATGTTAAAGTATATCGATATAACCCAAAACACCTATAACCAAAGTTTAACGGTTACGGAGATAATGGCCAGAGAAGTTTGAAACTTTGACAGCTGTTACACACTTAGTGATTACCAAATACATATTAAAACTGGCAGGAATATGTGGTTTCTGTAATGTTA
>Ga0131853_10021342_pt1 | contig 11752 bp, 10 predicted proteins | sample TergutLab28metaG_FD_92764 | JGI IMG/M metagenome (GOLD analysis project Ga0131853, IMG submission 92764) | Labiotermes labralis P1 segment gut microbial communities from Petit-Saut dam, French Guiana - Lab288 P1 (version 2) (version 2) | ecosystem: Host-associated > Arthropoda: Insects >...
ATCACCATGCCTGAACAGTGTGCTAAGCCCCATCGAGCGCAACAGGCGGGCAAAGCGATCCACGCCGTACACCCGCAAGGATCGGGCGGCAGGAACGTTAAGGGATCGGGTGAGCGCTTCGTTTGCGGGAACTACGCCAAGGTAGGTGCGGCTCATGTTTTCAGGGCTAAAACTCCCCACGCGGGTGGGAATATCGCTTATAAGGGAAGACGGCAGTATATCGCCAGAATCAAGCATTGCGGCATACAGAAAAGGCTTTAGCAGGCTTCCCGAGCTTCGCCTTGACATGACAATATCAACATCTTTTGCAATCGGAGCATCGCTGTTCCCAATATACGCCAGCGTTTCACCCGTGCGCGTGTTGATGATAAGGACAGCCGCGTTCATGATGCCGTTATCGGCAAAGCGCTCGGAAACCCTGTTAACGATAGCCGCCGCACGTTCCTGTATATCTTTGTTGATGGTTGTCGTAATTGCGGCGGGGCGGGAATCCCTAAACGCGGAAACTCCCCCTGCTTCGGCGACAAGGCGGCTTAAAAGGTGCGGTGCAAGCCGCGGCAAAGGCAGCGGCTCTCCAGGAAGGCGCTCCGCCAAGGACAGGTGCAGGGTTTCACCGTCAAAATGTCCTCGCTCATGGAGCTTCCCCAGTAAGAGATCCCGCTTAAGTTTCAGGGTGTTTCGGTTTCGTCCCGGGTGTATAAGGGCTGGGCTATTGGGCAAGACCGCAAGCGTTGCAGCTTCCGCCCACGAAAGCTCCGCGGAACTTCTGCCAAACCAGCGCCACGATGCAGCTTCCAGCCCCACAACATTTGCCCCAAAAGGCGCATTATCGGCATAAAGTTTGAGGATCGCATCTTTTGACGTGCCAATATCAAGACGCAGGGCAAGGATAGCCTCCACGGTCTTTTCCAGCACGGTGCGCCGTTTGGCGTTGCGGGCAAGTCGGATCGTTTGCATGGAAAGGGTCGAAGCCCCTGAAATAACGCGCCCGCCGCGCAGGTTCTGATACACCGCCCTCGCGATAGCCACAGGGTCAATTCCCGGATGAAAGCGGAAGCGGCGATCTTCCGTCTCGATAAGGGCGGTAACAAACTTGGCGTTTAATTCCCCTTCGCTGGGAAAGCGCCACTGCCCATCGGAAGCCACCTGCGCCCCCAAAAGCCGTCCCTCGCGATCGTACAACACGGGGGAATACGAGACATCAAAAAGCTGCCCTGGAAGGGCAAGGGCAAAAATCAGGAGCAACACGAAGAGGGCAGAGGTGTACAATAAGCGCTTGAACGGGGAAGTTCGTTTGCGCTTGGGGGATGATGTCCGCATGGGGTAAGTGTAGCTGGAACGGGGGAAATGCTCAAGGTGAGTACATAATATGCGGCTTCGCTGATATTTTGTCATTTACACAAAAAATTGGATTCGCTTAGTTATAGTTTTTCTTTGCATTATGATCGTCTGTAAGTGTGCCTTTATAATGTCCAATGTCGAGTTATCTCCTTTTATACAACTACATTCAAAATTTTTAGCGAGTAATTGCTATTTCTCCTAACTACGTGAAATTCATCACTCCGTTGTGGTTTGGGCTAGATGACTTTGTTTCCCAAAATCTATACTGAACACAGTAATCGTTTAGAACTCGGATACCAGAGGGTTAGAATTCTTCCGTAGCGATTACTATTCAAAGTGTGCAAGAACCGTTCCGATAAAATCTTTATGAAGTACCATTCTCATCCTGTAAACTATACTTGATTTTTTGCTAGAGTGGAGCAATACTTGAAAGACACAGCCGTCGAGAACCCAATATGAGAGCGGGGAAGTCTTGCACAGCAACACTGAAGCAGCAGGGATCGTGACCCTGCCGGACGGCTGTTGTTATTTAATTTTCGTATAGCGTCAATCATCTAACTATTCCTTGAGTTTTGTTAAAAGGCGTAATATTATTTAAACAATAACCGCCTAGAACTCGGAATACTGGCAGCAGAGCTAGTCCTTTTAGACTAGAGGTAGAGGGTTCGAATCCCTCCGGGCGGTTATTCTTTAATTTCAGGACAGTTCTCTCCTCAAAACGTATCTTCCATAAGTTTCTCCACTGTTGAAAGCTGCATTGTAGTTTTCTAGTGCGCCTTTCAAAATCACTTTAATAATTCTTTGGTCATTTTGATTTTTTTCGAAATGAAAAACTCTCTCTTGTACCAGACTGTTGCCTTGCCTTCAAAACGGGCAAGCAGCACTTCAATAACATTCTTGTGAATTAGCATTCGCATCCTGTAAACTATGCTTGATTTTTTGCTAGAGTAGAGCAATACTCGAAAGACACAGCCGTTGAGAACCCAATATGAGAGCGGGGAAGTCTTGCACAGCAACACTGAAGCAGCAGGGATCGTGACCCTGCCGAACGGCTGTTGTTATTTGATTTGTATAGAGCGTCTATTTAAATACTCCCTGACTTTTGCTACATAAAAGTCGTACTATCGTTTAGAAAAGTAACCGCCAAGGACTCGAATAGGAGCAGAGCCTGGTTGGAGTTTCCAATTCGGACAGCAGTGGGTTCAAATCCCATCGGACGGTTACTATTTAATTTCTTTATATTGAAGCCCACTGTAGTAATCATTTTCTTTACTCACTTACTAATTGTAGTGTTCTATGTTTTACCCGCTGTTTACGGGCGATAGTGCCCACCCTTTCCTGTACCGATTTCTTGTCTATGGGATTTAGCGATATTTAATTCTAATGTGCTGACATTCACGCCGCCCCTAAATCTTTGCAATATTGAAGTGCAATCCTTTTTATAGTATTATTCAAAATAGGTGTCTTTCGCAAGGGATGCACCGTTCATTTTTTATGCTAATGGAGATTCACCATGAAGAAACGTATGTTTGTACCTTTTGCCCTGTTTTTGGCGGTATCGTTGCTTTCTGCCTGCGGAACTCAGGTTAACCGTGTTGGCACGGATCGCGCCATCGATCTGAGCGGACGCTGGAACGACACCGATGCCCGCCTTGTGTCGGAAAGCCTTATCAATGATGCGCTTAGTTCCCCGCGCGTTGCGCAGTTTGTCCGCGAGTTTCAGTCGGCAAACGGCGGCAGACGTCCGGCGGCAGTTGTCGGATCGTTCCGTAACGAATCAAGTGAGCATATCGATACTTCGATTATTGCCCGTGCTATGGAGCGCGCGATTGTCAACTCTGGCAGGCTTGATTTTGTCGCTGGCGGCGATACGCGCCAGGAACTTCGCGGCGAGCGCCAGCAGCAGCAATCGCACGCAAGCGAAGCTACCGCCGCAGCTCTGGCAAACGAAACGGGAGCTACGCTGCTCCTTACTGGCTCTGTGAACTCGATCGTTGACCGCGATGGAAACCGCACGCTACGTGCGTACTTTGTTACCGCGCATCTGACCAACGTTGAAACGGGCGCGCGCCTGTGGATAGGCGAGAACAGCGAAATCCGCAAAGATATACGGCAATCAGGCGTCCGTCCTTAAGGGCTTGTTTATTACGGATCTATCGTGATTAAAACCATGGCGCATAGTAAGGGATCTACCCTTCGTACCGTTCTCCTGCTCTATGCGCTTCTGTTGTTTGCCGTTCTGACTTCCTGTGCAAGTAATCCTCGCGCCTATGCGAAAATTGATGAGAAGGTTCAGCACGGTGAGTTTGATGAGGCAGTTGCTGCGCTCGATGCTCGGCGTAAAGTTCGGGGAACGATATACAGCGCGCGAAACAACCTCCTGTTCTACCTTGATCGCGGAATGGTTCTGCATTACGCTGATCGCTTTTCCCCTTCGTTTACCGATCTTCATAATGCAGAACGGCTTATTGAAGAGGCGTTTACCCGCAGTATTACGCAGGAAATCGGTACGTTTTTGTTAAACGACAATGTGCGCGAATACCGCGGCGAAGATTACGAAGATCTGTACATTAACGTGTTTAACGCGCTTAACTTTCATGGGCAAAACAATCTGGAATCGGCGCTGGTTGAAATACGGCGGATGAACGAAAAACTCAACGTCCTTGCCGACCGGTATCAGCGCGCAGCCCGCCGAGTTGTCGAATCAAACGAGCACCTTGATCCGCGCCAGCTCCCGATTGAATCATCTCGTTTTTCGAACTCGGCTTTGGCGCGCTATATGGGCGTTTTGTTTCACCGCGCGCGCGGAAATCCAGACAGCGCGCGTATCGATCATCAAGAGTTACTTCAGGCTTTCCGCCTTGCACCGAATATTTACAATCACCCGATCCCCTCATCAATTCAGCATGAGCTTTCGATTCCGCCTGATATGGCGCGGCTTAACGTGATAGCTTTTACTGGACTTTCCCCGATCAAGGTTGAGCGGAATATCCTCATCCCTTTGCCGTTTGCGTTCCCCAACAACAGCGCGCGCATTGCGATTCCAGTGATGATCGAGCGAGCGCAAACGGTAACGCGCACCGAAGTTCTGCTGAGTTCAGGGCAGAGCTTCCGCCTTGAACTTTTAGAGAACATGAGCGCGGTTGCAATGGAAACGTTTAAGTCAAGCCAAGGTCTTACGATCCTGAAAACGAGCGCCCGCGTTATTACGAAAGCTGCCGCAAGTGCGATTGCCGCGCAGCGAACCCGCCGCGAGCAGGGCGATGGTTTGGGACTTTTGGCAGGAGCTTTGGGAAGGGTGCTTACCGAAGTAAGCGAAAGCGCCGACATACGGATTTCGCGTTACTTTCCATCGCGCGCGCTTGTCGGCGGGATCAATGTGCCGCCAGGAACGTATACCGTTACCGTTAACTTTTACGGGCGATCTGGCTTGATCATGTCGGAATCCAGCACGATCCAGATACAAACGAACTCGCTTAATTTGCTGAGGTTTGTATGCCCGCGCTAATGCGGCAAGGGTTTTTCGCCGTAGCGGCAGCTCTGCTGTTGCTGTGCGTAGCAGCGCCTGTTGAAAGCCAATCAAGCCGCCGTCCTGTATGGGTCGACAGACCAGAAAGCGTGTACAACCGAACTCACTTTATTACGGCGGTTGGTTTTGGTCCTGGCAGGTACGAAGCCGAGCGCGATGCTTTGGCGCGCCTTGTTGCAGTTTTCGGGCAGAGCATACAGGCTGAACTGACAACGCTGGTAACGTATTCTGAAACGGTGCGTAAAGGCGTTACTCAAATGGAAGAAAACACCGCCGTGCAAAATGCCATTGTTACGCTCGCCCACATGGATGATCTTATTGGGGCGGAACTGATGGATTTCTGGCACGATACGCGCAACAACATTCACTACGCGATTGCGGTTATGGAGCGGGAGAAAGCAGCGGCACTGTACGCCAATCGCATTTATTCCAACGAGCAGATCATCGCAAACCTTGTTGACATGAACCCCGATAAACGAAACTCACTTGAAGGCTTTGCGCGTTTCCGTCTTGCCGCAACTATTGCCGATGCCAACCATCTGTATGCCAATGTGCTTGCGGTAGTGGGAAACATGCACGGCATCAACGCTGCCCTATTGATGCGCGGTGAAGATTTCCGCCTTGCCGCTGTCGAAGTTGCATCTGGCATCCCGATTGAAATTATTGTTTCTGGTGATCCTTCAGGCAGACTGCGCTCTGCCTTTTCAAGCGCCATCACGAGGATCGGATTTAGGGTAAGCGCCGCTACCGCGCGCTACGCCTTAACGATTGTGTACACCGTAACTCCAGTAGTGCTTGCCGAACAACAAAACCATTTTGTGCGCTACCAAATTACCGCAGAGCTACAAGACAGCACGCAGCAGGGAAGCGCGCTCTTTACCCACTCGTCCATTACCGGACGAGCAGGACACCTTACCCTCATCGAAGCCCAAGAGCGCGCCCTGCGTGAAGTAGAGCGCCGCATAACCGCCGACTTTGAACCCGAACTACGCACCTTTCTTGATACGCTGCTTTTTAGCGAAAGAAGGTAACACTCCCGTACTGGGAATGAAAGCAGCTCTTGACATACCCCGATGGTACACTTACTATAATTAAGGGTATTGAGTGGGTAGAACAGTTATCAGCAAAGACGGACGCTTTGAATGGGATGCAGAGAAAAACTTCCTGAACAAAACCAATCACGGCTTTTTCTTTGAGGAAATACTAGCCGCATTTGATGACCAGTTTTTTCTTGAAGCGTATAATGACGAGCATTCTACGGTAGACGAGATGCGCTGAAAAGGTATAGTAGAGTTGTTCGGAAACTTCAGTTCTCCGAACAACTCTACTGAAACAGCAAAATACATAGTATTTTGCAAGACTTGTGAGACAACTAATCGAGTTGTCGAACAAGTCTAGTGTCGTTTGCCAGGCGCATCTATTTCTTTGTTTCGTACACCGAACGGGAAAACCGCACAAGGCTAGTATCGGCTCGACTTGCTGAGCCGCTTGAAAGGGAATGGTACGACGAAAACTATAGAAACCACATTACCGATTATGAGTGATGAACGCATAGCGGAACTCAAAAATTTTCAAACAACGGACTACACCGATTGCCCTATTCAGAGGGCAAATCAATTACGGGAATTCAGACCAAAATATCCAGCTGATGGAAAGTACCGATCGTCAAAGGAAGCGGTGTACATGTACCTCGATACCGATGTCCTTATGTGGCTTAAGGAAAGCGTCCCTGAATACGATGCCAAAGCCAACGATATTCTGCGCAAGGCTATGCAGGAATCAAATTAAGTCTAGACTTACAACGACCGTACCGTATTCCCAGTACCAGCTATCATCCTCATTGAACCTGCGCCCATTTATCTGCTATACTTCCCTCGGAGGGGATTGTGTCTAAATATATTGCTGGAAACTCCGAGCGTCTTAAAAACTGGCCTGAGTGGGTGCAGGAATTTGGCGTTAGGTACGGTTCAAAAACTGCGAACCTGTATATTGTGCATGGTAATATTCGCGACTTTCTTCCGAAAGAAACACAAGAAGGTGAGTTTATTTTCGCCCTCATTCATACGTACATTGCCGAAATTGTTTTTGGAAATCAGGATACCATTGCCTACTACGACCGATCGCGCGGAGTTTCGTTTTGTACGGAGCAGATGGCGCAGGAATACGAGCAGATACTCAGCTCGCAGTTTGGCGATGCAGATGCAAGTGATTTTTGTTCCGCCGATCCTGAAAAAAGCTTTTACTACCTTGAAAAATACTTTCTGCTTCGTATGCCCAAAGATCGCAGGACAGCGCCGCCGCGCGCTGTTCTCATTATCGATTATGCCGAAACCATTATTCCCGGCGGCGATTTGCTGCGCATCAGCGATGCCGATCGCTACTGTCTTGTTACGCTTAACCGCTGGGCGCACGACCCTGTATTTACCGAAGGCGATGTTTCAATCATACTCTTGACGGAAAACCTGACGGATATTTCCCCGCGCCTGCGCAGTTCTTCATCAACCGTGAAAATTGCCGTTCCCTTCCCCGATGAATCTAACCGCGCAAGTTTTTTGCGTTCGCGGGATCGGGGCGGATTCCTCATGCTTGACCGTGGTTTAACCCCCGAAGCTGTAGCTTCCGTAACGAGCGGGTTAAACCTCAAAAACCTTGATCGTCTTATTATGCAGCGCTACGAGGAAAATGCGCCGTTGACCATGGATTACTTAAGCCAAAAGAAAAAGGAAATGATCGAACACGAGGCTGCAGGACTTTTGGAATTTATGGAAACCAATTACACGATGGATGCAGTTTCGGGACACGATTTCGTAAAGCGCCAGCTTCGTAACCACGCAAAGGCAATCAAGCGCGGACAGCCTGAAGTTATCCCGATGGGCTATTTGATTTCTGGTCCGATTGGTACGGGAAAAAGTTTTATGGTGAGCGCCTTTGCAGGGGAGATCGGGATTCCCATGGTGAAGTTCCGCAACTTCCGATCTAAGTGGCAGGGCGAGTCGGAATCGAACCTGGAAAAGGTGCTTAATATTCTGCGATCGATGGCGCCTGTCGCCGTTATGATCGATGAAGCTGATGCATTTTTGGGAGACCGCGATCAGGAAGGCGATTCGGGCACTTCCAACCGCGTGTTTGCGCAGATCGCAAGCTTTATGGGCGATACCGCCTACCGCGGAAGGATCATCTGGTTTTTAATTACCTGCCGTCCGGATCTTCTGCCCATCGACTTAAAACGCCAAGGACGCGCGGAGGAACACTTTGCGCTGTTCTATCCCGAAACCTTGCAGGAAAAGGTTGCCCTTTTTGGAACGCTGGTAAAAAAACTCAAGTTCGGTGTGCATAACTTTCCCATTCACGATCTGTTCAAAAAATACGAGCACGAAGTTTCCGGCGCGGAAATTGAGTCGATGCTGATACGCTCAATGCAGCGCGCGGTGATGGACGGACGCACGATGATCGCAAAGGAAGACCTTGAAGAAGTGATGGCGGATTTTATTCCGCCCGCGTATCCTCATGCAATACGTTTGCAAAATTTGGTTGCCGCGGTTGAATGCACCTCAAAGAAAATGGTGCCGAAGCGTTTCCAGCTTGACAACTCAAAAATGGTACACGAGATTCAGGAATTAAAGATGCTGTTGGGCGAACGGAAATAACGCAAAGCTCACTTTCGGCAACGAACCTTCGTCGGATACTAAGTGAAAGGTTTCATCGCGAAGAACGAAGCTTGCCCCGCTGGTCTTTCGGATGCTTTTATCATCAAACACAAAGATCGCCTCAGCTCCATCGTAGGACTCGATGAGGGCGCTGCCTTTTTCGTAGCCAAGCACAAACGCCGCAGTAGAAAGCGCATCTGCATCTGCGGATACGGCGGCGGTAACGGTAACTGACACAAGACCGTTCTGCGCAGGATAGCCATCAAACGGGGAAAATAGGTGATGATAGCGAACGCCGCCTTCCTCAAAATAACGCTGATCAACGCCTGATGTTACCACGGTTATATCTCCTCCGCTGATAATTCCAATGTGCGGCGACTTTCCCTGAAAGGGATTGCGCAGTCCAACATTCCAGGGCGTTTGCGTTTGCACATCTTTCATACCAACGGTAAAAACATTTCCGCCCAGATCAACAATGGCACGATCCACGCCCGCCGCTTTAATAAGGGCAACGGCTTCATCGGCGGCATATCCTTTGGCAATCGCGCCCAAATCAAGCGACATGCCTCGGCGGTTTAGAAACACCGTCAGCGCTTCTTCGTCAAGCGTTATGTCGTTCCAGTTAATAAAGCTTAGGGCGTTATTGATTTCGCCAGACTCTGGCACACTCGGATTTTCTGTCGTTACCCCCCACAGTGAAACGAGAGGACCTATCGTGGGATCAAAAGCGCCGCCAGAAATTTCTGCAAAGTACTTTGCGCGTTTAATCATAAAAAAAACTTCTTCGTGGACGGTAATTGGCTGGATACCAGCGGCGGCATTGATACGGGAAATATCCGAGTCGGGAAGGAAATTGTTCATGCGGCTTTCAATTTCGTCAATGCGTGCAAATACTGCAGTGTGTACGTCGGGATTTGCTTCCCCGTACAGAATGACCGTACACAGCGTGTTCATTGCAAATTGCGTGCGGGAATGATACTGCTCCCGAGATGATCCTTTTAAGCAGGAGGCAAGCATCAGCACGGTGATAAGGGCATACAACAGGCACATGGTACGGTGTACGGAATTGGTCGGCTGGTGTTTCTGCATTATGCGGAGTATAAACGAAATTGATATACTGAACAAGCATTTGATGAACGTTATGCAAAATAAAATCATGTCTTTATTGTATAACTTATTATTTTATGTATAGTGTTGAGTCCTTGATATTTCTCTGCAACTCTGAGAAAATAATATTGCAAGGCAAAACATTGTGACTTAATGCCATAATCTTTAAGCATTTACTGGACTTGTTCGACAACTCGGTTCGTTGTCTCACAAGTCCTGCAAAATACTACGTATTTTGCTATTTCATAAGGAAGTTGTTCGGAGAACTGAAGTTTCCGAACAACTCTACTATGAAAAAAACGAGGAACGAACATGACTGAAGAAGGCGAAAGGGTAACATTATACTTATCAGACAATGAAACTCAGGAGAACATTAAAAAGAGGCGTGTGGGTGCCATCTTTTATCATGATGATAAACCCCGCAAGCACATAACTACCGAAAAAATATATGCTGAAGACACAAAGCTCCCCTTTGTCCTACTGAAAAACGGGATGGGCGAATTAAGGCAGAGGGACGATATGCAATGGGGTATTATGGATGGAGACATACATCGGCATACGCTAAGGAATTTCAACCTGTCCGATAAAATAAAGGTTCCAGCGGTAGTACAGGCTATTAAAAACGACGTAAGTATTCCCAAAGAAGAACTTGTCGGGCGGTTTGAAAGGCTGGCACAGCTTACATCGGGGTCCGAAATGCTAACGAACAACCTTAACCTAGTTAGGCATTTTGTAAGCAACAATGATGTCGAGGGGGACAAAGGCGACTTCAGCGATCCTATCCTTACATCCCATGCGTTTAACCATAAAAATACTAGGGAATTTGTGGCGAGTGTGCAAAGTGCATTTAAAGACAGGTTGAAAAATGCAAAGGGCGTACTTCGCAAGGTTGACATCACCAGAGATGGCATTAGGAGTCCTGATTTTAATTTATTGCGAGATCACTTCCAAGGGCTTATGTTCGCGGTACATCACTTGCAGGCTTTTTCCGTTGAGGTTACCGAGTATGCGTATGACAGAAAATACAGGCAATTCGATGCGACTATTGAAATAACACTGTATGACCACTTTGGCATGGATTTTGGGGATGTGCAAAAATTTGGTACGGTTTCGGCTATAATGGGGCAAAGAAAAGCGATTGTGGCTTCGGTTGCAGGGACAGCGGCACTTACTTCCGCATCTGTCGCTACGGCAGGAGCCGCAATTGGAGCCGATTCAAGTGAAACCAAAAGAGATCTGGCGATTGCATCTGCAGTAACCGGCGCTGCTTCCGTAGCATCGGGAGCAGTGCATTCCCAATTATTTCCAGCATCTGACGGTTTCCGCGCATGGTTCATCCTACAGCATTTTTTTGGCTGCAAGCCTTTCGTAACGGTAATGAAGCAAACAATAACCTTCAAGAGGGAGCAGTTATGAGGGTGCTTGCCATCATATTCCATGCCATTTTATTCACTTCATGTGCCACACAGTTTACTGTTATACATGAAGAATTGTTGGGCGCTGAAGGGGGAAGGGGAACGCTAATTCAGGGAATTATGGTTACCAACCCGCCAAGGAATTGGGAAAGGCTTGTTAAGATGATGGAGGAATATAACAGGCAGACCATTTCCTACATGGAACTAAGGGAGTACAGTATTAGACGAAGCTTTCACAGGCGGAGCTGGTTTTTAAGAAAAGATTTTGAACAAGGGAAACCATACCCTATGCTTTTCGGTGATCTATGGTCTGGCTGGGATACTCAACATTTGCAAAATCACCCTTTCCTTATGCGAACATTCCATAGTATAGACACTAGTGGGCGTTTTTTTTACAGTGTATCTATCCCTGAAGACAGAAGAAGAATCGGTTCAAAGAGATCATATACATCATATACAATAGATGACCCTAAGAATTATTTTTTGGGTGAATAGCCTTGTATAAAGAACATGAGAGAACGGTCTGGAATAATGGACTTGTTTGGGAACCCCATTGGTTCCCGAACAAGTCTTGCATTTTTTCGGGCTAAAGCCCTGCAAAAATGCGTTTTTAAAAGGAAGTTGTTCTGAAACTGAAGTTTCCGAACAACTCTAATATGAATCGTATAGATATATAGGAAATACAGAACAATAATAAAATGATTTTACTTCGC
>Ga0131853_10021343_pt1 | contig 11752 bp, 10 predicted proteins | sample TergutLab28metaG_FD_92764 | JGI IMG/M metagenome (GOLD analysis project Ga0131853, IMG submission 92764) | Labiotermes labralis P1 segment gut microbial communities from Petit-Saut dam, French Guiana - Lab288 P1 (version 2) (version 2) | ecosystem: Host-associated > Arthropoda: Insects >...
AAGTACCCGCACGATCAGATCGATGCGCGTGTGCGCGAAGCGGCTCGCGCGCTCGAAATCGAACATCTGCTCGAACGGCGCCCCGGCCAGCTCTCGGGCGGCCAGCGTCAGCGCGTGGCGCTCGGTCGCGCGATGGTGCGCCAGCCCGCCGTGTTCCTGATGGACGAACCGTTGTCGAACCTCGACGCGGCGCTGCGCGTGTCGATGCGCGCGAGCATCAAGGCGTTGCACCAGTCGATGCAGACGACGTTCGTCTACGTGACGCACGATCAGGCCGAAGCGCTGACGCTCGCGGATCGCATCGTCGTGATGCGCGAAGGCGTGGTGCAGCAGATCGGTTCGCCCGACGACATCTACGAGCGGCCCGCCAACCGGTTCGTGGCGAATTTTCTCGGCAGCCCGCCGATCAACTTCCTCGACGGCGTGCTGCAAGACGATGGCGACGGCGTGGTGTTCCGGCGTGGCGACCTCTCGCTCGCCTTCGATGACGCGACCCGGACGATGCTGGCGGGACGGGCGGGGCAGCCGGTCTCGATCGGGATTCGCGCCGAAGACGTCAGCGAGGACGCAGAGGACGCCGCGTGCTGCCTCGTCGGCGAGGTCACGTCGCTGCTTCCCGTGGGATCGGACCAGTTCATCGGAGTGCGAAGCGCCGAACAGTCGATGTTCTTCCGCGTCGGCAAGGAGCGCACGCTGCGCGTTGGCGAGCGCGTTGCCCTTTCGGTCAACCGTGCGCGCCTGCATGTTTTCGATCAGCCGGAAGGTCGCAATCTCAAGGTCAGCCACTAGATGAAACCCGCCGTATTTGCTTACCACCGCCCGACTTCGATCGACGACGCGCTCGCGCTGCTCGATCAATACGGCTTCGACGCGAAGGTCATCGCGGGCGGCCAGTCGCTCGCGCCGATGATGAACATGCGCTTCGCCCAGCCGGCGCAACTCGTCGATCTGAACGGCGTTCGCGAACTCGCTGAGATCGCGCGTCGCGGCGATACGCTCGTGGTGGGCGCGCTCGCGCGCCATCACGACGTCGCGACGAGCGCGCTCGTGCGCGAGGTGTGCCCGCTGCTTGCCGAGGCCGCCGCGACGGTCGGCCATTACGCGATTCGTCAGCGGGGCACGCTCGGCGGTAGCCTCGCGCATGCCGATCCGGCTGCGCAGTTGCCGCTCGTGGCGGTCACGCTCGGCGCGCGGATTCAGGTTGCGGGTCCGCGCGGCACCCGCGAAATCGCCGCAAGCGACTTCACGCTCGGCACCATGACGACCGCGCTCGACCCCGAAGAAATCATTACCGCTGTGCATTTCCCCTGCCGCGGCGTGAACGAGGCGCACGGTTTCGAACTGTTCAGCCGTCGCCATGGCGACTTCGCGATTGCCGCCTGCGCGGTGACGACGGTGGTCACCGATGGCCGCCTCGCCGCGTTGCGTATCGGTGTTGGCGGGGTCGGCGACGTGCCGGTCGCGCTCGACGCCGTTGCTGCGCCGTTCATCGGCGCGGCCGCCGATGGGCAGACTTGCGCCCGCATCGCGCAGGATGTCGCCGCCGCGGTGGAAGTGGCCGATGACCCCCGCATCGGCGCCGCGTACCGACGCGAGCTGGTCGAAACCCTGTGCGCTCGCGGGCTGGCGCGTGCATGCAACGGGTCTGCGACATAAGCATCGAAACCAGCACAGAAATTTGACGGGAAATATTCTTGGAAAAGATCGCCATTCACCTCGACGTCAACGGCGCGCCGTACGACGTCGCATGCGAGCCGCGCAAACTGCTGTCCGACGTGCTGCGTGAGGATTGCCGGCTGACCGGCACGCACGTCGGATGCGAGCACGGCGTTTGCGGTGCATGCACGATACAGATGGACGGGCGCGCGGTCCGCGCGTGCCTGACTTACGCCGTGCAGGCCGAGGGCGCACAGTTGCGCACGGTCGAGGCGCTGGCGCCCGAAGGCCGTCTCTCGATCCTTCAGCAGGCGCTGCACGAATGCCACGGCTTGCAGTGCGGTTTTTGTACGCCCGGTATCGTCATGACCTTCGATGCTTATCTGCGCGATCACCCCGAGCCGACCGAGGCCGAGGTGCGCGAAGTGTTGTCGGGCAATCTGTGCCGCTGCACGGGCTATCAGAATATCGTGCGCGCGATCCTGCTCGCCGCCGAACGTCTGCGCGCGGAGGGCGACCATGTCTGAGCCGTTTCGCTATTTGAACAAACCCGTGCATCGCACCGAGGACTATCGGCTGCTCACGGGCTACGGCCGTTTCATCGACGACATCGAATTGCCCGGTGCGCTGCACGCCTGTTTCGTGCGCTCGCCCCATGCGCATGCGCGCATCGTCTCGATCGATGCGTCGGCGGCGCGCGAGATGCCCGGCGTGGTGGCCATCGTGACGGGCCACGAACTCGCGCAGTGGACGAAGCCGCTGCGCATGGCGCCGCCGATCGAAGGCGTGCTGCCCGTCGAAATGGAATCGATGCCGACGCAGATCGTGCGCTTTCAGGGCGATCCGGTTGCGTGCGTCGTCGCAACGGATCGTTACCTCGCCGAAGACGCGGCCGAGCAGGTCTTCGTCGATTACGACGCACTGCCCGCCGTGACCGACATGTGGCAGGCGTTCGAGCCCGGTGCGCCGCAGGTCGATCCGATGGTGCCGGGCAACCGCGTCTCGCATCAGACGTACACGCATGGGGACCCCGAAGCCGTATTCGCGAGCGCGCACCGCGTGGTCGAAGCCACCTTCAACCAGCATCGTCAGACCCATGTGCCGATCGAGACACGCGGCTGCGCGGCGCAGTGGGATCCGGGCCGCGAGCACATGACGTTTCACGTCGGCAGCCAGGCGCCGCATCCGTTGCGCACGCAACTGGCTGCGCGGCTCGGACTCCCCGAGTCGCAGGTGAGCGTGATTTCGCCCGACGTGGGTGGCGCCTTCGGTCAGAAGATTGCGCTGTATCGCGAAGAACTGGCGGTGGCGGCGCTCGCGCGGCATCTGCGTCGTCCGGTGCGCTGGCGTGAAGACCGCCTCGAAAACCTGACGGCCGCGGCGGCGTCGCGCGAGGATTGTTGCCGCACGCGTGCGGCCGTCGACGAACATGGGACGCTGCTCGCACTCGCGCTGGAGATGCGCCAGGATTTCGGCGCGTATTGTTTTTTCCCCGCGAACTACCTCGCGCGCGTCGTGGCGATGGTTTTGAGCGGACCTTACCGGCTCGCGCACTATTCGTACGACGTACAGATCGCGCTCACCAACAAATGCGGCAACGCGCCGATGCGCGCGCCGATGGCGATCACCAGCTGGGTCATGGAAGGGACGCTCGAAGCCGTGGCGCGCGAGCTGGGCCTCGATCCGGCGGACGTGCGGCGCAGGAACATGCTGTGTGCGGAGGATCTGCCTTATACGACGCCGACCGGCGAAGTGATCGACGACGTCACACCGGCCGAGACCTTCGCAGGCGTGTTGAAGGCAATCGGATATGAGGACTTTCGCGCGCGTCAGCGCGAGGCCCGTGCGCAAGGTCGTTACCTCGGCCTCGGTTTGTGCAACGTGATGGAGCCGACCACTTACGGCTCGCGCTTTTACAAGGCGGCTGGCATTCCGGGCTCGGGCCATGAGGCGTGCTGGATTCGTATCGAACCGACCGGTATCGTCAACGCATCGGTCGGCCTCGGTCCGAGCGGGCAGGGCTTCGAAACGGCGATGGGCAACGCCGTCGCCGAAGGGCTCGGCGTCGATCCGTCGTGTGTGCGGATCCTGCTTGGACACACGGACATCGCGCCGTACGGCATGGGCACGCGCGGCGCACGTAGCGGCACGGCCGGCGGCGGAGCGCTCTATCTCTGTGCGCAGGAGGCACGCGCGAAAGTGCTCGCGATCGCGGCGTCGCGACTGGGCGTGGCGCTCGATGCCGTGCGCCTCGTCGAGGGCCGTGTCGAGCGGCGCGAGGGCGATGCGTGGTGCGATGCGAGCCTCACGCTCGTCGACATCGCACGCCAGGCGTATCTGGACCCGACTTCGCTGCCGCAAGGCTTGACGCCGGGCCTCGAATTCCACCTGACCTACGATCCACCGGCGATGACTTATTCGAATTCGGCGCATGCCTGCGAGATCGAACTCGACGTCGCGACCGGTGCGATCCAGATCGTGCGCTATGTCATCGCCGAGGACTGCGGCACGCTTCTGAACCCGGTCGTCGTGGAGGGGCAGCAGCACGGCGCGATCGCGATGGGTCTCTCAGGTGCGCTGTATGAGGAAGTCATTTACGATGACGCGGGGCAGATCACAACGGGTTCGCTCGCCGATTACCTGGTCGCGACGGCCCCGGAATTGCCGAACATTGAAATCATTCCGATGCATACGCCGAACCGTTCGACGGCGGCCGGTCTCAAGGGCATGGCCGAAGGCGGCGTCATGGGCGCGCTCGGTGCGGTGACGAATGCCCTGAACGATGCGCTGGCGCCGTGGGGTGTGGTGGTCGACCGTCAACCGCTCACGCCGATGCGGGTGCGCGAGCTACTGCGCGGCAAACAACTTTAAAGGAGCACTACACATGCAGAACGCCGAAAGCAAATTGAAAGTGGGTTTCATCGGCCTCGGGATCATGGGCGGCGCGATGGCGGGTCATATCGCGGCTGCGGGTTATTCGCTGCACGTCTATAACCGCACGCGCGCGAAGGCGCAATCGCTGATCGACGGTGGCGCGACCTGGCATGACACGCCGGCCTCGCTCGCGGCGGCGGTGGATGTCGTCATCACGATCGTCGGCATGCCGAACGATGTGCGCGAAGTCTACCTGGGAGAAGGCGGCGTGATCGCGCATGCCCGCAAGGGCGCGGTGCTGATCGACATGACCACGTCGAGCCCGTCGCTCGCGCAGGAGATGGCAAAGGCGGCGCAGGCGCGCGGCATCGACATGCTCGACGCGCCGGTGTCGGGCGGCGACGTTGGTGCGCGCGAAGCGCGCTTGTCGATCATGGTCGGCGGCTCGGCCGATGCGCTGGCCCGCGTCGAGGCGATCCTCGGCTGCATGGGCAAGAACATCGTTTTGCAGGGCGGCCCCGGTGCGGGCCAGCACACGAAGCTCTGTAACCAGATCGTCATCGCCTCGACCATCATGGGCGTGGCCGAAGGGCTGGCGTATGCACGCAGCGCGGGCCTCGATGCCGAGACCGTGCTGGCGTCGATCGGCGGCGGCGCGGCGGGCGGCTTCCAGCTCAACAATCTCGGGCCGAAGATGGCGCGAGGCGATTTTGCACCGGGCTTCATGATCGAGCACTTTGCCAAGGACATGCGACTTGCCGATGAAGAAGCGCATGCGATGGGCAAGACGCTACCCGGGCTCGAAACGGCGCGACGTCTCTATCAGCAGCTCGTGGACGCCGGGCACGCGCGCTCTGGCACGCAGGCGCTGTTTACCGCATACGAGTGAGCCGCAACGATGAAGATTGCCGATCAGTGCAGCTTGCCTGCGAGCCCCGAGGTTGTCTGGGCAGCGTTGAACGATCCCGAGGTGCTTAAGGCGTGTTTGCCTGGATGCCAGTCGCTCGAGCGCATCGATGAGTCGCATTTCAAATCGACGGTTCAGGTTCGCGTGGGGCCGGCGTCGGCTACGTTTCGTTCGGAGGTTACGCTCTCGGATCTCGAGCCGCCGCGTCGCTACACGATGGTCGGGCAGGGCAACGCGGGGGCGGCAGGTTTCGCGAAAGTCGTCGCCCGCGTCGAACTGGAGCCCGCCGAGGCGGGCACGGTGCTGCGCTACGACGCCGACGTCGAGATCGGCGGCAAGCTGATGAGCGTCGGCGCGCGGTTGATTCAGGCGGCTTCTGCCCGGAACCTCGAAGCGTTTTTTGGCGCGTTTCAGGCTCATATCGAGAGCCTCGCGGCGCCTGGTGGTGCAGTGGCGGCAGAGGTGTCCGGTGGTGGTGCTGCGCAGGCCGCTAAGGGTTCCAGTGCGCCCAAGGCTGCTGCGCAACCCAAATCGTCGGTCGGTATGCGTTGGCCGACGTGGCTGGTTGCTGCGGCGTCCGGTTCTGCGGGGCTTGTCGTCGGGGCGCTGATTGGACACGCAGTCTGACGAGCTGTCTGAAAGCGCTCAATTATTTATCGGGAGAATAGAAGATGTTGGTTGAAATGCGGACGTATCAGATCCTCGCGGGCCGCGTGCCCGAATTTCTGAAGATCTATCAGGAAGAGGGCCTCGGGATCATCACGCAGTACGCGCGCCTGCAGGGATGCTGGACCAAGGAGTCCGGCACGCTGAATTCCATCGTGTTCTGCTGGGCCTACGACGATTACGCGCACCGCTCGGCGCAACGTGCGAAGCTGGCCGCCGATCCGCGCTGGCAGGCGTTCACGCCGCGCATTCTGCCCTATCTCGTGCATCAGGAATCGGTGTTTTTGACGCCGACGACGTTCTGTCCGGTTGTGGAGCCCGTGGCGCAGTGACATGACACAGTGAAAAGCGGGCGGCGCTCAAAAAAGCTGCCGGAACACCCAGTAAAGCCCCGCCGACAGCGCAATCGAAGCCGGCAGCGTCAGCACCCACGCCAGCACCAGATTGCGCACGGTCGGCCACTGCAGTCCCGACCCGTTGGCGGCCATCGTGCCGGCCACGCCCGACGCAAGCACGTGGGTGGTGGAGACGGGCAGGCCGTAGACATCGGCCATGCCGATCGTGACCATTGCGATGGTTTCGGCCGCTGCGCCCTGTCCATACGTGAGATGCCGCTTGCCGATTTTCTCGCCCACGGTCACGACGATGCGTTTCCACCCCACCATCGTGCCGAGCCCAAGCGCAATCGCCACGGCCACCTTGACCCACGTGGGAATGAACTTGGTGGCGTGATCCATTTGCCGGCGAAACGCCAACATCGTGCGGGCGTCCTCGCCGGTAAAGACCGGTGGGCGCGCGCCTTGCATCAGACGGATGGCCTCGGACGCCACATACATGTTGTTGCGCACGTTATCGACCATCGATTGCGGCACCTTGGCGATCGATCCCGAGCGGCTGACCTGGTCCGCGATCGTATCGGTCAACTGGCGCAGCGCGGGTAGCGTGGCGGGCGTGAGCTTGTGCGTGCGCACGAACGTCTCGACTTCCGCGCGCGGATCGGCGGGCGGCGGCGCCAGCGTGTGCCTGCCGATGGTGGCGGAAGCCTGGCGCGCGACCGCGACGAAGGTACTGGTCTCGGCTGGCGTGACAGCCTTGTTGAGCGCGTAGGCGGTGGGGACGACGCCGATCAGGATCAGCATGATCAGGCCCATGCCTTTCTGGCCGTCGTTCGAGCCGTGCGCGAACGACACGCCCGTGCAGGTCAAGACGAGCAGCGCGCGGATCCAGAACGGCGGCGGCGTGTCGCCTTCGGGCTCCGCGTAGAGTTTCGGTACGCGCACGACGAGTTTCATGACGAAAAACAGCAGCCCCGAAGCCAGAAAGCCGACGGCCGGGGAGAACAGCAGCGCTTTGCCGACGCCCGCGGCCTGGGCCCAGTCGACGCCGCTCGTACCCGAGGGGCCGCTGATCCACTGGTTCATGACGCCCACGCCGATGATCGACCCCACGAGCGTGTGCGAGCTGGACGAGGGCAGGCCGAAATACCAGGTGCTGAGATTCCAGATGATCGCGGCGATCAGCAGCGCGAAAACCATCGCGAACCCGGCGGAACTGCCGACCTTCAGGATCAGTTCGACCGGCAGCAACTGGATGATCCCGAACGCGACGGCGCCGGTGGAAAGCAGCACGCCGAGAAAGTTCCACATACCGGACCAGACCACGGCGATGTTGGGCGAGAGCGAATTCGTGTAGATGACGGTGGCGACCGCGTTGGCGGTGTCATGGAAGCCGTTGACGAACTCGAAACCGAGCGCGATCAAGAGCGCCATGCCGAGCAGCGCGAACGGCAGTGCCGAACTCTCGCGCACGGCGCGCAGGTCGACGATCAGGTGCTGGATCACGTAGATCGCACCGGCCACGACAAGGGCGACGAACAGGCCGGTGGCGAGACCGCGGCGGCTTGCCGTACGCGGCGGGGAGTGGGATAAGTCCGGCATCGTCGTCCCCGGTGGAGTTGGCGCGAACGCGGCGGCCATGCCTTGAGCATCGCCAGGCCTCGCGCGCTGTTTGCAAACGTGCGGCGGCGCGTCGAACCTGCCCGACCGTTGGGGGTAGCTGTGGAGTCGACGGAGTGTCTCATAGTCGGCGTATTCGGGGCGCTGGCGTGTGCAGGGCGGATGACATGGCGCGCCGGTGTCACGGGTGCGCGGGCCGGCGCTTTTATATAGGAATCCATACTGAATGGAGGGCGGCCGGATCAACCCCCTGGCACGCCGCCCGCCGCATGCTAGAATCGCCTGCATCCCTCCCCTTGGTGCGTACGGTAACGACAATGGCAAGACCGGCGGCTTCGCCCGAAAGCAACGACGCTGCGTCCACGACCCGTCGCAAGTACGACCCGGAGCAGACCAAACGCAACATCCTCGAAGTTGCGACGGCCGAATTCTCGGCCATGGGGCTCGCGGGTGCGCGCGTCGATCAGATCGCCGAGCGCACGCACACCACCAAGCGCATGCTCTACTACTACTTCGGCAGCAAGGAAGGGCTGTACGAAGCGGTGCTCGACAAGGTCTACGGTGACATCCGCGCGCTGGAGCAGGATCTCCAGATCGACGAACTCGACCCCGAAGCGGGGCTGCGCCGCCTCGTCGAATTCACGTTCGACTATCACGACCGCCACCGCGATTTCGTGCGTCTCGTGACCATCGAAAACATCCACGGCGCGCGCTACCTCGAACACCTGAAAACGTTCCGCAACCGTAACGCAAGTGTCATCCATTCGATCGAGGATCTGCTCGCGCGTGGCGTCGCGTCGGGTGCGTTCCGCGCCGATATCGATCCCATCGACCTGCATTTGCTGATCAGCTCGATGTGCTTTCATCGCGTGAGCAACCGGCACACTTTCGGCGCCGCGTTCGGGCGCGATCCCTCGCATCCGCGCCTGCGCGCGCGGCACCGCGAAATGGTCACGGACGCCGTGCTGCGCTTCGTCCTCAAATCCGCCCTCTGAAGCACGTGCGCCCGCCCCGCGGCGCATCCATGCCTGTCCCTATCCCAAAAAAGCGGGTAAAACCTTAAACTAGCGCGCAAAAGGTGCCCGCGGTGCCTGAGGTGCCTGACGGGCTTTGTGGCGAGGCGCCGTCCGTGCACAGAGAACCCGCAGCGCCTATCGTTCCTATCCGGAGAGCCCCGACGCAGATGAACACAGCCCTGTTCCGTTCCGGCCCGGCCGGCTTGCCGCGCAAGACCGACGGGCGCTTTACGCTCGGCACGCGCATCGTCTTCAGTTTCGGCCTGTTGTTCGTGTTGATGCTTGCAAGCGCAGCGATTTCGTACAGCCGCCTGCGCGCCATCGACGAGGAAGCACTGAGCCTCACGCACGATTCGGTCGCCGGCGTCTACTACGCCACCGAGATCCGCGCCGCCGCGACGCAGACGCATTCGTTCGTGGAGAGCGCGGCCTTCGTCGATCCCGATGCGGCCAGTACCGCGCGCGATCTGGCGCAGTTGCCCGTGGCGCTGCAGCAGGTCGACCGGATGATGAAGCAGTTCGAGGCCTCGCTGTTCCGCGCCCAAGACCGCGACAACTACCAGCGCTTCCAGGCGGCTTACAACCGCTACCGTCCGCAGATCGTCGCCATTGCGAACCAGGTCGGCACGTCGCCCGGCGCGGCGCGGGCTGCGTTCGTGCAGTTGGGGCCGATCTGGCAGGACGTGCTCGATACCGCCAATGCGCTCGTCGCGGAGAATCGCCAGCAGGCCGACGTGTCGGCGCAGGCGATCCGCGATTCGGTGAGCGGCGCGGAAATCACGCTGGCGACGGCGCTCGGCGTGATGCTGCTCGCCGCGCTCGGCACGGGCTACAGCCTCTATCGCGCGATTACCGTGCCGATGTCGCGGCTCGTGGAGATCCACGACACGATGAGCACGGGCAACCTCACGCAGCGTCTGCAGCTTGGCCGGCGCGACGAATTCGGCGTGCTGGAGGGCGGCTTCAACCGGATGAGCGACGAACTCGCGAGTCTCGTCGCACAGGCGCAGAAATCGTCGCTGCAGGTGAGCACCTCGGTGGCCGAAGTGGCGAGCACGACGAAGGAGCAGCGCGCCACGGCGAGCGAGACGGCGATCACGACCAACGAGATCGGCGCGACCTCGCGCGAAATTTTCGCGACCGCGCGCGACCTCGTGGGCACGATGAGCGAACTGGCCGCGGTGGCCGAGCAATCGGCCGCGCTTGCGACGACGAGCCAGAGCGGCCTCACGCACATGGAACAGACCATGCGCAGCGTGATGGAAGCGGCCGGTTCGGTGAATGCGAAGCTCGCGATCCTCAACGAGAAGGCGGTCAGCATCAATCAGGTGGTGGCGACGATCACGAAGGTCGCCGACCAGACCAATCTGTTGTCGCTGAACGCGGCGATCGAAGCCGAAAAAGCCGGCGAATACGGGCGCGGCTTCGCGGTCGTCGCCACCGAGATCCGGCGTCTCGCGGACCAGACCGCGGTCGCGACGTTCGACATCGAGCAGACCGTGAAGGAGATTCACGCGTCGGTGTCGGCGGGCGTGATGGGCATGGACCGGTTCGCCGAGGAAGTGCGGCGCGGCATGCACGACGTCCAGGAAGTAAGCGCGCAACTCTCGCAGATCATCGGTGCGGTGCAGACAGTCGCGCCGCGCTTCCAGGTCGTCAACGACGGCATGCAGGCGCAGGCCACGAGCGCCGAGCAGATCACCCAGGCGCTCACGCAGCTCTCGGAAGCGGCACAGCAGACGGCCGAGTCGATGCGCCAGTCCTCGCTGGTGATCGACAACCTCACGGTCGTCGCCAACGAACTGCGCGAGGGCGTGTCGCGCTTCAGGATCGCGGCCTGAGCGCGCCGCCGCGCGTGCCATAGGCCCGGGAGTGCCGATGCTTTTCTTGTTGTTCGATCTGGACGGCGAGCGCTACGCGCTCGATGCGCGCGACGTCGCGCAGGTGCTGCCGCTCGTGCCGGTCCGGCCGTTTCCGGGGACGCCGCCCTGGATCGCGGGCGTCATCGATCACGCCGGCGGCCCCGTGCCCGTGATCGATCTCGCGATGCTGGCGCTTGGCCGGCCGTCCTCTGCGTTCATGTCCACGCGGCTCGTGCTCGTGTATGACCGGCGCGCCGGCGAAGGCGTCTGCGCGCGCTTCGTCGCGTTGCTGCTCGAACATGCGACGCGGACGGCGTCGTTCGACGAGAGCGCATTCGTGGAAGGCGGCATCGCGACGCCCGACGCGCGCTGGCTCGGCCCCGTTGCGCGCGATAAGTACGAGGGCGGCGACTTCGTGCAATGGGTCAAGGTCGATCAGTTGATCGACGCACGCGTGCGTGCGCTGCTGTTTCCCGATCCACCGTCGTGGCAGGGCGAAGGAGCCGCATCGTGATGAGCGACGAACGGGCCTTCGCGGCGTGGCTGTTCGAGGAGACCGGCATGGACGCCGAATCGCTCGGGTCGAGTGCGCGCGTGCGCGCGGCCACCCTGCTCGTGGCGAATGGCGCGTGTGAGGCGGCGAGCGGCCAGGCGTCATCGGTCCAGACGCTCGACGCGCAGTGGCCGCATCTCGCCGCGACCGCAGCGGGGCGTCAGGCGCTCATCGATGCGCTGGTCGTGCCCGAGACCTGGTTCTTTCGCGATCACGAAGCCTTTACGGCGCTCGCGCGGCTGGGCGCCGAGCGCGCCCGGATG
>Ga0131853_10021345_pt1 | contig 11752 bp, 6 predicted proteins | sample TergutLab28metaG_FD_92764 | JGI IMG/M metagenome (GOLD analysis project Ga0131853, IMG submission 92764) | Labiotermes labralis P1 segment gut microbial communities from Petit-Saut dam, French Guiana - Lab288 P1 (version 2) (version 2) | ecosystem: Host-associated > Arthropoda: Insects >...
AATTTGAGAAATTAGTGCATCTAGTTGGTTTTATTACATGAATTAAGATGGGGTGCCAGCTGATTATTACATACATGCCCACAAATATGCCAGCAGATTCAATAAAAATATAAAACCCTAATTTTGCACAGAGATTTAAATTTAAACAGCAGAATACACATTCCATTTTTCAGTACATTTACAAAATCGAAATAAAAAAATCACACGCAAGCTGATATGACATCTTTAGAAAGTATGATCAGGTATACATTCTAACATGTTTCTGCAGACTGTCAGTAGGGTTAACACATGCATGATATTTAACATTTGTATAATTTACTATAAGGAGATTATACGATATACTAAATTCATGTTAATCTTGCTGCATCATGGCTGTACAGTACATCTTAAGAATATTCTTTGAGAACTATAATTCAGATAATTCATCACAAACATTGTTCAATATTATTACAAGGCAAATCCACATGCATATTTACACACACAGTATATATAGTACATATATACAGTAGGAAGGTGTGTGGGTTGCTACAGGAGAGGTTACTGAAGTGTTAAAATGCAGGAACCACTGGTTTTAATGGCGTTGCATATATAAATGTGGTGCATTTTTACTTATATGTTTGTTACGTGAAAATAAACAATGTTAAAATGCAAGACAAAATTATGTACATTGAATATTGAGAGCTTTCAGGTTCTAAACATGTAAGAGACAGCAGAGGATATCTTCTGCTCCCCAATTTCTTATGTAAAATACGCAATGAATACTGTTACATACAGGCACAGTACTACGACTTCCAGTGAGTTTGGAAATCGTGATGTTTCCATTAACATCAATAGGTCCGTGTAGTTCCATCCTCTCTGTTGCAGTCTGTTCACAATCCACATACAGCACCACTTGCTCTCTGTACACTCCAAAGTGGAGCTTATGCCAGTTCTTGTCAAATACCTACCGACAGTAGAGTAGGTTAGAATTTTGCCCTGAACAGAATGCAGAACGATACAGACAACAGTACATGCATTACTCATTATAGGACAGGACTGCTTGCTGATAACACATACAGAGGGAATTATTATTTATCAATAATATTTGTACTGCAGGGAAAGGTAAAAGTGTCCCTGCATATGTGATGAAGGGATATACGAAGGGGAATGAAGGTACAGCTCCGCTCATTACAAACCCTGGTACCAGATAGTGGTGAGTGGTCAACTTCACGCCACGGCCACTTTACTCCCGAGTAAAGAGATTCCGGTACCCATCAAGGACAAGAGTGTGTTGGTCCCATAACTGGTCTGGAAAGTTCAATGAACAGAAAAATATCTTGTTGCTGCTGGGGTGCGAACACGGGATCGTCTAACCGTCCACGCTATTCCAGCTCCCTGAGATAGCGTAGTCTGAAGAGTAACTTTGCTACGGGTTGGACAATCCAGGGTTCGATTCCGGGAAGGGGTAAGAAATCTTTCTGTCCGAAACTTCCAGGCTGGCTCTGGGGCCACTCAGCCTTGTAGTAAATGGGTGCCCAGGCTCTTCCCAAGGGAATGAAGAGATCGGGGCATGAAGTTGGCCACTCACCTCCATATCATGCCAAGCTTAGCATGGGTGGAGCTAAGCCTCTCCTCCTTCTCTATGCCTTTTACTCCAAAGTAATGAGGATTTTGTTAGAACCAATTTATTGTTAAACAACATAACAGTGGTTCTGAGGTTTTGTTGCAGAACACTTGAATGGATACATTATACTGATAGTAACATTACTTATGTCAATTGCATAACCTTCAGCAACTTTACATACATTAAAATAATTGCATCTTACCGGTGTGTTATAGAAGACAAGTGTCTGAAGTCTTCCTAAGAAATCTAGTATAGAAAACTCAATTGTTTCTTTCCTTGGATTCATTGTGATGACAAACTGGGGTTTATTTTGAATGTCAGACATTCTAATGATATGCCACGGACTCTTTGGTAATTTTCGAGTCCTAAATGTGGTGATGAAAGAGAATTGCTCAGGCAGCCCCAATGGAAAGACATCTCTGCAATCATAAATTGAAAACTCCTCCCAATGTATTGGTAAATCGAAAATGATCAAATCTGTGACCAACTCTTCTGGGAAACCTGTCATGCACGTAACCAGTGTATATACATTACTTTAATTCAGTTTAGTTTAGGTTATCATTCTTCCAGGGGAATCTAGCACCTGACATTACATATGTCCAATTCAATTAACTAAGAATAACCTTATTGAAATAAAATAATTGCATTTACATCACAATACATGACAACTAATTAAATATTCTTTCACTCATAGGCTAAAATCAAGCACACTTGAAAAGCCATAAAGTATTCCACTGAATAAAGTGTACGCTGTAACAGAAGGGCCTCAACTCCCTTTTAAAAACTAGTACGTGTACAGTTCTTTTATATCATTAGTTACAGTCAAACTTGTTTACATTAACTTGTTTACATTAACCCCTCAACAATAATACAATTACTCTGTGGTTCCAATTAATGTCTCACTGTTAACAACGTTTTACTACTCGGTTAGAACAACACTTGTTTAATGTTACACAAAATATTCAGTCCATTTCACATTAAAACCGACTCTGTCTGTACCTAGTTACATAATTTAATTCCCATATCTGCTATATCTTTTCAAAACAAGATACATCTTTCAGAACTGAAAGTGGAGATCCAGTTATTTCGTGTATTATAATTGACAGTGCAAGACAATTATTTTCTTGCAAATTTTATGTCAGTGTCTATAGTTATTTCCTAATTTGTAGCTACAATTTCTTGAACATATGTTTAACTAATTTTACAACTGGGGCTAAAAAATTCACTTAAAAATCTTAAATTATAAATTTTGACATGGGAATTAAAGTATATGAGGTTGCATATCTTGTGCAAAAGTTACTTAAATACATCATACAACAATCATGTAAATTTTAGTGCAGTGTATGTAATAATTTCTACTCAATAAGTTGCAATATTGAGCAGAATGTAAGAAAAGAGGAAGGCTGAATGGGGATAGAAGAATGAAGAAAATAAATGATCAACCATTACACAATCCTGAAAATAATGCAGAACCAATTGAAATGGGACACCAGAAAGGAGTAGCAGAAACAGGAAGAGAAGAATGTGTTAAATTAATTACAGTTTTGACTCTTGAAAGCTGAGGATAAAATAGTTCTTGAGCCTATGCATAACATCATAAACACAAGGGAACTACTTTAAAATGGCGGTATCTAGCAGTAAACCTTAGAATATTATAAGCTGTGTACAGTGAAGTGAATACTCAGCTGATACGAGAAAGGATGGCTCTCAGCGGTCATGCACTTCATCTACATGTGACATAAAACACATACCACATTTTCCCACACTTTAAATCCATACTACACACGGAGGACTTACAAATTTCTCCCTCTCTATTTGGCTATTATCTAACAAAACTGAAACAAAGAACATTTCAATGAAGCCACAGACACTAATTATAATTATTTTTACTTTCTAAACATAATAATTACAAGCACATTAAATACAACTATGCCAAATATGATTTGAGTTTTACCTAGTTGGCAGTGTGAGGTCAGCATCTCTGTCCAGTCGATAAGCTGTCTGCATTCGATTTGATCCCCTGACTCTTGTAACGCCTGGATATTGTGTCTCCAGGACATCCAATCGGAACTTACGTATAAAATCAAATGCCTGGAGATCATCTTCTCCAGGCTTATAATCTGCACACGGTCCATTGATTTCTGACAAACTATTCAGTTCTGAAAGACAAATTAAAAAAGCAACAAAAGCCTAAGAGATTTTACTGCTACTGCAGTTCAACTGTATTCTTCTCATGACAAAACAAAACTAAATACTACCTTCTTCTAGGAAATGAAGTTACACAACATGGCAGAAATTTTCAGTCATTCCTCTGAAACGGTGGTTAAATTTGTAATAGTGTACATGTTGTCACATCCCTAAAAAGAGTTCTTTCTTTTCTTATACATAGAGTTTTGTTGCATCTGTTACAAATATTTACTATTCACAATCACGTAACTCTCACATTATATTTTATTGTATTGTGTTGTATTATATTATATTATTATACATTATATTATATTACATTATATATTATATTATATATGATACATCACACATCATATATTATATTATATTCGTGTTCACCATCTCTAAGGATCCAAAATATAAAAAACCTGTTACAATTCAAAACTCGATGTTCACTGCAATGGAAACACTTCCTGTGTTTATTGGGTCTTCGTTCTTTCTTTAGAGTAATCCGTGCCTGAGAATTAATATACTGCGTGAGTTACTATTGTATATTTTACATACAGAATTTATTATTACAAAGGCTTTTTTAAATTGTAGATACATTTTAAATTATATTTACTGCTTGAAAATTAGATCACAGTAAGGGCATCGCGTCTCAGGATCCTGTAATTTTCGTTTCATAACGGTGGAAAACCTGACTGTTGCACGTGACCTTGACATCCAACGATATAACGATTTCAAGTCTTCGTGCTTCTCGGTTATTTTATCTTTTGATAATTTATAAATCTATAAATTTCCCATGAAATGCGATGCTCTGCATCTTCATAAAATTTATTATCGTTAAACGTTCACGCTAAGTTACCTGTAGTTTTTTTTTGTCACAGCGAACATAATATAGACATCGATTAGCAGACACAAGGGGATGATGATAACAAAAAAACCGTAATGACACTAAAGGATAGAAATATAGAAATAAAATAAAAATTAATACTACTCCGAGGTTAACCTGTTAATTGTTAGTAGGTAAAAGACATCTGATGGCTATGCATTATCCAGTATTGACGTTATGGCCAGTATTTGAACATACTACCTGCAATATCTCTTCCCTGGAAATAAAATATAAATTTTTACCTTGTGAATTCTTCAATTCCCGAACTTACCATTTTCACATGGCCTGTAAATTGGCATATATTCCCTTCGAAATGGTCAATATGACCCCAAAAGTCTCCACTAGACATAATATTTAAAAGGATTTCCCATAATTGTTCAAATTGACATTTATTGCAACTCGTCTGAAGGAGCCCCTTTCTCAATCTCCTGATGTGCCTGTGACATCAACCTAATGTTCAGGTGTTAAAGCCAGTTTTATGCGAAGCTGGGGAATGGCAAAGATATTTGAGAAAGTATTTTTATATTTGACCTTCATAATCGGTGACTTTGCTCTGCTTTTCACCAGTATAAGGGACAAACTCAAGGAGTAAAAGAAGCCAACAGAACACCCTATGTGGAACCCCGCAAAATCATCGTGTACCCACATAACCTGCAATGCCCTCTATACAATTCACAACACAGAAATTTCTAAAACAACCAACAGATTTAAATAATGATTCGAAAGGAATGACTCAATTCTCATCGGCATTTGTAGGTTAAAGAAAAGGTAAATCAGTCTTATTACAGGCCCGAGGTGCCCAGAGGGTTCCAGGAAGTAAAGTTTCCCAGATTACTTGACAATGGTCCAGGATAGTGGTAAGGTCAGCCTTACTCACCGGCCGTTTTTACACCCAGGAAATATTCCTGGTACTCATTTCTGTTAGAGGCTGAGTCGACCCCATGCCCATAGTGCGATTGGAAGAATTATGTCAGTGAAAAAATAATAATGACACCATCTGAAATCGAACCAGCGACCTTCGGTTTTGTTGCACAGCACCTTAGCCACTGTGCTACCGCTGTCCGAACTTGTTGGTTTGTCATAACAAATTTACTGAACAACAAATTTGTTTTTCAATATTTAAGTTATTATAATGTATACGAAAAAGAAACAAAGCCATTATCAACCATGCTTAAATTACAATAGAGCAGTGCACTGTAGTGGAAGCAATAAACCAAGAGCTGAAACCCACTTGGTCACAATTTACAGTTTTCATGTCTTGACGTCATTAATGTCAGCTGACAACTGCAACGCTTAGAGCGGAAAAGGAACGTAATCCGTATGGGAACCGACGAGACGTGCAGGCTGAATTTGCTTGGATTACAAAGTGAACCTAGGTGTAACGGAGTAACTAAACTTACCAATAGTCATGGAATTAATTAAAAAACCTACAGAAGAAACTGGAGAAACCGTATGATATAAGCACCATTCACAACATTCGTACTTAAAATTCTGTCGTACGAACCCAAAGGATGAAGACTTTTTGGAGAAAACACAACAAAGCCTGACACGTGACTGAAGGTAATATTGAGGTTATCGGGCCTGAGGTGTGGGAGAAGAGCTGGAGAAAGGATAAGCGCTTAAAATATTTAAAAGAAAAAATAATCATATAATCAAACAAGCAGTGAATAGTCAGTCATATTGGACTGCTTGACATTGAAGATGAAGGCAGAACGATATTTCGAAACGTCGGAAGTTATTTATCCAATGACACGCCGTAACATTCCAGAAGACTTTAACCTTACGCAGCACCGCTGTGATAACCTCATACTTCGCGGAACAGTGCAAGCAATACCAGTTTCTAACTGCGCGCTACATTCAGTTCCGTTATTACGCCTGTTTTATTGGCACAGATTGGCTATAATGCGACTGATGAATAGGCGAGAGCTGTTTGTGTGCTTCCCCACAAGCGTGCTGGCTGTCACGCGATTTCAGCGACCAGCGTGGAGGTTTAACATTGGATCACGGGTCAAATTATTTTTTTTTCTGACCTGACCCTATTTGTACGCGATTTTCTATAACGCGAATTCTCACACCATCACAACTATCGCCGTATTACAAATGTCCAACGCATTTCAAAATTTACAGTGCCAATGTTCAACAATTTAATATATATATATGGCTATATATATATATATGCTATATGTGTGTGTGTGTGTTCTTATAATAAAACCAACTAGATGCACTAATTTCTCAAATTTACTGTTGGAATGAAAATCTACATGCTCAGGACAGTTCCTCTGTCCATCATCAGGAGTTCTTCACTGTACACACAGCAGTGGTATATGTCATACAGGTTTGCTGAAAGCTTGTCAGCAGGATCAGGACGGAACTGGTTCCGTCCTGATCCTGCTCGCCAGCTGTATGACATATACCACTGCTGCGTGTACAGCGAAGAACTCCTGATGATGGACACAGGAACTGTCCGAAACATGCAGAGTTTTATTCCAAAAAATAAATTAGAGAAATTAGTGTATCTAGTTGGTTTTATTATAAGAATTTATCACGATGCACGGTCACCTGAACGTCAAAATATGTGTGTGTGTGTGTGAGCTTATGCGCTTCATTATAATCACAGATATTAACAACAACAACAACAACAACAACGAAATTTTGAAGTGTGTGTAACTTATTAAAGATATGCAAAAGCCTCTATGAGCTACGCAACACAACGCCCTAAGCGAAATGGAATTATGTGACGTACGTCACGGTGATTCTCTATACTGTTGTGTCTACTACGATAAGCTTATATCAAATTTCCGTTTGGCCCCTAAGGCTTCTCTTAAGCTGACGCATGCTATAAAACGTCCTTCAGAACCCATACATCTCTTACTCTCTCATAATGCCCTAGGCTAACAGCATATAATTCGAATATAATTTCTGTCAAGGGGTAATTGGCGTGACGTTACGATGTCCATGATAGTTATCAGATATGATTTCTTACATCAAAATGTTATTATAACTAATAATTACGCTTTTAGCTTCATGATGTTGCGCTGCTTGTCTTCAAAAGGCGTAACCGCAAGACTGCGAGTCTTTTTGTTGCAAGAGAATTTTGCAGAGAGTGAATGCACTAAGTCGGCCTATCCTGAAGGGGCAAAAGTAAAGAGTAATACTTTACTGCACACACACACACACACACACACACACACACACACACACACACACACACAAACACAAACACTAACAGTGGCACGTTACTCTACGTACACCTACAGAGAGGCAAGTTATTGCATTACACCTGCAGAGTGGCAAGTTATTGCGTTTACACCTGCAGAGCAGCCAATTATTGCACATACACCTGCAGAGCTGTGGCGTACCGAGGGGGGGGGGTTGGGGTGTTCAAACCTCCCCGAAATTCCGAAGGCCCTCCAAAATCGTGCCAAACTCAACCCAATTGTGAAAACTGTTAAAAATTGCTGAATTTAGGAATCCAACACCCCAAGATGTTCGCAAAAAAGGCAGTAAAATTCTAAAACTACCGCCGGTTCGCATTTGTTTTACATTAGCAATGACAAATAAATTGGTTGTCATCATAAATAGTCTTAAAATACCAAAAATGAAGAAAATTTTACTATATGGAATGAAATTTCTTTTATCAAATTACAGCTGCCTCCAGAACCCCTGACTAGGGGGCTACCGCCCCTAGATGCCCGTTCTCTATGTCCTCTGTCCTCAACTGAATTATTTGAACCCCGCCCCGAACAAAATTCCTGGGTACGCCACTGCTGCAGAGTGGTCAATTATTGTACTTACTCACGAAATGTGGCACGTTACTGCATATACGCACGAAGAGTGACACGTCAGTGCTTATAGAAGTGCAGAGTGGCATGTTCCGGCTCTCAGGATTTTTTCGACACTCCTTTTTCCGGTTTTTATGACAGTCAAAAGTACCGCCTGTCACTGATTTTACAATTTGCGTACTTCTCCTTACATAAATATACCGTTGGTGGTGCATCTTAAAGAATATATATGAGAATGAAATTTGTTTATATATGAAATGTGACGACGAAGTGAAGGGAGATTTATACAGCAGTTGTCTGAAGGAATAAACAAAGCAGCCGAAAGCCACAATTCAGGGCAGGAATCCAGGACTTCGCAACGAAGAAGACCATCACAAAACATTCTTAAGTATTTCGCACATGAGGTAATTTTAACAGACTTTCTACGCAAAAACGAAGGCTTGACTTTCAGTTTCCAGCCAATATCGTAAAATAACGCAAGGAATGTTGCTTGGACAGCGTAAAAAACTTGAGTCAAAAGGAGGTTCTGCATACATGTACCAGGAAAAGCAAACTCCACTATATGCGTAAGAAGTGTCTGTTGAAATCAAATCAGTCTCAGGATTTTGAGTTAGTTCACTTTACTTTCACCAGAATAATAACTAGTGTCGCACAAATACTTACACATGCCCCGGAACGTGCGTTTAAACTTCCTTCAACATCAACTGTAATGTAACTGACACGCCTTCGTATGATACAAAACAGAAGGCATTCCACCTGCAAGTATGTCCTTAGACAACCCGCAGCTCATAGCAGCAGGCTGTTTAATCTACCTCCACGGCTGGCGGCGCCATGTTAATATTACTTCACTCGTGTACACAGCAGAATAAAGATTGACATCTCCCTCAGCCGAGTCCAACACCTAGCAAATCAACGCAGGAGTTGAAAAGTGACAGTCTGTAAACATGATGGGCCGGTTTCGATTCGAGGTTGTGATTACACTGCACCTCCACGAGGTTCATCCTCATTCATCCATTTACATAGTAGGCTGTCTTACTACAGGCCTGTAGCTTCGTCCAAATCGAGTTCACCACAGAGCGCAATATAGTACTTCCTCTTTCAATTTCCAGCATCATTTAGTTTCCTGAAGGTAATCTAATAGCTGCTTACTTCTTCTTCCTCGTTTTCCCGTCACTACAATCGCGTTCACCATAGAGGGCAATCTAGTACTTCCTCTTTCAGTCTCCAGGATCATTTAGTTTCCTTAAGGTAATCTACTAGCTGCTTACGTCTTTTTCATCGTTTTCTCGTAACTACTATCGAGTTCACCATAGAGCGCGATCTAGTACTTCCTCTTTCAATTTCCAGCTTCATTTAGTTTCCTGAAGATAATCAACTGACTGCTTACGCCTTCTTCATCGTTTTCCCGTCACCACTATCGCGTTCACCATAGAGCGCAATCTAGTACTTCCTCTTTATATCTCCAGGATCATTTAGTTTCCTTGAGGTAATCTACTAGCTGCTTACGCCTTCTTCATCGTTTTCTCGTCACTACTATCGAGTTCACCACAGAGCGCGATCTAGTACTTCCTCTTTCAATTTCCATCTTCATTTAGTTTTCTGAAGGTAATCTATTGGCTGCTTACGTCCTCTTTATCGTTTTCTCGTCACTACTATCGAGTTCACCATAGAGCGCGATCTAGTACTCCCTCCTGCAATTTCCAGGATCATTTAGTTTCCTTGAGGTAATATACTAGCTGCTTACGTCTTCTTCATCGTTTTCCCGTCACTACTATCCTTCCATCTACAACCCACCTTAATAACGTTTTGCAGAAGCTAGTTCCTACAATCCAGTTAGTCCTCCTTCTTCTTGTTTTATGTACGATATTTCCATCTTGACTCTAAGTCACATTCCTCCGATGCCTTCTCCATCCCCCAACAAACTACCTATTAAAAAAGGACACAGAATTTTCTGCAGTAAAGGAAGTCGGAGCGGAAAACTGATCGTTATAGCATACAGGTTAAGAATGCGTGAAGCTTTGTTTCTTTTCAACATACTCTAACTCAATACTGATGCCTTAGAGTGCAAAAACAACTCTATTGAGATGACGCTAAACAATATTGGCTATATACAGACTGCAGAAAATAACAATCTACTGAATTTGAAGGCTAATATTTGTATAAATGATGTTGAGTTGGCTGTAGCTACAACGCTGCGCTTCTAATCAGAATTCTGTGCTCAGATACGTCGTGTTTCACTCAAGGAGTCTGAATACTGCGCAGTGAAACACCCAAGTGAACCTGCCACTTAGATCAAGCGACATTCATTCCGCCAGTGCCATAACCGCTTCTGTGAATATAATCCAGTCCAGGAAATGCGAGCTGCAGCGTGATGCATGAATTATGAGTTATGGCTGGCGACATTAAGGGTCTATTTGGCATTTGAACTTTCTCAGTGTACTTGCGACAGTCACATTCCATTCATCGTTACGCCTGACTGGCTAGTAGAACAGGGTGATAAGTAAGTGTCTATACGAGATTTGAGGCTCTCACGAAGTTTCTGAACATTCCGGTCTTCTGGGATGTGACGCAGTGTTGTTTATCTCAGTAATTAACCAACTTGATGCACAAAATTTTTGTTTCACAATAAGTTTATTTCATGCCTCTACATGTTTCGAGCACATGCGCATGTAATGCAATTTTGACCTCCTGATGATAAGCACATGTGCTCGAAACATGTAGTGGCACGAAATAAACTTATTGTAAAACAAAAATTTTGTGCATCAAGTTGGTTAATTACTGAGATAAATATACTGAGATGCACTGTCAGCAAAACGTCAAAAAAAAAGCAGTGTTGTTTGTTAACGCTTCCAGACGTAAAAAAAAAATAAGAATGGCGGTTTCTTCATTTACGAGACTCTAGTGACATCATTCCTCTGGGACCTACGGACCCTTGAAGACAAGAAGACAACAAGAAAGGGTCGAACATAAGCACATTCTAACCTTTACCTTTACCGACATGTGGGAGTCGTGGTCCTGCCGTCGATACAGCTGGAGGGTGTGGGTTCCATTTCCTGCAGTGGTAAAAAACATTTATTTTCTCCGAAACGTCCAGACCGGGTCACGGGCTCATCCATCTTTCTATTAGATAGACCCGCTATTCTTTTACAGCCTAAAGTTGACGGGGCCAAAGTCCGGCACCTACCTCAGTATAGTCCGGCACCTACCTCAGTATAGTCCGGCACCTACCTCAGTATAGTCCGGCACCTACCTCAGTATAGTCCGGCACCTACCTCAGTATAGTCCGGCACCTACCTCAGTATAGTCCCG
>Ga0131853_10021346_pt1 | contig 11752 bp, 8 predicted proteins | sample TergutLab28metaG_FD_92764 | JGI IMG/M metagenome (GOLD analysis project Ga0131853, IMG submission 92764) | Labiotermes labralis P1 segment gut microbial communities from Petit-Saut dam, French Guiana - Lab288 P1 (version 2) (version 2) | ecosystem: Host-associated > Arthropoda: Insects >...
ACTTCCCGTTTTACCCAATCTCACACAGAACTTGATGCACACCCTTTGTTCGTCAACTTCCGCCATACCGCCGATATCAGAAAATCGCAGACGGCTGATGCAATACACACATAAAGACACGTGTAACGATCAAACGCTTCCACATCCAACCACGCCACTCGGCACACTCACTCACAAGACGCCACCGCAACACACCCTAGCGGGAAACTCGTGAACTACAAGTGACTTGCGTGTTATGAGCATTATCCTGGGACTTTTGGATACACCTTTGTATAGTTTACTTACTTACTTACTCCATAGAGCAGAGTCCTTCTTTAGAAGCTAACCGGTTTGCAGCTAGTCAAGAAATTCCCCGCATCAGTGAGATATAGCCCTACATTAAAAGCTAACTGGTATTCTTCGACCTTTATGGAATCCGAAGTTCACCTTCGTTTCCACACACACACACACACACACACACACACAAAATCCCCTCACTGGTCCCTGTTTCAAGCCAGGTGAATCAAGTCTCTGCATTTTCACCCTGTTTCTTCAATACTGATTGTTATGTTACCATCTAAGCTCAGGTCTATCAATTGGCCTGCTCCCTTCGGGTTTTCGAAAAAAAAACTGCCTTATGCATTTCTCAAGTCGTGTCATATCGACGTGACTAAATGAGCATTTTAGTGTCGGCAGCATGTGACTCACTTTGCACGGTTATATTTCACGTCACTGAAAACTCTTGGTATTTCGTTCTACGAGTATCTTCCATCCCGGCCCGTTTTTAAGCCACCATGAACCGTGACTACCTTCACCATTACCATAATGTGCGCGCAACTGGTCAGATTCTTATTAAAGTATATCTGTCAGCATTTCTACTGTATATTGGTGTAGCCGAGAAGCAATGTAGCAGCAGTATGAAATTGTACCTGTCTATACCTGTGCACGCTTCATTTCAGGAGCTGCCGTGTGGAGCCCTCGCGCCGGTAGTATGTATCACATGGTTGCATCTCTCTTATAGCAGTCACGCATGACGAATTGTCGAGAAAACGGTACGGATGTGCATTAAGTAGGCAAGTTGATTCTAATCAAAACAGGCCTGTATCTATAACAGCTCACTCGGTAGGAAGACACGAACTGTATACAGAGGGTCGAGTTTTGTGGTTTATTTGCGCACTGTTAGCTAAATGAACTCGTAATATGGATTTTTTCGCCCTGTTTCATCTGACGAACTGCATGACGGATTGCTGTGTAATTCTGTGTGTGGCGTGGAGAGATGTCCACACTATAGAAGTCGTAGGGCGAATTTAATTTTAATCTGTACTAAACACCACCGCACAGCAATTCCTACTTTCAGATATTCCCAAATAGAACGTTACCTCATCTCTCAACACCGAATTGTCTTAAATACAATTCTTATTCTCGTTAAGATCCCGAACCTTCATTTTAAACGCTTTTTACGTGACGTGTGTAACGAAATGCAGAACATAATGTATTACACCGTTGGAGCTGGAGGACGGACACTGTCCCGCTCTTCTTGAATTCCTGAGGTTGGTTCAACTTGTGTGATGATATTGCGCGAAGAGATTTAGTTTTTATTTGGCGTTGATATTGATCAGAACGATATTCTTAGACGTATAAACGATAAGAATTTCTAGTCTTCAGGTTTATTCTGATATTGACAGTTATTCCTCACGAACGAATACAAAAAAAAAACAACAAGTGTTAGGTATGTCATACAGCACTAACAAGTGTTAGGTATGTCATACAGCACTAACAAGTGATTTTGTATTGACGGCACGCAAGGTTACGGCGTACCGGCACTTTAATAGACGGTAACGCTTTGGGTGAACGTTATAAATTTAGAATTCGCGAAAAATGTTGTTTTGGGGTGTTTATTCCAACAACTGAAAAAAAATTACACCTTTTTAATTTTTGATGCGAAGACAAGGGGCATTGTAAATTTTACCAGCTGTCAGTGATTGAATGCCATACTTTTTTTTTCAAAATAATGCACTGTTTTTAACCATGCATGCTTATAAAATACAAAATACAAAGACGCATGACAACTAAGACTCTCATGGATATCACGCCCCTCTCTTCAATAATCCGTTGAGCGAAGTCATGCTTCATTTGGTCAGGATAATTCCCAATTCGCGGAGCCGGGATAGCTCATTCGGTATAGCGACTCGCTACGGGCTGGACAGTCCGGGGATCGAATCTCGGTGTGGGGGCGAAATTTTCCGCACCTGTCCAAACCGGCTCTGAGGCCCACCCAGCCTCCTATACAATGGGTACCGGGTCTTTCCCGGGGTTAAATCGGCCGGGCGTGCGTTGTCCACCCACTCCCATCTAGCGTCGAGGTTGATGTACGTGTAGAGCTCTAGGTCTGCTCCCCCTCTGGGCCTTCGTGGCCTGTTCTAGAGTGAACTGTACCTTTACCTTTACCTTCCTTTTAATTCCCAATTCAGCTTATAATTGCTGATGTACAAATTGTACAATAGCTAAGTTCCTTTCGACTCTTCGTCTCTCAGAATCGCTGTTGTGAATAAGTGAGACACGGGGCCGAAATATAGAGGAGAAGGAAGAGAAATACAGTTGTGTTAAGAAAGGCTTTTTATAGAGTGCTTGGTCCCGTATGGCGTTCAGACATCGTGATTTTAGAAATTAAGCGCCGTTAATAAACATTTAACTTGCTGAAGAAGGCCTGGACCGTTTTCTCGATTCTTTGGTCTATGTATGTCGCTTACGAACTGCACGACACCGGCTTTTTATTTCGACACACACAAAATGCGAGGCACTGTGCCGATATGGCGTGTGAGCATGCTTATTGTGCCTCTGTGCTCAACAGAAGTGAGGAACATGAATTGCTTTTGGTCTGACTTGGAGATCCAAACTCTGTTCAATTGCCTGAATATATTAACCTACCCGATCACCTTGACTCGAGAAGCTGATAACCTCACTAAGGATTTTCATGGTTTACCTTAGCCCCTTCAGGCAAATTTCAGGTTTTTACCTCGAGATAAGCCAGATTTCTTCATTTCACATTATTTCCCTCTTATCATTCACAGATTGTAATGAGTGATAGGATAATTATACTGTCGTTTGACGCTATGTAAGGTGACCTCCACTGAAAATATCGTTAAATAAACCACGAAAATGTAACTGTTACTAGTAATGTGATGAAATCAAGTACGATGAGATGCGTTGAACGTGTTGCATGTGTGGTATTGATGAGAAGTGTACTTCATATTATGCTTAACAACAACCTGAAGGAGTATATCAGCTTGGAGATGCAGTTATGGATGGGAGGGTTGTATTCAAGTTAATATCGTGCAAATGTGTACTTGTGCACACTGTTTCTGGCTGGCGCACTGTTCTGGACCACTGAATTCAGAAATTAACCGTCGCATTCCACCCAAGTGGGAGTTTCTTGACTGACTGAGCCACACTCATCTTTTCCTTGGAATCGATTAAAATATAGGCGCCCATCCAAACTAGCAACAGCTCGGTAGCTTATTTCCTGACATACGATTCCACCCCCCCCCCTCCCCGAAACGATTGCTGCATCGTTTGTTGGTCATTTGGCGTCCGAGAGAGACCACCACATCAGACTGCACTTTGCTGTTCGCATACCGTATACTCACCTCTCGAGTCTACCGGCGCTTGATAATTGTATGTGAAAGGATAATTCTTGCTTTCACATTAGCATGAGCGGCATTGGAACCCGCAAGTCTGTGCTGTTTTGATTGGGGAATGGTCTCTATCAGCCACAGGGGCTGTTGCGAAACTGCTGGTTTACTCTTGAAACATTTAAACGTGTCAAACCGGAAACTGTGTCCTTATAACATAATTTTTAATATGGGAATGTAGAAAACCGAAAGAATGATGGGTGCAGAAATCGTATGTACACGTAAATGGAATATTCAGTTATGTTAGAATGCATGATGTGCCGTCATCGTGTAAAGCAGGCCACAGTTCAGCGACAGTTACTGCTGCAAACGTAATTCGTCTCTGCAAGGTATCTGTCACACTCCAGCAACATAACTGTTTGTTACGTTTAATCAGAGGATAACACGGCTTTGTGTTTCGACCACTAAGTGGTCTTCTTCAGGCCATTAAAATATTTAAAATTACAATCGCAGTTGCAATTTACTTGTGTATGGCCAATTCCAGTGGCTGCGCAGCCTAAGGCTCTTGCTTGCTGGGATTATGGTTTCGAATTCCGCCGTGGACATGGATGTCCATGTCATGTTAGTGTCGTGTGTTGTCAGGTAGAGGTCTCTGCGAGGGGTCGATACTTCGTCCACAGGAGTCCTACAGAGTTTGGTGTGTCTGAGTGTGATCGTGAAGCCTCGATCACGAGGAGGCCCCGGCCCACTATGGCTGTTGCACCGTGTGGAGGGGGGGGGGAGGAGGGTAAACTGACATCTCAATGTTGGGGTGTCACGATTGGTATGTCAATTAAAATGTTAGAATATTGTAACATATATATATATATACACATATATATATATACACACACACACACACACATACACGAAGGTGAGTCAAATGAAAACCTAAAATATTTTTTATCTCGTAATTTATTGAACACAAAAGGTACACAATGACTTTATTTTTCTATGTAGTCCCCAGATGTGAGGCTATTTCATTCACGGTTACGCGGCGATTTTCCTTCACGATGGCTTCAACTGCTGCAATGGCCTCTGGTGCCATTACTCGGTGTGCCTGACCAGGTCGAGGAGAGTCTGTTACAGAACTAATGCCGTTCATGAACTTCCTGGTCCACTCGTACACTTGCTGTAGTGACAGACATGCATCACCTTACTGAACTTTTATTCGTCGATGAATTTTGATGGGTTTCACCCCTTCACTACTTAAAAAACGGGTGACAGAAAGCTGTTCTTCTTTGGTGCATGTTGGAAACGGGGCCGCCAACTTTACACTACTGCGCCGTCGTGTTGCATTCCTGCATCATACTGCCACCTGTCGGCGACTCTTGAAATCATGAGTATCATTGTTGTCAATTTACCAGACAATCGAGCTGTGTTTCGAATTTTCATCACACGTTTAAGGTTTTCATTTAACTCTCCCTCGTATATGTATTTACTGTAATGTTTCAACATTGTATATTGACATATGGCTTACTGAATGCAATAGTGGCACAACCCAAAAATTGCCTGTTTGGCGTTAATATTACAATTGAACTAAAAAGTATAGTAACTACATCCAACAATACCGGCACACTTGTTAGTTGAAACATACCACTCTAGATGCCATTATTGTAGGATGTAGCTGTTATATTTTGAAGCTCAATTGTAATATTAACGCAAAATAAGCAATTTTTGGGTTGTGCCACTATTGCATTCAGTGAGCGATATATCCTAACACTTAGAGTGACATCTTAGTCTACCTATACAAAAACTAACTTGCAATGCAATTTTAGTTTTATATATTTTAATGGCCTGAAGTTGACCACTTAGTTTTCAAAACATTTAGCCGTGTTATCCGCTGATAAAATGTGATAAATAGTTGTGTTGATGGTGAGTGTTAACAGTGTTAACTTCCTTGTAACATATACAAACACATCGGGACGTCCAAGGTTAAAATTGACATGTCTTTGTTACTGTGTAAGCCAAATAGTCAAAAGGACAGTCGTTACAGATATAGAATAAGTTTCTACCTTTACAGAGTCCAGTGTTGTGAATGTTCGTATATACAGGGTCCGGCAGAAATATTGAACAAATTATAAATACAAATAACATTTTTACTGGAAGTAATTAATGGCAGTTTCAGCACTTACAATTTACTACCTTGCTTAAATTTGTTGTACATTGTTTCAATTTTTGTGTACACTGTCTTTTGGGTGGCAACAGCCCTCCTGAATGCACACGAATTGAGAAGCTTCACATCACTTATCGAAGCGTTTCTTCTGAAATGTTGACTATTTCGTCTCGTACCACTTATTTGGGTATATTTAAGTGTAAAGGGCGTTTACTGTACGCTTTACTTTTCAAACAACCCCACAGAAAAAAAAAAATCGGGTGCTGTTAGGTCCGGCGAACGAGGAGGCCGCACATCACCAAAACGAGCAGCCACCCGTTGCGAAAACACGGCGAAGCGCAGCCACGCAAATCGCTGCCGTGTGGGACGTAGCTCCATCGTGTTGAAACCACAGGTTATGGTGTGGTGGAAGCTTTGGGGCTAGAAATTCATTGATCATCTCTGTGTTACGTTGCGATAGGACAGTGAGGGCTTGTCCGTTTTCATCCTCAAAGAAGTAGGGTCCAAAGACTCCTCTGTACCAAACAGCACACCGAACACTAACGTTTGGGTCATAAAGGGGAGGTCGGTGAAGTTGGTGAGGATTTGCAGCTGACGAGTATGGAAAGTTCCGCGTATTAACTGTGCCGTGCAAATGAAAATATGCCTCTTCGCTCATTAGAAGTTTGCTCGGCAGGGCTGGATTTTCAGGCAATATTCCATGAAAATGACGACAAAAATTGTGAGCGTACATCTTTGTCCCGATCAATCAAAGAATGTACACTTTGCAGTTTGTATGGGTGAAGATTCAGGTCACTATGCAGGATGTGCCGCACACTCCTGTCAGACGTGCCTAACGATTTAGAGTGCTTACTCGGACCCCGGCCGACAGATGCCAATATTCGGGCAGTGTTCTCGGGTGTGCGAACTGAGGACGGCCGATCAGATGGCTTGTTACACGCGACAGAGCCTTCTTTACTCCACTGCCTTACCCATCGACGGATTGCATTTGGAGATGGGGCTTCATGGCGAAATCCGCGGTGAGTCTCCATAGCGGACCCCATCCACAACACACGCGCGTTCTCAAACTCCACAGCACTCCACGTCGAAAGGTCACTGCTTTAGCTGATACGCTTGTACGCCATGATACCCTAACGGAGAAGCGCGTAGCTAAGATTTTAAAATGCTTCACTTTTTCTTCCGGGCCCCTATATAAGCGAAGTACTTTGCTTGTATCTTGCTTTCAAAATGGAGACTTAATCATTATTAACACACTATATCTCAGTGTTGTCTCCAGTAAATTAAAACAGGAATATTTTAATTTGTCATTAAATTCGGAGGACAGAAATTGCATTTCATTAGGATATGTGCATCCTACGGCTGTGACCTTTTAATAACCTGTCTAATAGTTTAATGCAGGCAGTGAATATTGTATGTGTATTTTCATTGTTACACCGTGCATGTTGTCGAGTCACTCAATTATTATACCAACTAATGCACTCATATAAAATTTACACATTAAAACACTAAAACTGCGCCGACATGTTTCGGTCCTAAGACCATCATCAGGGAGCTGTATTTCTTTGCCTTGCTAAAGTCACATTAAAAGCCACATTAAAACCAGCCATAAATTAACGTCGTTGGACTAGTAGGGTATTGTGGCAGCATGCCATGTTTTGTAATGTTATGTTGCGAAGAGTGCCGTGCTATGGATGTGCATTCTGTGGTTCGCTACGTGATGTGTACCTGAACATTTTCTCGTTTGAATTGGTTCTAGGGTGTCGAAATCCGTGGTAACGTTCGCGTCGGACCCTGTCGGTCGCCTTCATCCTCAGAGTTCTCTGGCAAAGCCTTGAAGAGTCCTGTTTCTTTTCTGTGTTATTTCTGGACCTTCGTTATGGGGCTGGTTGCGTTCCACTTACTGAAACTTCTTAATTGTGCAAGCACTGGCAATCATTGAATGCAGCCTGCTGAATATATTGGGCACGTTTAATTATACTGAGTTTCGTATATAAAAATTATGAAGAATCGCGTAAAAGGGGTTGGGATAGAGACATATGCTTTGTGGTGCACGTGTACTTGTTTCGCAGAGTTAGGTTACGAGTTCCTGGATATGTGTGGGGAATCTTAAATGTTCGTTATGGTTACCGGCTGGGTGCGCAGTTTAAAAGTAGATTGGTGTCCGTGATGTTTCAGTCGATATGGCATCTAGGCTGCAGGCTCGTTGACCGAGGAAACGTGGAACGATTCCTGCCAGGCTCTGGGGTCCACCCAGCCTCCTATTCTCTGGATACGGTTGGGGGGGGGGGGTGCGGTTTCATGGGCATAAAGCGGTTAAGGTGTGAAAGTGACCGTTCGCAGCCATCTAGTACCGAGGTTAAGAAATCGTGGAGGTTTGCCTTCACTCTGTCACATGCTTACATGGCGTGGTGCTTCATTAAGCACCAGGGATGACCTTTACCGAGTTTCCATAAGCTGTTCAGGGCCAGCTGGAAATCTTTTACGATGCCGGAGGGTTGTTATAAGGCCTTACGGTGAACAGCAACATGAGTGAAGTGTCATGTTTCGAACATGAGTGAAGTGTCATGTTTCGAACATCCCGGTCACTGAAAGTTGTAGCAATCCATTGCGGCCAGACATAGCCTGATCGGGTTTTTTTTTAGGCGCGTTCGCAAAATTCCGAAAAGCCACTATTGGCTTCGTCATGTGTGTATGTCTGTCCGTCCGTCCGCATGGAACAAGTCGGCTCCCAGTGGACGAATCGTATTGAAAGTGGATATTTGAGTGTTTTTCGAAAATCTGCCGAGAAAATTAAACTTTTATTAAACCATGACAAGAATAACGATACTTTAAATGTAGATCAATGTACATTTGTGACAGTATCTTACTCAGTTCTTCTTAGAATGAGAAATATTTCAGGCAAAATTGTAGAGAAAATCAAGACACATTTTATGTTCATTTTATTTCCCCCGAAATCATGGAGTTTATGAGATAATGTGGAAAAATACAACAGAGCCGGACAGGCAATGTGACTGTATGGCGCATGCACATTGCATGCTGAATACGTAAGGCTACTAACACACACACACACACACTCAGAATATGTTATTCTTATTGCTTGTCCACTGTAAAAGTGGTTGCACGAACGCGCCTCATTGTTACGTTTATACGTACAGTACATTGCCTGTCTCGTTGAGAATGTTCCAGGAAGAAGTTCTTCACGTCTTTGTGCTTAAAACTCATCTGTTTTGTCAGTGTGTACTTGTAATTTGACTTTTTTTGAGCATTTCCCTGCAGCTGCTGTCGGTACTCTGATGTGGGTACATATCCTGCCGTCCGATCTGTAGTTGTGCCTCAGTTGTTATGGACCACATCGGCGTCCGCTGCCTTGGCCAATAACAGCTTCTTTATCTGTCGTTTAGCACACAGCACTTGCACAATGAAATGGGTACTGTGTGTCAATGCACGCACGATCAGACTGCAGAAACACCTGGCACAGTAAATCCTCTGTTTAGTGTCTGGAATGTGTCTGGTTTGTTACGAATCGATGAGGCCTGGTCTAATTTGGTTCCCATTGTTTGCTAATTCGGATGGAAGCTATATATTGCCCGTAATGATGTCGACTGTCTCCGAATCTTATCATGTAATTTTAACCTGAGACAGAATTTACTCCACTGCCCTTAAATCAAGTTGTTGCACATTTCTCACAAGGGAATTTCTTTCGATCATTGCTGTAGCATGTAATCAAAAGTTACCCCTCTAGTATCCTTGCTATGTAATTCCTTTGTAGTCTTTTTATAACCTAGAAATAACCCAGTCGTATGACTGGGTTAACGCAATGATGACGCACTAATCCATGCGTCTCTAGTTATGATTTCCTTACATAACTCTCAAATTTAGACTTACGTGCATACTGTTAATATACGAGGGTGAGTCAAGTGAAAACCTTAAATATTTTTATCTCGTAATTTATTGAACACAAAAGGTACACAATGACTTCATTTTTTTTATGTAGTCTCCATTGCGTTCCATCAAGTGTTCCAGCACGTCGGAAGTGCATGAATACCTCTAGAAAAAAATTCTTTTGGCTGAGAACGCAGTCAATCTTGCACCGCGTGCTGCACCTCTTCGTTGGACCTGAAAGACTTGCCTCCCATCGCCTCTTTGAGGGATCCAAAGACATGAAAGTCACTGGAGGCGAGGTCTGGCGAGTACGGCGGATGTGGAAGACACTCGAAGGACAGATCTTGGATTGTTGCAACAGTTTAACGGACAGTAGGGGCCCGAGCATTGTCATGTTGGAGCGAAACACCTGTACTCAGACGTCCACGTCGTTTGGACTTGATTGCAGGACGCAGTTGATTCTTTAAGAGATGTCAGTGTTCCCCCTGAGCATGTAGTACTCCAAAATTACCTCTCGTTCATCCCAAAAGAGAGTCAGCATATCCTTTCCGGCAGATGGTTGTGTGCGGAAATTTTTCGGTTTTGCTCGCTTTCTTGGTTTGCGGCTGGTGGTAGTGGACCCAGGTTTCATCTCCCGTAACAATTCTTCCTAGAAAGCCACCACCTGCTTCAAAGCGCTTCAAAAGTTCCTGGCAGGCATCAACACGTCGTTCTTTCAATTCTGCAGTCAGCTGGCATGGCACCCACCTTGCAGACACTTTATGGAAATGCAGAACATCATGGACGATATGGTGTGCTTATCCATGACTCATATCCGATGTGCGGCTCTTTCATTCACTGTTACCAAGCGATTTTCCTTCACGATGACTTCAACTGCTGCAATGGCCTCTGGTGTCACTACTCAGTGTGCCTGACGCGGTCGAGGAGAGTCAGAAGTAATGCTGTTCATGAACTTCCTAGTCCACTCGTACACTTGCTGTAGTGGCAGACATGCATCACCATACTGAACTTTCATTCGTCGATGAATTTCTATCGGTTTCACCCCTTCACCACTTAAAAAACGGATGACAGAACGCTGTTCTTCTTTGGTGAATGTTGCAAACGGGGCCGCCATCTTTACACTACTACTGCGCCGTCGTGTTGCATTCCTGCATCGTACTGCCACCTGTCGGCCACTCTTGAAACCGTGAGTATCATTGTTGTCAACTTACAAGACAATCGACACGAGTTTCGAATTTTTATCGCACATTTAGGGTTTTCATTTGACTCTACCTCGTAAAATCACAATTTAACTGCCGGCCGAAGGATAGGTGGCGTCATAACGACTGTTACGGCGATCACCACATGTTCTTTCAGAAGAAATTCATGTGATGATGGAGTGCGTTCAAAAGCATGTCCACGAATATATTTAAGACGCGTTTTCCACGGAAACCATGTATGAAAGTAACCGGTGCACACAGCCACAAAATTGCTTTATTTGAAACCGTACAACTTCGCAGTTATGTAGCAATTTCAGCATTTATTGCGACAGTACGGTTTCGTAACTTGTTCTGTGAAAGTGTGTAGTAGTGAAGTCGTTTCACAGATAATTCTTTTTTTTTTTTTTTTACAAATGAGATTACTTTTGCGGTCACAGAAATGCTGAATGTAACAGTTTGTGTTTGCCAGATAATTGTGGGACGGTAGCTTACACTATTATAATATGTTTATTAGTCGGAGTGAGAGTTAGCACGTAGTATTAGAAGATGTCTCCTTTGCTTGTTTTCAGCCCGTCTTAAGCGCCGTCAGCTCTCCAACAAAGACGTGGATATGATCCGTGACGTCACTCCCACTCTCCAACAGGGCTCCACGCAAATGTTTCGCAGTCTCCGGGATAAAGGTAAGGACTAGAGTGCGATCCTGATGTGACTAATGATATATAAAATGTCGTTATGATCACCCTCGATCAATCAGTAACTCCTTGACCAAATGTCGAAATTCATTTAAAATAACCAACACGATGTCACTTGTAGACTATCCTTTATTTTCATGGGTAGTCGTCATTCACTCTCTACATGTTTCGAGCTTTCTAGAAGCTCATCATCAGGAGATCGTTCTTCCTGTA
>Ga0131853_10021347_pt1 | contig 11752 bp, 6 predicted proteins | sample TergutLab28metaG_FD_92764 | JGI IMG/M metagenome (GOLD analysis project Ga0131853, IMG submission 92764) | Labiotermes labralis P1 segment gut microbial communities from Petit-Saut dam, French Guiana - Lab288 P1 (version 2) (version 2) | ecosystem: Host-associated > Arthropoda: Insects >...
AAATAACTCAACAAATAAGTCGCAAGCTCCTGAGGATGGATGTATTAACATCCGAAACATGTTGAGCATTAAATAATGTAATAAAAAAGCAAGTGACATCAAGTTGGTCTCACTTTATTCAACATACGCATAAACATACGCACATGTACAGGTGATCGGTGAGGAATGATTTTGAGAGACAAGAATGAAGGTGAGGGCAGTGCCACGTGGCTGAAATAAGAAGCAGCCTATGAAGTCTCATGGGTGCGGTGGGGAATCCCCTTCCTCCTGCCTGTTGTGGCCCACCACAAGCCCACTGACAGTTGTCTGTTCCCTTCGTCCCTTACGCATTTTTCATTTTGAGTGGAGCAAAGAGGAGGGAAAGAAAGATTTTTACGCTTATCATCGTACATGACTTGTGTTCGTGATCATGTCTGTCCCCAAGACCCGACGTCTTTTGCTATGTGTCACAAAAATGACCCATTGTTTTCTTGTTTTCTTTTTACTCTTTCCGAAGGTGTAACATTAAGATTGCATCCGCCTTTAGGGACTGCCTGGACAGGCAAAGTACTTATAACGTAACTGTGATGCGCGTTCATGCAACCATTGTTGCAGTGGAAAAGCAATTAATGCTTCATATTGTGAGTGCGTGATTGTAGCCAGTGTGCAATGCTCATGCGCCATATTGTCATATGTCGCCTGTCCGACTGCACAATATTAATCCACATTGTCTGATAAAAGACACGATTTTCTAAAAGGGGTAATTGAATATAAAATGTGTATTTAGACTTTCTCTCTAACTACTGTCTGAAATAATTCTCATTCCAAGAAAATTTGAGGGAGATATGATCAATTACGTACATTGACCGCCATGTAAAGTACCCTTTATTCTCGCCAGGTTATAAGGAAACTTGAATTTTCTCGACAGATTGTTGAAAAATACTCAAATTTCAAATTTCATGAAAATCCTTACTGTGGGAGCCGAGTAATTCCATGCGGACAGGAGGACGAACGGGCACACAGACAAGACGAAGCTAATAATCGCTTTTCGCAATTTTGCCTACGCGCCTAAAAAAGCCATATAAACACTAAAAAAACTAGGCCCCAGGTTCAGAATCGAATCCAAGATTCTGTAAACACTCGGCCGTGACATGTGGTTGAATATTGCACGTACTGTAACACAGCCAGTAATGCAAAATGTTCTGGCAGCCAGTGGGAAATTATAGGTGTTCTTAAATTCTTTCTTAACCTGTAAGCTAGATGGTTCTAGTGAATGTATGTTTCACCCCTGGAGAAAGAGCCCTCGGCGTTTTCTGAGTAGGAGCTTGTGTAGGGCCTAGAGCAGACCTTCGGCCAACCCAAGTTTTAGTCACAGCAGTGACTGTGCTGTTTCCAATTCCGTATAAAACTGAGGCTAAACCCTGCCTCATACAGACACTGTCGTGTAGAAAGGAAGTTAGGAGGATTTAAATTCTGGCTCGCGGAATAATTTGTCTTTCCTCAAAGAAACGCTACAAAGAGTTCTGAACACAGGAGTTCACTAAGTGTCTTTTTCTTTAGTTTATGTAAGGAAGCTAGAAAATCATTAACGTTTGTTACTCAAGTTTGAAAAATGTCTCGGCTCAGCGCTTGCATTCTGTGTCATCGTTTCCTTTCCTGCAGTCGAGCTCATTATTTATTTCACTTGTTATCAGCCTTCTTCTGTGGCGCTGCTAATATCCCAACAGGCGTCCCGACGCCGATAAGCAGCTGTGTGACGTCACAAACAAATGTCCAAGGGAAGGCGTCTGGAAAACAGAGTGGACTTCTTTTAACTTCTCTGAATAACAGAAAGTTAGTACTCGAGGTGGATAAGTGCAAATTATTAGAGTACTGCCCAAGACACAGGTTTTGTGTACGAATTAGTCTCTGTTGCAACCCCGTTAACAAGTCACTTCGCTTAGGCGAAATATTTCGCTTCGCACTATATTTTTAAACGTTTTTAATACGGATAAGATAATAGAGAATTAAGGAAGAAATAAATCAACGATTGAATAAGGATAAAAGAAGGAAATAATACTGTAGAGCTGAGGAAAATATTTTTAAGTGTAAAATTATGAAGTAAATTTGTCACTATAAAAGGCCAGTCCGCAGCGATTTTGCGACACTGTAGTTATGCTGTACACAGTGCCGTTATGAATGTTATGTTACGGAAGTTCTGACAGCTTTTTGTATTCTCTATTCATCAACAAATCCGTGACAACTTGAAGTCACAGGTTATGATTGCATTTCTATATTTTTCTCTAATAACCCGGCGAATAAATCGAAGGTATGTTAATCCGTATTAGGCTACTCGTGTGTGTAGATCTTTGTTTCTTTTTTACTTCCTGGATGTGTCGACTTTATGGTACGCAGCTCATAAGTGGCGAGTCATTAACACACATTCACGAAGGTAGACTGTGGTAGATGCACTCTTCTGGGACTGGACGCAGGGTAGAATGGAGGTTTCTTACCCACCCTTCTGAGACAACCTACTGGTTGCATCTTCAAGGGTAATCGGTTTAAAAGAACTACTTGACGCTTGAATATGAGACCAAGAGTTTGTAATAAACTGCTGTGCTAGGCTGCGTAAAATCCCGACAGAGCGCTCCTCCCATCTACAGCACGGAGGAAGCCTGAGCTCACACACCGTGATTTGTGTTTCAAGCCGATCGTAACTGCACTGAAATTTGGTCGATAGTTACGTATTGTGGTAAACAACATTTCGGTATGAAATTTCACGAATGTTCGCACAGTTACAGCCGAGTTGTTCCGTGCGGGCGGTGAGACATGGCGAAGCTAGTAGTCGATTTTCGTCGTCGTTTTCCGGACGCGTCTCAGAGGAAAAGAACTTAGAACTAACTTTCAGTCTTTACCTCTTGGAAACACAAATAATTATCTACGAGAAAATGTGTAGCGAGGGAGATTTCAGGCTTCCACCGTGAAGTAGATAAGAACTGCAGGCTTCTGCTATGTTACGCAGCATGTAGTGGTAATTCTTTACCGGCCTTTCGGGACAAATTATCGGTCCCGACTTCAAAGGTCAAGAATCAATTGAGAATCAATTCACCTTTGAAGGTGGAACGGATAGGTTGTCCCGAAACATCGGTAAGGAATTATCACTACTTGCTGCATAATATCCCAGAAGAACGCAGTTCTCAAACATATAGCGAGTTTTTGTTAACAGTAAAAATGTTGGAATTTTTTTATAGCGTAACTAACATGGCTTATTGCTTCCTGTTTGTAATTGTATCGACCAAAATAGGAAGTACTGTAGGAAAGAGCGCGCAACAAATTTTGTTTACAAAATTTTTCTCGTGATGGCTGTGTAAGTAGTTCAGCATGTGTGATTCTCGATATACAAGTAAAACCGGGTGTTCACCTATATCGACCGTTATTTTTATTGTACTATGACAGAATTTGGATATTCTCAGAGGTTTTTATGTAATTCAAAATATCAGACTACAAAAAAGAGTGCCTTCCTGTAGTTCTTTAGTTGTTACATGTGGATTAACACACACACACACACACACAAACGTGACGTGACCAATAGGTGCGTGTTAACAAGTGCTTGTTGTAAACGCGCCAAATGGCCAAGTTGCATTTAAGTTACTTTTTTTTCTCTTTCATTTGTTTGTTGTTTTGTCATTGTTTGTTTACTTCCTTAACCAAATCCTCTGTTCCTTCCCGTTTCTACTTCTTCTTATCCGTATTTTCCCTTATTCCTATTATTCATTTCTTCTATTCTCGTAGTGTGGTTCATTCTTGTGGCCTGAGTAAGCAGCAACACTTAGGGACACAGACGCCTGCAAAACTTGCGTGATTTTGTGTTCAAGATCATGGAGGTCTCTAACAGCATTTCCAGTTTTATTGCTCATGTGGAGAAACAGCGGTTGCACGGAGCCGTATTTCTGTGTATGAAATTAGATTTACACGAAGTCTGCATGATAAACAAATGTACTCGCTTCCCTGCTTTCGTTGATTAAAAATAATACCTCGCCTTCCGAATGCCATAAAGCCCACCTACAGGCGTATTTGTAACATGTCCAACATTAAGCTACGTGCGACTTCAGCACCACCACCATTTTCGTTTTCTCTTTTCTTATAAGGAATTGTAAAGTTAAGTTAGGTCTACCCGTTTAATGTAAATAATTCATGCCCATCCAATTTCAGAACAATAATGCGTGGGGCTTCACATCGAAGCTACTTATTCAAATTTGTAACACGCTTCTTAGGCTTAATCTCATCTCCAGTTTTGCCATATTGAGACACATAATTTATTTCCTTTTAGAGATAATAAAGGAATATATTTGCAAACACAGCAAAATCAATTTGGGTAATAACTTCGACTACAGTGTCATCACAAATTCGCTGTCCTATCTAATAGATTTTTTTCCCGCGTTTTTCTCTATTACGTTGTCTTGTGTGGATAGAGATTTTGCGGTTCAACGATTCCCCTCTTGAGGAGTTTTGCCGATAATCTAAATGAGTCCGTGTATAAGCTGAACTAGAATATACACATTTAAAATAATAATAATTTAAGAATAATAAGAACAAAACCGAAAACCTTATCTTAACAATTTAATTATTTTCTATTTATCAACTGTTTGGTACCAAATTGGAGGAAGACTGAGTAGGATACGGAAGGAATATATCGTGGCATAATTTGAGGTTAAGTCCGGTATTTGTCTGGAAGGGGTGCGGAAACAGGTTCAAATATAACTCATTGTAACCGGTAACCGGAACGAGAACCGAACTCACCGACTCCCGACTACATAGCAGGAATACTAACCACCCTCCCGCGAATTGTAGCACCCCTCTTATGCGTTACATTTAGGTATTTAGCTGAGGTATGGTAATTCCTGAATGTCATCTCTCTTAATTTATTTTTAACCTTCAGCCCTTTTTAAATTATTAAAGCATTCGTACTATATTCCCGTGATGTTGTTTACATTACATTCTCCTTAATGAAATTACGAGTAAATGTGTGTGTATATATACATACATAGGCCTATATACTAGTAAAATAGACTTAACTCAATCTCCGTCGCTCATCAGACATAGTGTTGACTCTGTAAACATTACTGATTTTGAAAAGAAATAACAAACAAGGATGGACTCCGCTCTTGCGCTTCGCGTATCCTTGTATGAAAAACACACATGGGAGGATTTTAAAGGATATATCATTTCAGTTTTGCAAGCAAAGCATGCTAGATTTCTCTTCTCTTAAGTTCTGCTCAATATCTAATTACCACGGTATGGTATAATATATTACAGTGTCGTATACTGCAGCATATTATATTATATTATGTTATGTTATGTTACGTTATGCTATGTTATGCTATGTTATGCTATGCTATGCTATGCTATGCTATGTTATGTTATGTTATGTTATGTTACGTTATGCTATGTTATGCTATGTTATGCTATGCTATGCTATGTTATGTTATGCTATGCTATGCTATGTTATGTTATGTTATGTTATGTTACGTTATGCTATGTTATGCTATGTTATGCTATGCTATGCTATGCTATGTTATGTTATGTTATGTTATGTTATGTTATGTTATGCTATGTTATGTTATGTTATGTTATGTTATGTTATAGTAGAGTTTGGTGTTGGAGTGCAATTAGTTTGCTTATATTTGAATCCGATAGACATCAGTCTTCGACTGTTTTACGTAATAAAATCATCAATAATTTTGAAAAATCGTTTGTTAAATAATTCCTAAACCTTAGGAAAAATTACCATAATTTTCTTCGTTTTGTATTTCGTATTTTATTTAGTAACTGTCGGTTGCTCGGACTGTAAGACATCTAGTGTTTCGATTATAATGAATATTGAACTGAAAATTATGTGGACGGCAGCAACCGCAGACTATATTAGGAATAGTGTCCCGAATTGTTTGCAAGTATTGGGAAAAATCCACGAGAGGACCTGTCAAGATAACCGATTTCGCAGCGTAATTTCGAAGAAGACATTTTCCAAACAAAAGTCATTTTCCCAACTAGTGTAATTTCTTCTTTCTCGAAACGCGCTTCTTGTTCGGCCAGTCTCTTTTTCATCCGTGTTATCACGCTTTTGCTTGTTCAGTGCCACAAAACTTGGAATTTCATAATTTTTCTAGTTTTTAAATTCCAAATGATGTCTCAGCTTATAGACAAACTCCGAAGCCTTGTACAGTGCGATGCCAAACTTTAAACTCATATAAACAATAAGGAAAATAATTTCTTTTCGCTATTGGTTATAAAATGTTCTTTTCTAAACGATACTGTAGAAATATGGCAGAATTCAATTACATGGTATTGCGAATGCGATGTATAGTGCTACAAGTGATGCAATTAGCAGGTATTAATTTGAACAGATACTGCCATTCATTTCTGAGTGTTTTATTGCTCAGTATCTTCTCTATAAAAGTAAAAATTAAGTATATGGAACTATAACATTATATGACTTTTCAGATGAAAAACTGAACTAAGAGAATTAAAAAAAACTGAGAGCTTTAACTTACTCTGGTAAAACGTTTATCCTTTTATTAGCGTCCTAGTCACGTCTAGACGTACTCTGTGCTTAAACACTTCTTAAATTATGTGTTGTTTTATAACTCGAATCTTCCACTTTTTGGATGGAGTATTTATTGATAAAATCAGCTTTGCACACTATGAGGTCATACGAGAGTGATACACATAAATTGAGGGAGTTTGAGAATAAAGTGACTGTAAGATTATTTGTCCTAAAGAGAGATGACAAATTTACGTGTTTTATATTAAGGACGATGTATAATAATAATAATACGTAAATAATATTCCGACTTAGACGTCTGTGTAGAACTCATTTTTTGCTGAAGAGCAAGAACGTGATTGATAGTACAAGAAAACTGGGAACACAAAAGAAAATTTGGATCTTAGCAGGAACACACTGACAGGAAGTAGAAAAGAAAGATCTCCTTAATAAAGAGCTTAAAAATCTTTAGTTGCTTTTCCTGACTAAACGTGGTTGAGATGATGGGAACAAAGGGACTGAGATAAATTGTACGTGTGGCAGGCTTGTGAAAGATAGGAGGGTAACAAAACTTGTGAATCCGTGAACTAAAGAGGCCAATTGGAAGGCCTGAACAGAGATGGGAGGATAACATTGAAATCTGTGCTGAAGAAATAGAGTGTATTTGTGTGAGCTGGATTTGTCTGGTATAGGAGGGATCTAAAAGCTGGAGGTTCTGAACACAAATATGAACGTTATGTAATATTTTGACGTTTTGTTGACCGTGCATCTCAGGTTATTTATCTCAGTATTTAACCAACTTGATGCACAAAATTTGTTTCACAGTAAGTTTCATTTCATGCCTCTACATGTTTCGAGAACATGTGCTCATCATCAGGAGATCAAAATTGTATTATACAGCCTCTGATATCATCACACTGAAACAAGTGAGTGGTCTAAAATTACTAAAATACAATTCTATAAATATGAGCACATAGTATATATATATATATATATATATATACACAGTATAAATTTTAATAGTACATTTTTAGCATATACGTATATATAAACACACATATATATACAGTATAAATTTTACTACTATGTGTTCATATTTATGGGAGTGTATTTCAGTAATTTTAGACCACTCACTTGTTTCAGTGTGATGATACCAGAGGCTGTATAACACAATTTTGACCGCCTGATGATGAGTACATGGTGCTCGAAACATGTAGAGGCACGAAATAAAACTTACTGTGAAACAAATTTTGTGCATCAAGTTGGTTAAATACTGAGATAAGTTATTTGATAGTCACAAATCAATCTGTTCCGCGGGGCTCATTATTTCGATGGTTACACGTGCAATATCTGTGGTGAAGGCCGTAAGATCGTGTTTGCTCGCCAGAATACAGTACGCGGTATGGAAATAACTATTGACGCTCAAACAAATGTAGGGTTATTTTCCCGCCTTAACTGGCAGGTTTAGTCAACTATATACCTGCATACTTCCTGTTCTTGCTGAGCCCATTGTACAGGGATCTAGTACAGGTGTTAGTTAAGTGTGTAACAATGGGATCGGGGTGCATGTTGTTTTGAAATTACCATAATATTAAGTAGAGTGAAAACCCTTAAAAGACGGAACGTAAAGTGTTTTATTTAAAACCCAATTCTTACCGCGTAGTAAATGTTTTTCATATTGGTTTTAAAAACAATCGGTTTGTCTTATATAGGGCAAAAGTTGCTGTTTGTTCTTAGATAAATTCAAAAGAAGTAAATACAATGTGGGCACAAAGTGCAATTTTGAATGTTAAACCTGTTGTTGCATCACGTAACCAGTAGTCTTTAAAAAGTTAAATTTCTTGGAATAAATGATATTCCTTATTGAAGGGGGAACAGGAACACCCAAATAATGTGCTGTCTCTTTTGGTACTAAAATGGGTCTTATACTAACCGAATGTTACAAAGTGAAGTTTGGTAGATAGGTATAATTTTTTAGTGTTCTGCTGCCATCAGCTTCGGAGAGGAATATGGAAGCAGCATGCTCTCCGGATTTTGGTACAAACTTAACGAAACTTCGCGTCGGAACATTCCCTAATAGCGCATTTTCGACATTCACCACCATTCCTCACTCCATTTTATTTGGCTCAGGATAGGATCTAGTGGCAGGCTGTCCAGATCACGGTAATGAAACTTCGGGTTTCATAAAGGGCAGAAAATGCACTGTCTGAATGCCTGCTAGATTTTCAAGGAGGACTGTCTAACATGGGGCTGATTATTTCGGATTTAACGCAAAAAGGGCCCTAAACGAAATGTAACGAAAACACATTCTATGGGATGTATTGGACTTTTACCATAGAGGCTGGTGTCTGGCTGTTGTAAGCATGGTAATGAAACTTCATGCCCCATAAAAAACGGTAATTTATTGACTGAATGTCAGATGTCTTATCAAGAAGAATTATTTTTCATATGGTGGCAGAATAGTTTACTTTATGGTGCAAACTTATATCTTTAAGAAAAAGGGTGCGAGGTTGCGGACTGGATTAATCTGGCTGTAATTAAAGACCAGTCGTGCACTGCTGTGAACGTGAAAGTAAATGTTACGACTCTGTAAAAGGCGGGAAACTTCATAATTACCTACTCTAGTAGGAGCTTCTCAGAAGGACTCTGCTCCGTGTACTTAGTTAATTAGAGTTTCTTTGCAATTTGATGTTTACAATGGCAGCTATATTAATGTATATCGAAACGTAACTGACGTACGTAAAAGCACAAAGTACATAAATGGATGTGTCTACAGAAGCAGTAAAGCACGCACGCCCATGTGTATGTACGAAAATGTGTATGTATGTATGTACGATTTATGATTATATGTATGTATGTATGTATGTATGTATATATGTATGTATGTATGTATGTATGTATGTATGTATGTATGATTGTACGTATGTATGTATGTATGTATGATTGTATGTATGTTTGTATGTACGTATGTGTGTGTGTGTGTATGTATGTATGTATGTGTGTTTGTATGTATGTACGTAATGTATGTATGTAAGTATGTGTGTGTGTGTGTATGTATATAATGCATACGCTATATCTAATACATAGATAAACGCGTACGTAAATACGTACGCATATACATATACACGTACATACACACACACATACACGCATACATACATACTTACGTACATACATACATATATACATACATACGTACGTACGTACATACATACATGCGTGCAACGTACATACATACATACATACACAACAATACATATATGCATACATATATACATACATACACACACATATATACATAAACGCATACATACATACATACATATATACGTACATACATACATACATTCATACGTACGTACGTACGTCTGTACATACATACGTGCGTGCATACGTACATACATGCGTACATAAATACACACACATACATACACACATACATATATACATACATGCATACACACATATATACATACATACATATATACATACATACACACATAGATACATACATATATACATGCTTGCAAACATACATGTATATATACATACACACATACATACATACATACATACACATAGATACATACATCCATACATATGTACACACATATATACATGCATACACACCTACATACATATATACGTACATACATACGTTCATACATACATACATACATACATATATATGTACATACATAAAGAACAAGCAATAGATTTAGGAGGGGAATTCACCATCCACCTGTACATTCACCGTGGCTAAAAAGCATAGGATATAATCTTCACTTTTTTCAAGTTTTCATATTGTGGTGCTTCATAACCAAAACTGTGGTTGGAAACAGATTTTCCAGCAGGAATTTACTTGTTTCACGATGCCGTATGCTTTGCCTGAGTATCGTTTGCGGCGCGATTCTGAATTTTCAGCACGAACGGATGACTAATTCACGCCAACTCTCACTGCGATTGTGATTATTGAACCGACCAATATTTGTCCGTATTTTGGCGTTTGTCCAGCAGTTGGTTTCTGCACGCTTCCTTTGTCTTAAGGCCTCTCCCCTGTGGAATGAAACAGCATGAGTCGTAGTAAAACAGTCGGGTAGAGACTATGATTTGTTCATTATATGTGTGGAAGGATATGAACAGGAACTTTACGGCAGATGGAAGGCCTAGTTCGCAATAATCTGATGAGCATACACTTTTCATTAAGAAGACCTGCTACCGATCTTCTACCACACCCCTCCCCCCCACCCGTGTACCGGGTACCCTAAGTTTTGAACGATAATTTCAATACTTGGTAATACGTCATCCCCGTTTTGTGTGTGTGTGTGTGTGTATGTGTGAAAACAGGAAAGGATATGTAGTCAAACACAACTATGTCAATTAGGATGTTTTAATGACTATACTAGACAACTACATGTTTCGGCCTTTACTGGCCATCTTCAGGTTGTCTTCAAGAGAACTAAGGTCCTACTATATATATTGTGCGCGCACGTGATGGAGAAATCTCTACATCCGGGTTTTGTTGCGTAATTTCAATAAATAAACTTCTTAAACGAAGTTCATAGAATAGATCCTGAATTCAATAAACGATTATAGATCTATATCCTATTTGCAGTTTTTGCAGAAGTTGATATATTAATAAGAATTCAATTTAATTCAGTTTGAAGTTTCTTTGTTTTTATGTTGTTGTGAAAGTCTGTGGTCAGTAACAGAATCACCTGAAATAGAGACAAAAACAGTGACAGTGGAACAATGATGCAGAAACATATTTACAAAGCATAGAGAAAAACACTGACACAATACAAAGAATATAGATTACGTAAATCACAAATGGAACAAAAATTTGATAAATCTAAGGAGACTGACGTGGAATCTGATTAAAAGTAAAAAATTTGTTTCTAAAGATACTGATACTTCTGAAACGTCAGTTCCTCACTGATGCATAGCTGCCAGAAGAGTAGGTTTTTTACGCAAGGCTGACAGAAAACATAAAGATGTCTCGGAGATTCCGAACAGGACCTCGTAGAACTGCCACGTTCAATGTAAGATTAACGAAATTAAAAAAAACAAATAATCATTAATTAAAAATACTTCGTCACGTTGGAGCTTTCTTTCCTGTAAGACACATAAATTAACCTTTTGGCGCCGGAATTATTTTTTTAATTTTAGCACACCTGTATATAAAATGTGAATAATACAGGAACCAAATACATTAGAATTATGAAACAAACTGCATTTTGAAGAGAAAAAGAC
>Ga0131853_10021348_pt1 | contig 11751 bp, 8 predicted proteins | sample TergutLab28metaG_FD_92764 | JGI IMG/M metagenome (GOLD analysis project Ga0131853, IMG submission 92764) | Labiotermes labralis P1 segment gut microbial communities from Petit-Saut dam, French Guiana - Lab288 P1 (version 2) (version 2) | ecosystem: Host-associated > Arthropoda: Insects >...
CTTTTTTAGATTTTTCCACCGGGGGGGTGTTGTTGGCTCTGTTGTGGGGAGCCTTGTAGTTGGGGGGGGGGGGGGGGGGGGGTTGAACACCCGAAACACCACTCGGTACGCCAGTGCCTACAGATGGATGCAGCTGATAGTTCCGAAACGTCACAATGTTGCCAAAATACAACCCAGCGTCACATCTCACAAGACGACAATTTTCAATGTTATTGCCGTAAGCATCTCAAGTGTCGCCAGACGAGACAGGTCGCGTCAGATTCATTCTTTGACGGATGACTTCAGTTGAGAATACAAACAAAAATTCGGTTCATATCTCGAGGGTGTCCACGGCGAAAAGAAACCAATTATTTGAATCTAGTACACAGTCGTTTATCGTAATGTTCACTGTGGGCATAACACGACACTCGTACGACGTAAGTACACTGCACGTCAAGACAGCCTCCTCCCTTGTTAACGCGACTACTACTGAATGCCGTTGTCGAATTATTTATCCACGCTACGACACGGAACATAAGTGGTCACGTCTCGGAGAAATAATTAATTTAACTCCACGTTTATCTTGAAATTGGGAAGGTGTATTTGTTTCTTTGGTGAATGCTCGTTAGATATCTAGCGCTAGAAGTTATAAACCCAAAGAAGGATATCAGATGGCAACTACTAGAATTATGAGATCTGCGTTCTTCTGGGATTTTACGCAGCATATAATTGTAATTCCGTACTTACGTTTCGGGATAACCTACTGGTCCCATTTTCAAGTGTCATGCAGGTCAAGAACTTGGCCATCTACAGCGAGGTCTCTAACAGAAGAACATAGTAATAATAATAATAATAATAATAATACTTCTGAAAGGACTAATGCGAAAGTACAATAGATTCAACACTGAAACTAACGATATAAGCACCATGAATAGTAACAACAGAACAGCTGCAACACTGTATTCCTTAGGGACACAGTTTGTCTCAGGAATATAAGTATAAATACCCTGCATAAAGGAGATGATGATGATGATGATAATAGTAATAATGGCAGATTCCGTTAAACATGTGAAGATATAGAGTCAAAAGGTTTTCATTATAACATTTTTGACTCCACATATGCGCACCTTTAACATAATCTGTTATTATTATATTCCTTTGTTAGAGATAAATCTCTGAGGATGGTCATGTAGAGGTCGAAACACGTAAGAGATAGAGCGTAAAGTGACAAATGATTCAATAATATAAACAGCCATCTAGATGCAACAATAATAAAGTTATTGATAATTACAGTCAGCTCAACATGTTTCGGGCGATAATTTCGCCCATCCTCAGGAGCACTAGACTGTGTTTACAGCTTGCGGTATACAGCACAAACGATGCTAACCTCTGATGACCAGGATGAGGTGAAACTGTACCAGCTTCACCTCATCCTCGTCATCAGCAGATAGCATAGCTGTAAACACAGTTTAGTGCTCCTGAGGATGGGCGAAATTATCCCCCGAAACATGTTGAGCTGACTGTAATTATCAATAACATTATTATTGTTGCATCTAGTTGACTGTTTGTATTATTGTATCAATAATTCACGATCACACAAATTTCAAATTGACAAATGATTGAAGTTCACTGTGTAATTGTTGGTTCAATTTCAGTATACTTCACGTCACAAAATATTTGTATATAATATCTCCGAGTGATTTAATTTAAAATTGTGTAAATTACTGGCTGAATTTTGTTACTTTTAGTACGTTTCTTTTCAGTCAAATTAAACCTCTGTACATGCAGCAGCGTCTGATACATTTTCCGTACCGGTACCCGACAAAATGGATCGTTCAGGAATACGCTCAACTGACATGTGAGCTTATTCAAAATTTACAACCGAATTTGCAGCACGTGGATCTCCGGGCGATTTTTGTCCATTACAGAAGCGGTGTTTTGAAATTTGGTCAATCACGGATTTATTGTGTTTGAGGAAGGCGTGTCACGTAAATGACAATGATGCCGAAAATTACTGTGCGTTGTAATAATGAATTTTCGAGAAACTGTACGCTCGAAATGCCTTGTGAATATTACAGCATTTCATGACAAACTAACAAACCCCCCCCCCACCTTGCTTAATCTGCCTGTCAAACCTGGAAACCGCTGGTGTCCATGCGCAGAGGTGATCAGTTTCCGAGAAGCGTCAGCTTTTTTTTGACGGATGTTGTGCGTTATGTAACATTAATAATTGAAGTTGACTGTACTGTTGGGAATAGTGAATGTTCCAAATTAAGTGGTCTTGGATGGAATGTGTACATTAGAATGTGAAGAAAAGTGTGTAGAAAAGGGAGTGAATAAACGTCATAACGAATTAAGCTAATACTTGTGTCCCTTCAAATATCATTTCTAATTACCTCTGTTGTGAATTTCATGTCCAATGGACCATGCATCGTTTAATATGGCAATAATTATCCAAAAAATGCAACAGAATACAGTTTACTTAAATCTGTCAACTGCTCAACATGTTTCGGGTTATATTTCATCCATCATCAGGAGCTCATAACGCTGTATCTACAGTATCTGGCATTAATGAGACCTCTACTGCTACCTGTCGTGAACGTCGCTGGGCGGTAACTGCAGTTCCCACCCAGCCACGTTCACAACAGATAGCAGTACAGGTCTCATTAATGCCAGATACTGTAGATACAGCGTTATGAGCTCCTGACGATGGGTGAAGTATCACCCGAAACATGTTGAGCAGTTGATAGATTTAAATAAACTGTATTCTGTTGGATCTTGTTCGATAATTATTGCCACATCTCTATAGCGCTTGTGCCACCCTCAATCCGTAACGAAAACCTTCTTCATAACCAATATAAGACAACGGCACTAAATAACTTTGTGGTTAGGGATATTTTTCAGAAGGTAGTTGCAGCTAAGAATGTCAAAATTCCTTTTGTTTCTTTTCGTGGCTCTACAGCCCAACTCGGGCCTAGGCCACTTCTTTTTTAGGTTTCTAGAACACGACAGGCAGTACAGTCGGTAGTACTCCTCTGAACGAGTGATCAGCCCGTCGCAGAGGCAGCTACCTACAACCTCACACAGCAAACATAACAGAACGAGCAATCATGCCCTCAGCTGGATTCGAATTCGCGATCCCAGTAATCGAGCAGTCGGAGACAGGCGCCTTAGATCGCAAGGCCATCGAGATTGGCCAATATCTATATGATATTTTTGTTAATAATTCCATCAGTTTCTGTCAGCCAATCCTCTACTTTACCGAAACAATCCGGTCTATCTCATAACTGCAGCTTGTAACAGTTTTTAAAGATCTTATGTAAGAAAATCGTACTTTATCCGGACTGTCTGAAATTATAAATACTTCTCCGACAGTCTTATTGTAACATCAAGATGTACTCTTTAAGTGGGTCATCCCTTTTGTGCTAGATCTATCCATCTATCTGTCCGGTTTTATAACAGCTGTCGCCGTCTTCTGGAAACCAAACGCCATTCCTCTCTGTTTCTCCAACCAATTTCCGAGGCTTGGTGTTTGGTTTTTTTTTAGCATTTATTGTTTTTTAGTGATGAGCGAGGCGCTGGCCCGCTGCATCAACCCCCAATCTGGAGGATCAGGTGATTTTTGGTCAAGGTTTTCTTCCTCTAGCCCTTGATAAATCAAAATAAAACTGCCGGGCAGCAGTGCTACTTTTGGTCCACCCCGGGTATTTTATTTCCCCGGTACGCACCATATCTGGTGAGCGCTCCTCTATCTGCCACTTGGGGAGGCGCCCGATGGGAGACTAGCAACTTCTCACGGTGTTATATACAATTTTAAATAAACATTAATCAGTCAGACACAACTGGAGTATGTATGTATGATGTATGTATGATGTATGTATGATTCATTTTATTTTATAAAATAACATTATAAATAAATAAAATAAATCACACATATTTTTTTTTTTAATTTAATAACTGTCCAACAAGATGCGACTTATTCAGTTTATTACATTTCTGTAGGCAGCTCTACATGTTTCGGGTGTTGACACCCATCATCAGGGGCTCGTACAGCTGTAATGACAGCTTCTGGTATTGATTAACCGGATCTACTACCATCCGTTCTCGTTGTTGAACTGGAACTGAAAGAGAGCGGATGGTAGTAGATCCGGTTAATCGATACCACAAGCTATAATTACAGTTGTACGAGCCCCTGATGATGGGTGTCAACACCCGAAACATGTAGCGCTACCTACAGACATGTAATAAACTGAATAATTCGCATCCTGTTGGAAAATTATTAAATTCGATTCACGGTGCACGGATCCATGTATGTGTATGTGTATATATATATATATATATATATATATATATATATATGTATGTATAATCATACATAATCTAGTTGTGTCTGACTTATTGAAATTTATTTAAAATCAAGATATAATGCTTACATCTACAATAACATTTAAATTGTGACTTTAGGCTTCCGCATTTATTTAGATTAGTTCTGCTCAACCGGCGTTTTGGGATCGGTCCTGAAGAGGCGGTGTGCAGTCACCAATCTACGTCGCGTAATATCACAGACGAGCGCAAATCTCAACATTTCCATTCTTTTAATAGAATTATGAAATTTTATTCTAATCTTGCTCGAAACATTATCCACATATTTATCAGTCACAAGATGTTCTGTAACGTAAAAGAAAACTTTCCTTCATAAGGCAAAATTTTTACCGTTGTTAAGCGATAAATTATGTCTAACTGTTGAAAGTGTTCCTAACAAGTGTCTTCTGTCAATATCCTTAAACACCAAACAAATTCAGTCTGTAAATGTCAGTGCTTTTAAGGGTGTTTTCTATCGTGGAGGGTGGAAAGGTTTAAAGACCTTTAATGCAAACAGAGGGATTCTAAAAGATCGTGCGCAAATGGATGGATTGTTTACGTGTGACTACTAAAGCTTCAATAATGGATGTAGGAACCCAGAGATTAGCAAGATGCATTTATTCTAAAGTATGCAGTCGACAGTCACTGTTGAACCTGCAGCCGATGTCACGGAATTAGCACGCAGTATGTCACGGCTCTGTTTATTTGCTTTACTGTCAGCAACATTTTCTAAGTTACACTTCATTTTTATAGTTCAGTGGAAATGCCTGTAGATTTGAATCAACTTGTAAGTTCAGAAACTTTCTGCCTGCAATCTGTTATGATAAACTAAGTGAAGTGAGTTACGGTGAGGTTCTTGGGGATAAAAGTGCCATGATCATTAGGGTAAGCTTATAATGAGGGCACTTGATTATACTGTGACTATTTCATTTGGGTATATCTTGTACTGTGTTTGTTTTAACTTGTATTGTGTTTGTTTTAATTTGTACTGCGGTTGTTATAACTTGTTTTGTTATATTGTGTGTGTGTGTGTGTGTGTGTGGGTGTTTAGATAAAATGTGTACTTGTATTTACTGTGTTTTGTACTGTTTGTAGTGTTTTTTTATATTGTTTCATTTATGTATATTTATTCTTATTTGTTTTGTCTGTACTAGTGTAAGGACTGCTGCCACCGAGTGACAATTCAATTGCACTTATAATAATATACACGGTACCGAATATTAGGAATAACAGGAGCTGTCCCTCCACAACAAATGACCAGTTTCACAGTGGAGACATGAAATCTTGTGCTTCTAAAACAGATCATTCACTGGTCCAGAAGGAGAATGTGTACTTGTGAATGCGACAGTGCATCTTCATGATTCCTATTCGTAAGCTGTGCAGCTCGATCATGACTGCGGGCTATGCACACGTACATAACTAGCTCTGTCGGCCAGTTGATGGGTCTCCGAACTTAAGATCGCGGCCACATATGTAAAATGTGTAAGTACTATGAAAATTTCACACAATTTAGACAGATACCCCATGTATAGTTATTTTTTCACGTGCCGCTCGCGAACCGGTCCACAATAACGGGTGTGGCCTTTTCCCCAAAAAGGTTTGGAGACCCAATTTGTAGATAGTGAAAGGGCTTGAAGAAATATATAGATTTAAGGTTTGAATTTTATAGACTGCGGTTTAAATCTTGTTGTGAGTAGGAACAGAGAAGGTTAACTATGCTGTAAACATAGTTCTTTTCTTCACACAGAACATTCGGTGTGCCGGGGTAGCTCAGAAATAATTGTGACTAGGAAAGGGTTCAAACGACTTGGTAATCGGCTTTTGGTTATGGGGGAAGGTGGGGACTTCCCCCCCCCCCCCTACTCAGACTGTCCGGAACGCAATGGGGTCCACTAAGTTCCGTATCCATAGCCTCACAAGGAAAAAGCAGCCGAAGCGTGGAGCTGTTATGAAGACTTTCATCTCCTGTCAAGGTTAATATGCAGAGATTTATCTCTAGATTCCCACGTTTTCACGGCTGGGTTCTTGGTCATTAAGACAGATTTACTTCTACTTTGCACAGAAAACACGCTGAGGTATTTCGGTCAGTACATTGACTGGACTACGAACTGGACAAAAAAAAATCGGGGACCGAATAACTTCTGACTGCTGACTCCTTGCGGTCTAGACCGTCTCTGGGACCCTGTCTTATCCACAGAGAATCAAGAGTTGTGTAGCAGAGTTTAAATGGACACGGATTGTTAATTAATTTGTAACTTGTACCTAATGTTGAAATTTGAGAAAGAATGGACTAAAACATTAATTAATATACTTCAGCACAACTATTTTATTATACGAGGCTACGTGCTTCGACCTTTTAAACGGTCGTCTTCAGGCATTCTAACATCTTGAGTCAACAGATGCTGTGTACGTGTTGGGATCCCAATATGTTTATATCGAAAAAATACATGAAATCAGGCAGGTCAGTTACCTAGGGAGGGGTGATATATGTATTGCATAACTATATGCAGTTAAAATATTTAAAATGATAGTTTGGCGTTTATCCGCTATAATATCAGGTCCCGTTACTAGCTAAGTGTCCCTAGGAAGATGTGGGTTTTATTAGAGACGTCGAAGTGAGTCATTTGTTACTGGAGCTCCGAGTGATAGTGCGTGTTGTCGAATGATTTCCAAAACGACGAGCATATCCTGTAGAGTCACGGAATATACTGACCGGTGAGGGCCGCTTTCTATTTTACTTCAATATGTTATATGAGAGGAGTTGGCCTTCCGTCACTTGTTGTCTTGAGTGTTGAGTTGATCTGTTTTGTTTCGTCGTTTGCAGAATTCTCGCTACTAATTGTAGTCTACAATATAGGTGACCAATCGCTGCGCACTGAATTGTGTTCACTGTACAATATAACGTGCTATAGCTGTTTGTTTTTGGTTTTCTCACTCACTGTAATGAATCCGGACGGCTCCTTCGACGTGCTGTTGGTGTGGATGACTGTACGTCCAGTCAAACAGTCTAAGAACTGTTTGATTTTGGAACAGGCACTTGGCTATGACTAGTGTTACACCTGCTGCGGTACTGTGAATTTAAAGGAAAGTCCGTTTTACCGCATACTAATGGCTAACATGAGGTGTTTCTGTAATTAATATGGGGCATTTACCGACAGCCACCCAGTAGATTAGGTAAAGGCTTATTTGTCCCTGTGCCAGCCATGCAGGCATATATAGATACCTCTGTCTCTTCTTACCTTCGGCAGAAGACGGAGGTGAGTGCTTAGCTTTGCGTTCCGGCTGAATTATCTCTGGGAAAAGAGCCCTTGTTAACTTGAGTGAGGTGATGAACGAGTCCTAGAATATGACCCCTGTCTCTTCTTACCTTCGGAAGAAGACGGAGGTGAGTGCTTAGCTTTGCGTTCCGGCTGAATTATCTCTGAGAAAAGAGCCCTTTTTAACCTTGAGTGAGGTGATGGGCGAGTCCTAGAATATGACCTCTGTCTCTTCTTACCTTCGGCAGAAGACGGAGGTGAGTGCTTAGCTTTGCGTTCCGGCTGAATTATCTCTGGGAAAAGAGCACTTGTTAACCTTGAGTGAGGTGATGGGCGAGTCCTAGAATATGACGTTTTGGAGAAGAGAAAAGTACCTTTCCCTGCCAGGAATAAAACTCCAGAAGATCCAATTAATATTTTAGTCATTACAGTGATCATGCTGCCCTGGCAGAGCCCAGCAGCTTGGTATGGGACGAAAATTTAAACTGCATCGCTTGTAATTGATTAAACCAATATACTTAATTTTCAATCAGGTAAAGCAGTCCCGTTACAGGCCTGGAGTGGCCCAGAGGGTTCCAGGAATTTAAGGTTCCCAGATTACGTGACAACGGCACAGGATGGTGGTAAGGTTGTCAGCCTTACGCACCGACCGCCTTTACACCCAGGAAATGCTCCTGGTACTCATTTCTGTTAGAGGCTGAGTCGACCCCAGGGCTATAGTGCGATCGGAAGGATTATGTCAATGAAAAATTCCAATGAAAGCAGCTGGGATCAAACCAGCGAACTTCCGATTTGTAGTACAGCACCTTAACCACTGTGCTACCGCAGTCCCATATTAATCTTCAACAAAAAAAAATTAAATTTTTCTAAGAACACTTCACTCGTTAAAGAATTTATCAACATCTTCGCGGAAATCTCGAATAACGAAATCTGATGTCTATGACGTCATATGTTTTAAAAATCTGTTCTGTCCTTTGTTAATTCAGAAATTTCTCAGCTATGTCCAATAATAATGAAGGGCCTAAATACTTGTAAGTGGGCCCGGTAGCTCAGTCGGTATAGCGACTGACTACGGGCTGGACGGTCCGGGATCGAATCCCGGTGGGGACGAAATTTTTCGCCCGTCCAGACCGGCCCTGGAGCCCACCCAGCCTCCTGTAAAATGGGTACTCGGGTCTTTCCCGGGGGTAAAGTGCGGCCGGAGCCTGCTGCTGACCCCTCACCCCTTCTAGTGCCGCAGGCTATGCGTCCGGGACGCATAGCCTGCTGCCCTGCACCTAACCGCCGACCACCACCAACCAAGGCATTACACACCATACGCGATAATAACACAAGTATAGTCTCGAGCTCCTGATGATGGGCATATAAGTGCCCGAAACATGTTGAGCAGATTATAGGTGCAATAAAGCATTCAGTAGCATCTAGTTGGTTTTCTTCTCTACGCTTATTCTTTCAACTTTGATGAATGCCATGTAAAAAACATGTTTATGTATGTATGAGAGCATTATGTTGCAATGTACATTGTATCTATTACACTGTTATTTTGTTTGTTCTGCACTTAAACACACTGCACAGCTCAATTAATTGGTGGACAATAAGGGGTGACATTACGTAACCAACATTGCCCGACTGGTTTGAATGCAACGTTCCACAGAAAATATTTAGAAGGAAACTAAAGGTGCAATCGGTCTCAAGATGTTCTTTACACAGGCACGTCAGAATAGTCATAAGGTGTAGGTAGTACCACTTTAACATGTAATTCGAACTTCAAAAAGACAAAAATATTCTGAAGCGGAAAAAAATCAACAATTCAGTGGGACGCAACAAGAGATCAAGTGCAGCAACACAGATGTTGAATTTCCTCCTTGGCAGAAGAGTTATTTGTACAAACATTATGACATGCACAGAGTATCACTAATCTCCGTCCTCAGTACCAAAGTTGTAGCAGCTTTAATGCTTGGAAACCAGCCATCTGTTGGCAATTCATATTCTGTTTTCCCTGCATTTATATAGAATATCCAGACCTTCATCTTGTACTTAGGGCTGTCAACTTCGGAAAATATTTCTGGAAACTAGACTCAACTCCTGTCTTGTAATATTGGCAAAGTCAGTTCAAATATTTCGTCTCAATTCTTGAAAATAAATTTTAATTATTTTGAATTTTGCTCTTATTCTGGCAATCCCATAAATAAAGATGTTACTATTAAATAAACGCAACTTTCCGGATTTGTTTCTCGCAAACACGTGCTCTATTATTCTGCGCGCACTGCTGCACTTCACTGACTGGGCCAACAGACATTCACATCCCCATCTGGCTTCCATGTTTGACACAATTTCTGCAAGCTCACAATCCTTAAAAATGAAGATAACCTACTCCTCCGGACCGCATGAAAAGACTACCCCTTCAATACAGCATCGTTTCCCAAAAAATCATGACGCGTAATAAAACCGTCATGAAAATCTCCCAAACTCGCATCACACAAACAGGATATCTGTTCGAACTTGCAGCTTAGGAAAAATGGCGTAGTATTCCGCCGATTCGCCTTAGGGTACGGAACTCTCTTTTTCTAATGTTTGGGGAGACGCTTGAATGTACACTCTGCAGCAGCACCTCCCTGCCACACTGAGCACATCACCCACAATCCTCTGTTTTCCGAACAATAAACTTCTAAATTCTTTCCAAATTATTAAAGAAAACCATCTTCCTTTTCGATACACAAACATATGAAATGTAAGGAGGCGTCTTTAATAAACAGAACAAAACAGGGTTTTCCATGGAAAACACAGTAATGACGCGTATTGCCACCTTCTTCTGGTACTGTTCTATATTTTTCTCATTACTTAAAACATTTCTTCTCCATTCGTGAGGTTCACTGCAGTTTGCAGCCCACCAGACACCGCAGAGTCACACCCATACAGTCGGTATGCCCAGACGATTCAATTAGGGTACCCAGCAACAGTGGTACCTAACACGGCATCACATCACAGAAGAATGCAATCGAATTGTTACATATGTGAAAGAATCAATTTAATTTCTTGAAGATTGGTGAAACAATTTTCTCTCATATTTAACTAATTCTATGAAAAAAGCCACATAGTTTGTGATCTGTCCATTGAAGAGGAAGGAAGATAACTTCCCCCCCCCTCCTCTAATCCAGAAAAAGACAGTCTTTCTATATTATAGCAAGACTTGAGATGTTGTCTCTTTATGAATGTAGCATTTTGGGAAAGACCTTTCTTGTCTTCATTGCTCTTCTCCAGTCTTCAAGTACCCTTCTCTATTGTTAATGCCTGCCTTCGCCCAGACGTTCCATTGTAAGGACAGCACGCTCGATATATCCCTGTCAGACGCACCACTCAACCCTGTCACTACTTACATTGTTGAGTTGACCAGCTCTTCTCTGTGCTACGAGTAAGGAACCCATTGCTAAAGTTGGCGAGACAATCAATTGACCTCAAAACACACAATTTTGCTTCAGTATTTAGCAGAATACAGAACAGTGGTGGGCTCCTGTGAGCACGGTGTTTACAATGTGAATTCCCTGATGATGGTGATGGTGGCCACCACCAATACATGTCGGAATATGGACTGACTGTTCATAACTTAGAAATATTAAGTGTATAATGCATATTGTTGGAAATATTTAGACAAATATGTTCCGGTACCAATCGGGGTATTTCTTGTCTTGCAGAATAAGTATTAGTTTTTCAAGAAGAATTCTACTCACTGAATTAGCTGCTAAATTTTATGAATCTATTTGATAATATTCCTACTTTTATGATGAAGGAAGATCTGTAACCATGCCTACAAAAGCTTGTAATTCAACTGGTTTAGACACTTCTATTATTGGCTGGCTAGACGAATATTTTGGTCAGCAGATCAAAGACTAGACACAGTAAGGAACTTTACAATTCTTAAAAATTCATCTCAAATAATTTACTATGGTGATCAAATAACTGCAGGCAGAAATACACACAGCAGAACCACTAGTACCTGAGCCAAGTGCCTCTGAGGTTGAGCTGGCTGTCGACAAGCTAAAAAGTCACAAATCGCCAGGTATTGACCAAATACCGGCAGAACTGATTAAAGCAGGGGGTAGAACAATTTGCTTGGAGATTCATAAACTTATTATTTCTATTTGGAAGAAGGAGA
>Ga0131853_10021349_pt1 | contig 11751 bp, 6 predicted proteins | sample TergutLab28metaG_FD_92764 | JGI IMG/M metagenome (GOLD analysis project Ga0131853, IMG submission 92764) | Labiotermes labralis P1 segment gut microbial communities from Petit-Saut dam, French Guiana - Lab288 P1 (version 2) (version 2) | ecosystem: Host-associated > Arthropoda: Insects >...
CCACAGCCGTTAATCTCTGTTTTCTAGACCTGGAGCCGCTACTTTTTTCATTCAAGTAGCTCCTCAATTGACCTCACGAGGCTGAGTGGTCCCCGTTCCAGACCCACTACTACTCAGAAAATCGGGGATCGAACCCGGGACCTCTGTATCTTTAGCCAGAAACTCTGACCACTAGACCACAGAGGCGGTCGGGTTAAAGTATTACCCGTGATAATTTGATTTCTTTGAAATATTTAGAGTTTTTGTTCTCTGTAATGAGGGACTGGACTGCAACAAAAATGTTAAACTTTTACCTACATCTGCACATGAGGCGGCAGAGTGTAGGGAAATTAATGAAGTGTTCTTGTTTTGTTCTTACTTTGTTTTCATTACCAGTGATACTAAACATTGTTAACAATGCTGTTAGCGTCCGGTCGTCTTTGAAGGTCTTGGATTTGGTTGTGAGTCGGTAAAGAGAAACACAAATAAGGATTTTTGACCGCAGGCGCCGGTCTGTGCGGATCGTAGTGAGAGCTAGTTATTGCCCGAGACGAAGATATGCAGTATTTACAGTAGGCCTACATATATATATACGTAGACATGCACATAAAGAAAACAAGAACTGGATGGATTTCTTTGCCTACATCTCAACCTAAAAAAGGATAAAACAGTTCTTTGAAATCATCAAGCTGTGTGTTTGTTTTGTTTGCTTATGTGTCTTCCATTTAAACTCTCGAGCCAGAATTTTACGAAACTTGGTATGAACATTGTGTCTTTCGAGGACACTCAAATTCCGTTTCGTGGAGATAAATTATCTCCATTCAGTGGTCAGAAAGTGACGGACACACGAATGTGTGAATCATTGGCGTCACTTACTGTGGGGTCTTAAATGGTGTACGGTAATAGACGCTGGGAAAAATATGCTGCTTTTTGGAGCAATGGTTTTGAAAATTTTCAAATAAGAACATAGCGTGCTCTTTTTTGTTTTAGCTTCCCGAAATATTAAAACTAGGCATTTGAGTGTTGGTACGGAAATACATTATAAATGTAACCAAACACTATAGGTTGTAGACAGTTTGTAGGTCAGCAGATTGCAGGATGTCAGAAAATGATGCAGAGAGCCCGAAAATAGTGAAAAATACACCCATGATGATCACACCAATGGATCCAGCATATGAAGGACGGAATTGAACGCCACACGAATGGAGAAACTGATTTTAGGCCGCTGAAGCAACAATTCGAAAACCGTCGATTCCACGGTAACGAAGGAGTGGAAATTGTTGTTCGTGAATGGAATACACAAAGTGTACGTTCGCCAACTTAAGCGCTTTATTATTTTTCTCTACACCTACGGCAGGCACGTTTCAGTTTTAATGAAACCGTCAGCATTGTCTTGCATTTACATGAATTATCTGCCAATATTATTCATATACACGTATTGTATAGATTTTAATGGCCTGGTTGTATTGTATATACTTAGAAGTGCGTAAACTATATAAACTTCCATACATGGTAAACGAACAATTGCACACTATTAAAAAATATATTACTTTGGTTTGATTCCCTGATAATGGTCCCTTGCAGACTGAAACATGGAATATTCAGTGTAATATTGTGATATAAATATCTGAGGAACAAGTCTGTGCATTTTCTTGTTTAGTGTCGTGAATTAGTTATAGATACTGCAGGGAATAGACACGATAAAACTCGATATCTACAGCGACTGAATTTGTTTAAACGCCTGCCAAAACGAGACATGCATCCCTGTGTTCCTTGATTGTGTTGAAAGGTAAAAAGGCAAAAGTAAAATTTTCCCGTTACAAGCCCAGAGGGTGGGTAGAGGTATAGCTCTACTCTTCAATGTCCGCGGAACTAGAAGGGGGTGAGTGGTCAGCAGCACGCCCCGGCCGCACTTTACCCCCTGGGAAAGACCTGGTACCCATTTTACAGTAGGCTGGGTGTGCCCCAGGGCCGGTCTGGACGGGCGGAAAATCTCGTCCCCATCGGGATTCGATCCCGGATCATCCAGCCCGTATCAATCGCTATACCGACTGAGCTACCGGGCCCACGTGTTGAAAGATAGTTAGTTATATTTAAGCAACATAAATTAGCTTCATTTGATGCTCTAATGACTTCTGGGTTAATTTTTATGGTCTAGGGAAACTTATTTATTGAACAAACTTCATATCTGAAGTGATGTAGATTCTAACACTTATTTTTGTCTGTTAGATATAAAGGATTTCAGTCGTTGGTTACAAGACTGTGCAAAATACGGTGACACATTGACATGAAATGATGGAGACAAGAGAAGTGCCTGAACTGGGTCATGTCAAGACATTCGATAGACACGACAGTATGCGAAGAAAGAAAGAAATACTGAAATCGTGTAAAGAAAAACCAACTCGATGCACAACTTATTCTTAGAATATTTCGTCAACCTCTGCTTGTTTCGGGCGTATCTAGGGCCATCATCAGGAGGTACAACCATATGTATACAACAATAGTACTTATTATTCTGAAAGAGGATAGTTTCAAATTACTTAAGCGTATATACATGTCATAAAATGTGTAAAATATAATGCTGTTTTTACGGACTTGTGTTGAGGATCTCAGTAAGTTCTGACGTAAAGGAATAGGGCATACATCGGACAGACAAGCCGTAGTTTGAAACTAAGATTTCAAGAACATACACGATACATCAAACAAAATGAACCTCAGTCAGCTTACGCCCTACACGTCTTGAACAACAAGCATGAATATGGCCCTATCAGCGATACCATGACTTTATAAAACACATCGACAAACCATCACTACTCACGCCATACGAACATATGTACATCCAATTATTTTACTATAACAATCAGCTCATCACCGAACAACACCAAAACGAACAAAATCCCATGTATCAACTAATTTACAACTGATATAACACGTCACACCCCACCTGACCTCTCGATCAGTACTTCTACCCTAACACGGAAAAACTAGTTCCAATCCAACCAGGACAACAGAAAGTCATCTAAAAGATACGTCCGCCAATAATTTAAGCACGATCTTATTGCATTTTCTGGAGTTCTTGCATTTAACTAATAGCTTTTAATTTAATCACATAATGTTTTACATTTTTAACTTAAAAGACTTTTGCGTAAGAACTTACTGAGATACTCAGCACAAGCTTATAACAAATTTGTAAGCAACGCCAGTAGGCTTTACACATTATTAAGGTATGTGGACACACTCAAGTAATTTAAAACAATTCTCTTTTCAGAATAATAAGTACCACCTGTTATTTCACAAATTAATTATATCAGAACTTATTGAAATCCTCAACAGAAATCTGTAAACAACACCATTACATTTTACACATTTTATGACATGTATACACTCTCGAGTAATTTTAAACTATCCTCCTTACAGAATAATAAGTACCAACTGTTGTATACATACGGTTGTACCTCCTGATGATGGGCCTAGATACGCCCGAAACATGTAGAGTTTGACGAAATATACTAAGAATAAGTTGTGCATCGAGTTGGTTTTTCTTTAGACGATTATATCGAGGTGCACGGTCAACAAAACATAAAAAATACTGAAAAAAAAGTCGATAGCATTGTGGAATAATAAAAATGAGGTAGGATCGTGTGTAAGGAAAATGCAGAAGCTTTAGTAGCTGCTACTAGGGAGACTGGATTGGAAGTAAGTGCTGATAAAACAAAGTACATGGTCATGTCTCGAGATCAGAATGCAGGACGAATTCACAGTGTGAGGATTGATAATAGTACCTTCGAGAGGGTGGAAGAGTTCAGATATTTGGGAAAAACTTGAACAAATCAAAATTCTATTCAGAAAGAAATTAAGAGCAGATTGAGGTCAGGAAATTCCTGCTATCATTCGGTGCAGAATCTTTTGTCTTCGAGGTTGCTATCCAAAAATTTAAAGATCAAGATATATAGAACTATAATTTTGCCTGTTGTTTTGTATGGGTGTGAAACTTGGTCGTTGAAATTGTGGGAGGAAAGGAAGCTGAGGGTGTTTGAGAACATGGTGTTGAGGAGAATATTTGGGCCCAGGAGGGACGTGGTAACGGGGGAATGGAGGAGACTGCATAACGATGAGCTAAATGATTTGCACTCCTCACCCAATATTGTGCGGGTGATAAAATCGAGAAGAATGAGATGGGCTGGGCATGTTGCGCGTATGGGTGAGGAGAGGTGGGTGTATAGAATCTTGGTGGGGAAACCGGATGGAAGGAGACCACTGGGGAGACCTAGGCGTAGATGGGTGGATAATATTAGGATGGATTTCCAGGAGGTGGGATTTGGGTATATGGACTGGATTGGGTGGCGGAGGCTTGTGAGTGCGGTAATGAACCTTCGGGTTCCGTGAAACGCGGGGAATTTCTTGACTAGCTGCAAACCAGTTAGCTTCTCAAGAAGGACTCTGCACCATGGAGTAAATAAGTAAGGATCGTGTGTGTAAAATTGGCGAATGTACGTGGCCAAACATAGCGTAGAATTATAAACGTAAGTGGCGAATAACTGGAAGCCCAAGTAGATTTAGCAAAGCAAATTTGAAGTCCAGTCTCACTTCTGTAGTCCTCAAACACAAGAAGAGATGAGTTCGGAACTTGTTCCTGTCCGGGCAAAGGTTGACAACAGACTCCGTGCAGGGACTAGTAAGCCTTGGGGTTTCTGCTATGCTTGCTTAGCAGAGAAGGCTCCAGCAAGAAGGTCCTTTGTAATGAAGATATGTTGTCGTAGATGTCATCCGGTAACGTGAATGGGCGGCCTTGGAAATTTGGTCATGTCGTGTTTGCAGTTCGCCCTCTTTACCGTCACCTTCGTCGATGCTTAAAGTAGGATGTACTTACATTATTTATTTTATCACACACGTAGGCCGGTACGCTACTTCAAGTACGGACTTCAAAGCACTTACTATCATAACATTCATCATTGTTCTAGTATCAAGGACATAAATGATAAGGATTATCTGCTTTCTTGTTTTTCGCTCATTGGCTTCACGACGAACTTAATTGCAGTTTGCAAGGTCTGGACGGTACTGTAAGATGACGTCTCACTGCGTCTGTGTACCTACAGTAGGCCCTACACTGATTCCCTAATCGACGATTGTCAGTCAAGTCTGTTTCGAGCAATGACAAAGAATTAACCATATCTTATTAGCCACATAATTAAAATGCTTGTCTCAGGATGCATATGTTACATGGAAGTTACTGCACAAACGAAAGGCGAGAAACCATATGAAACACAGCACTGCGGTTGTTCCCGGCCTGTGATTCCACTGGGTCTTAAAACGTATATTCTGCAGACCAGAAGTGTAGTCGGGTTTAGGGAGCGGGGCAGTGGTGCTGTTACCCTGGGCAGCAGAGTCTAAGGAGCAGCAAAATGTATAGTTTCAATTACAAAAATATCGAGCTTCTGCGCTCAACACATTTTAGGCGCGTTCGCAGAATTGCGCAAAGCGTCTATTAGCTTTGTCATGTCTGCCTGTCCGTCCGTATGGAACAACTCAGCTATCACTGGACGGATTTTAATGAAATATTATTTTCGAATATTTTTGGAAAATCTGGGACCGCCTCTGTGGTCTAGTGGTCAGAGTTTCTGGCTACAGATAGAGAGGTCCCAGGTTCGATCCCCGGCGCTACCAGATTTTCTGAGTAGTAGTGGGTCTGGAACGGGGTCCACTCAGCCTCGTGAGGTCATTTGAGGAGCTACTTGAATGAAAAAAGTAGCGGCTCCAGGTTTAGAAAACAAAGATTAACGGCTGTGGGGACCCGTTGCGCTGACCACGTGACACCCCTCTATCCGCAAAAGTTGGCACTAACTTCGCTGACCGGCGGCGGTCGCTCTGTCGGTATAGTTCGCGTGCGGACTAAGGCCATGGAGTTTAGTTTAGTTTAGTTTAGTTTTGGAAAATCTGTCCAGAAAATTTAGTTTCCCTTAAAATCTGCCAAGAACAACGAGTACTTTACAGGAAAACGTATGTACATTTACGGTCATATGTCGCTCAGTTCTTCTTAGAATGAGAAATTTTTCAGACAGAAGTTGTAGAGAAAATCAAACATACATTTTATGTTCAAATTTTTTAAAAATAGAAAATCGTACCGTTCATTAGATAATGTGGGAAAATACTGTAGAGCCAGACAGGTCACAGATGACAATATGGCGCATGCGCACTGCATGCTGGGTGCCTAAGGCTACAAACACACACTTATTGCTTTTCCACTGCAGCAACTGTTGCGCGAACGCACATCAATGTTACGTTATACGAACACTGCCGGTCTTGTTTCCAATTACTGAGACCAATAAAACGAAGCTCGGTAAAAAAAACCTGTGTTTTTTTTTTAACTTCATAATTTCCGTTAGGGGCGAGCATGTGATTAATCGCAGCGGACGCCAAAAAACCTAGCTACGCCACTACTGCAAACTCAGTGACGTCTCGCAGAACTACTACCGCCTTGCAAATGATTACATTGTCGTGATGAACAGGAAGTGAGTTCATTTACAGCGGCTTCTGAATGCATAAAACGAGCGGTATTTATGTATGAAACCAAGTCAAAGTACAGGTTAAAAACATACATAAAAATGTGGTCTTTCACCACTCCTACATGTTTCTGCACGTCTATGCCACCCACCGGGATTTCGTACAAGAAATTTAAAACTTGCTGAGACATAATTAATTACCTCTTTAGTATTCAGTATATATTGCATTCAGCAGCTAAGTTTAAAGTGGGGGGTGGCTGTTGTGTACTTTATAAAAGTGTTACATATCATAATGATTTTTGCAGTATGATGTAAGATATATGAAATCGTACACAGTGCCGTTAAAATTCGGTGCTGATTATAACGTTGCGGCATTCTTCTATGTATAATAAACATCTTGTTCCGTTCGATACGTTGTGGATCACGTCCATGTTGTCGTGTGTCATGTGGTCTGTGTACTGTACTGTCAAGTACAAGTTTTAAATTTGGTGTACGAACTCACTGAGGACGATAAACACTTACCGAAACATGTAGGAGTGGTGGAAGATCATATTTTTAAGTATGTTTGTAACTTGTGCTTGGATTGTTCTAAACCATGAATATTAAGAAGAGGGCACGGAACGAATAACTTCAAAATACACACTAGGTAGTAGTATTTGTTGTTCATTATCTGTTGCTTACATTAACGGAATCTACGACTGTCGGGACACACGGTGACGCAGTTGGTTGAGGCACTGCGCTAAAAGCGGGTTCGATTCCTGATGGTGTCATTGGAATTGTTCATTGTTGTAATCCTTCCGGCCGCACTATGGCCCTGGGGTTGACTGGGTATCTGACAGAAATGAGTAACAGGAATATTTCCTGGGGGTAGGGAGTAAAGGAGGCCGGTGCGTATGGCTGATAACCTTACCAACTTCATGTGCCGATTGTCTTGAAATCTGGGAGCCTCAGCCTCCTGGAAGGGCCTGTCCAGGCCTGTAATAATGGTATTGCTTTACAAGACAACTGTCAGCATGTGGGGTTCCACGGAATATTTTGATGTTAATAAGAGTTTTTTACAATCAAAGAGGTTAGGCACCACTGTCGAACTGTATTTATAAATGTAGGAAGGCGGGGCATACACAGTGCACAGGTCGAGAGAGGACTGGACCAGTCCTCTCTCGACCTCTGCACGGGACAGCCACCTACAGGTTTGACGATACCAGATGCTGTATAATACAATTTTGATCTCCCGATGATGAGCACATAGTGCTTGAAGCACGTAGAGGAATATAATAAACTTACTATAAAACAAGATTTTGTGCATAAAGTTGGTTAATTACTAAGATCGTTGTATAATGTCTATGTTACTTTGTTTGGTGTATCCCCACAGTTGGATGCCGTATGTCCAAACGGGTTTTAGGATTTGTTTGTATACAAGAAGTTTGTTATGAAGGGACAGTTCCTTCCCATCAGTGTCATTAGTTAACAAACGGACCAACCAGCTGTAAGGAATTAGTCCTGCAAGATGCTGAGTGAACAGCAGATTCTGACATTGACAGACAAGACCGTGTCAACGGGTAGCGTTTTATTCATAATTAATGACTTAGCACGTAGGCCCATAGCTCTGACGGATTTCTGGGTCAGGCGACAAGAGACGAACAAAAATAGAACAAAAGAGCTGTCCAAGGCCCTTATCTCAGTTGCTTTATATGGCTTGACATGCACCATGAGTGATAAGAATGTTATCATGCTGGCTTGACGCTGTCTTTGACGTTCAAATGACTGATGAGTGTAGAACAGGATCAGTACGGCGACCTTGTTGGGAATAATGAAGGTATGTTTCATCATGAGTTAAAAAGCGGGGAAGGGGGGGAGGTACATATATTCTATTGCTATTGGCGTTATTAACTAAAATTCTGCGAGGAGTGTTCGAAGTTTTAACCTTGAAAATACAAAAAAAAAAAAAAAAAAAAAAACTTAGTATTTAACAAAATCCTAAACCAGTTCTCTTTACGTCTAAAGCAACTTCCTTGCGATTTATCAAGCTGTTTACGCCACTATCTTTTTATCTGTCTTCCAAATAGTCACTCTCAAATAAAAATTCCCGCCAAATGCTACATGCATATATTGTATTGTCTCTCCGAACCGCTACGTGCATATTTGTCTGTCGGCACTGTCTTCGTTACACCAGTCAAACAGCAGGATGCCAGGTGACATGTGTGAATCACTAAATTTTTATTATGTAGTATTCAAAATTGTTGGCTTCATTCAACCTCCGCAAGTTCATATATTTTTCTGAGCGCCTTATATTCAAACGCCTGTAATTTAAAGTTATCCTTCATCGCAACGTACAATTGTTATACAGTCCTACAAACTAACTAGTTAATCTATATCTGTTTCTGGCAGCGTCATAGAATAGGCGATGTTATTCTTGAAAATGAATATACAGAATCTCCCAATTCATATTTATCTCAATTTTCGTCTTAAACCGCATTCTTTTCCCAGAGATGTTATGTGTTTTTGGAAGTTTCATGAACTAATTTACTCATATTATGATAGTATATATATATATATATATATATATATATATATACATCACGATATTAAAATCTAACAGTACGTAGTGCCACCGTTTTACGGATTTTGGTCATGAGACTTAGTCACAATTAACTTAATTTTCTGTTCAGATTCATACTTTAAACTTTTTAAAGCCTACTGATTAGGTAATGCACAAATAGGTTTATCATTCAACAACTGTACTTTCCGCCCACACTATATATATATATATATATATGTGTGTGTGTGTGTGTGTGTGTGTGTGTTTGTGTGTGTGTGTGTGTGTGTTTGTGTGTGTGTGTGTGTTTTGTATTTATCTGAGAACAAAAAGCGACTTCTGCCCCATGCAACATAACTGATTGGTTTTTATAACCGAGATGAAAAGTGTTTACAGCGTGGTACGGACTGGGTCTTTAAATAAAGCAGTCTGTGCTTCGTCTTTAAATGGTTAAAGGACAAGCTAAATTTCCCCAATTGTAGATCACTTACTAGGTTACTTGAAATGCTACTTACACGCTGACGATGTGTAAGTCGAAGGACCAACTTCATAAATGTGCATTATGAAGTATGGTGGGCACAGCTGTTACATTCTTCCCTGCGTGAAAGAATGAATGTAAAAAAACAGAAGAAAGAGTTCAGAAAAATCTGACCCGTTCGTATGTTCAGGTTATTGTACGACCAGTTTTTAACTTCGGGTATTAGTTTGTGAAAATCCTTTGCCGGTTTTCAGGATCGACTTGTTTAAACCTCATAATACATACGTGTAGTAGGTCAAGCTGTACCTGTGCTCACCAAACACCAGTGCAGGTACTGCACACTGCATGCACTCTTAGCTTCGGAAATAGATACAGAATAGTCACGATTGTGACCCAGCCTGTTTACCCTCTGAGAACAGCCTCTGGTGTCCATTGAAAATGAGGTTTGGTGAGCTTAAGAGGCGGCATGGGAGAATGGGAGAAGAGAAAATCTCTTGTTCTTGCCGGGAATCCAACCCCTATTTCTCTCTCGGCCTAGTGACTTTGAGTAATAAAATATCTCGTTGTTCGTGGGCATTCATATAATACACACTATAAACATCTTCATTTACGTAAATCTTGATGCTAAAGAATAGAATATTAATTGTAAAGATAAAAGTATCCCAGTATCTAAGTAGCAAGCCATGAATAAGAGAGGAAGAGAAACAGAGCTGCATGTATTCTTAAAGTCTGCACTCGATCGAACTAGGCAGTAGACTTCACTCTCCGCCCACTATAACTCCATAGGAGTAAGATTATGTAGGTTTATAAGACATGGGAGGCTAGAGGGACCCAAGCCGGAACACTGTACAAGACACTGCTTGTACCCCAGGGCCGGTAAACTCTACAGGAGAACAAAAGGCCTCAGACCCAGCATATTGTATAGGAAAGTGGCTGGTTCTCAGAACCGGTACCTTACACAGGAGACAGGATGGGACCCCGAGCCGGTACACTCTAGGGGAGACTGAATGGGCCCCATAGCTGAGTGGGTACCACAGTCGGTACACTCGTGTAGGTGACTGAGTGGGTACCACAGTCGGTAAATTCGTGTAGGTGACTGAGTGGTACCATAGTCGGTAAATTCGTGTAGGTGAGTGAGTGAGTACCATATCCGGTACATTCGTGTAGGTGACTGAGTGGGTACCATAGTCGATACATTTGTGTAGGTGACTAAGTGGATACCACAGTCGGTAAATTTGTGTAGGTGACTGAGTGCATACCATAGTCGGTAAATTCATGTAGGTGAGTGAGTGAATACCATATCCGGTACATTCGTGTAGGTGACTGAGAGGGTACCATAGTCGATAAATTTGTGTTGGTGACTGAGTGGGTACCATAGCCGGTACATTCGTGTAGGTGACTGAGTGGGTACTACAGCCGGTACATTCGTGTAGGTGACTGAGTGGGTACCACAGCCGGTACATTCGTGTAGGTGACTGAGTGGGTACCATAGTCGGTACATTCGTGTATGTGACAGAGCAGACCCCACGTCCAGTACGTGTATAACTGGACATGGCGGGAAGCAAAAGGATTCTTCCCGTAGTGGAAATCGAGATAATATGGCCAGCTGTCTCGGAGCAGATTACTTTCATGAGCAATAAACTGCTTATTTCAACACATATTTTCCGCGTTGCGCAATTTAGTTGAAAAAACGTGTAGAACACCTAAGAATTTATTTTATTTTACGATTCCTCTTTACATAGTCGCTCGTGTTACGAAAGCTCTTATATAAGAAGTCTGAAGTGACCTTCACGAAAATGACTGGGTTGGCTCTGAGCGACAAGACTTGTCTTCATCAGCTCTTTGTTTAATTATTTAAAGGAAGAGACACTAGTGCAGATAAATATGTGGATGGTGAAGAACGCCGAATAGAACGTAGGTTTATACGACAAACAGCCTGAGTCTTAAATTGTTAAAAGACCCTCTTTCAAGTGTTGTAAAATAACTTTCCTGAAGAAGGCAGTATGATAAAATTCCGAAATATCATTTGTATCAAATATACTTACTTACTCCATGGTGCAGAGTCCTTCTTGAGAAGCTAATTGGTTTGCAGCTAGTCAAGAAATTCCCCGCATTTCACGGAACCCGAAGGTTCGTTACCGCACTCACAAGCGTCCGCCACCTGTCTCTATCCTGGGCCAGCCCAATCCAGTCCTTATACCCACATCCCACCTCCTGGAGATCCATCCTAATATTATCCACCCATCTACGCCTAGGTC
>Ga0131853_10021350_pt1 | contig 11751 bp, 9 predicted proteins | sample TergutLab28metaG_FD_92764 | JGI IMG/M metagenome (GOLD analysis project Ga0131853, IMG submission 92764) | Labiotermes labralis P1 segment gut microbial communities from Petit-Saut dam, French Guiana - Lab288 P1 (version 2) (version 2) | ecosystem: Host-associated > Arthropoda: Insects >...
AAAATTCACGCATGCGCACTAAGGTTCAAGGTCGGCTCATGCAAGCGCGCTAGATTATAATCCATCAGGTGTTCGCATAAAAAAATACGGTCGGATACTTTTCTAACAGACCTCGTATAATACATTTTAATTCAACATGTTAATAATACAAAATTTCGCTTGTTGTGATACAGAGTAAGCACTGAATGCAGAGGGTGATATTACATGTAGTGCATAAATATCATGGTTTTCCATTGCACCCATCGTGACTGGATTTTCTTGTTTCCTTTATGTTCACTATTTGCATGGTCAGACCCATCAAATCGAACATCAGGCATTACTCTGATGTGACTAGCAGACAGTGAATAACAAAAGGTTATGCTGCATGCTTTTGACTATGCAGAATGTGAGACAGGACACAGCTGCAGCAAGCTTGAAGTCTAAAAGGCCCTGTTCATCTGTTCCATGTGTGTCTATAGAGGAGCCATATCTACCATCCCTGGAAACAGTACTGAGGACCACTTTCCCTACCACTGGTAGCGTACTGCCTTACCAAAATGTCATGATGTTCAGCACCCTCCATGTGGGAGTTACATGTCTTGAGTGCTGTGAATTGTGATATGCCCATCCTTTCTTTTAGGTCTCTGTTCCATCTGTTCAATGTTGCAGAAAGATTGATTGTTTAAGAACTGGTGCCAGTAGTGACACACCTCTTGTCATTGCACTAAACGAAGAGCATCTGTCCGTTATGATGATACTGATAGTCAAATGCACCTTATTCTTTCTTTTTGCAAACTTATTACTTGCTTGAGAGAGCAGTCTGCAGTACAGTTCTACCATATGGTGCTGGGTGCTCAGTACCCAAGATGACGTATGTGCACCGAAGTGTCACATTGGGTGGAAAAATTGCCAATAAAGATGTGATGACTATTTGGATTCTTAACATAGTGAAGTGTGTTTAGAAAAGTTTTAGACAGGCATCCATTTCACAGTTAGTTGGTTCCTTACCTCATCACTGATTGAAGTTGCAGCCACACCAACTTATACCACAATGAGCCCATACTTTACAACCAAATGTTTCTGGTGTTCCATAAATGAATCCTCTAAGGCTGTTACAACCATAGCATTTGACAGTCATCTCATTTATAGCCACATGTTCATCAAAAATTCCAAACTGTTGAAAATCAGTGTTCATCATGTCAGGAGATACCTTACCTGCAGTCACATGTGTTTTGGTTGGGCAAATTGTTTTCTTGCAAATGAATCATGGTCGTTAGTTGTTGGCATTTATTTTTAGACATAACTGTTTGGGTGACAGTGTTATGCATCAGAAACACCTCAAGGTTTTTGAAATGAAAAAACTCTTTAAGGCAAAGTGGAAAAATTTTAGCTCACTATTGTGTGCATTCCATGTCCATGAGAATCCATCTGAGACATTACTGTTTGAATATGACACCCTGTAGGTGACCACCACATCATTCAGTACACTCCTGCGGTCGTGACCGAAAGGCTGTCATAACACATTGTAGCGTTTCCTTAGGGATCCCTTGAATACACTCTAGAAATTGCTGTTTTAGGTCATCAATTTTGGCAGGACATGTTTCATATACCTTGTTTTTAACGTAGACCGAGAGGAAGTAGTCTGGTACTGAAAGGTCAGGCAAGATGTCCCGGCAGTGAGAAATGAGAGTGCCCAGAAACATTATCCCGAGGAATTGCATGGAAATTTGTGCTGTGTGAGCAGTTTCTGCATCTTATTGTAACCACAGCAAATCTTGCTGATGATATAAATCATTGTGCAGAAGTGTTTCAAGCATGACTGTACTGCTCTGCATTCAGAGTTACTGTACGACTGTCCACATTCTTCAAGATTTATGCCATGAGAAGAAACTGCACAACACACTATCACTTTTGCACTATGCAGAAGATGTCAGTGAAATTCGTTTGGGTTGTTTGGAGCCCAGTAGTGACAATTCTGTTTATTCACATAACCAGACACATGTAAGTGACCCTTGTCTGACATTAGTAATATGTTTACTACGTCACTGTTGATTTGCACCAAGTCCAAGAATATTGCAAAACTGATGTTGGCTTACCTTGTCCCATTCACTAAGTTTCTGAGCAACTGTGATTTTGTGTGGATAGTAATGCAAATCCTTGTGGAAAATTCGCTGAATGCTGCATTCTTTTAAGCGAAGTGTGAGAGCTTGCTGCCAAACTGACCTGTGCAGACTTCACAACATGGCGTCCCTTACCTGCTCCACATTATCGGGTATATGAGCCGAAAATGGACATCCTTGTGGTTTACTGTCCATCACTGATTCTTCTTGATGGCATTTCAGTACCCACAATAGCAGAGTAATGTGGCTAGAAACTTCACGTTTTTTAAATTGCTGTTGGAAACGACTCTGTGTAGCTGTAACAGACTCTGTTTTGATAAACAATTCTGCTACTGCAATGTGGTGTTGCACTGATCAGCGCTTCATCTCATCTAAACTGTATGAGGACTTTTACTTAAGTTTCTCATTTTCATTTGTACATGGTTTCTTTTTGTTGAGAGTGTAATATTGTGTGGGTTTTTGTCAAGTCATTTTGATCAGTAGTTGGACAATGTTTCTGAGAGGTTTTACTTTTTGTCACTGTAACAGATCTTGGAAGGGAATGTGTCAGAATTACATTCATTTCCAAAAGCTTCTGTTGTTTGATAATGAATTTCAAGTGTTCCTGTCACATCTTGAACTTCAACTGTCCCAGTGACAGTGTATGGGCCTTCTTCATCTGTCGAAGTGTCAACTTTTGCTGGGCATGCAACAGCACCAACATAACCCTGATCTTCAGGCAGTGCTTCCTTAAAAACAGGATCATGTCAAATGTATATAACTGATGTGAGTGTTAAGACCACAAATTTTTTATGCGACTTTGTGGCCTAATTAAAAGCAACATTGTACCACTGCTAGATGATTCTGTATCAGTCGGTAGTTTCCAGGGTTAGTGCCACTATCATTCTTATGAGTATTCTATTCTCAGTTTTTGCCCTTTTAGCCAAGTAGTATTACGTGCTATAAATGTGACAAAACTTTCCTGCAGTCTTCTGTTGGTGTGGTAGCGTAGTGAAACTATACCCTTGCAAGTAGTTGTGGTCCTAATTGTCAGTATTATTTGAGAATGTAGCTGCCAGTTATAATACTCACATACTATTACGTATGATGACCAGTGTTCTATTTTGAGGACATCAAAATTCACATCATTATATGTCATGTGTGATCCATTTGAAGGAAACATACACATGATATTTTGAAAGAGGTAACTATTAGTATCTCCCTACAGAAAATTTGTAGTTACACTCCTTAAAACTTGGAAGTTATAGTAAGCAGTAGAGATGTTTGCAAAATGCTAGAGCATTGAGCCTCCATTAAATGTCAAAAATATACAAATTGTAGCTAACAAAGAACTGTGTATAATATGATGAATGTTAAGAGCATGTACTTGTAAAGGACATAAGAAAAGAAGTATTTGGAAGCTACTCTTTTCTTAATAATATATTTTACCCAGTATCCTTAAAGGAGGACACTGGGTGTTAATGGGTAAGTAAACACTAGTGTTTTAGTACAAAATAAAACGTTGGTATGAACCTTCAAGCCTTTCATTGCTACAGATTTTTTTTTATGTATTTAATTTTGCCTTAAATACTTTTTTTTTTATTGTGATCATCAGTTGCTGGTTTGTTTCACTCCAAAGATTAATTACTGATTTATTTTATCATTAATCAATTGCCATGTGTTTGCTTTTTCCTTGTAGCTATGCTGTATTTTTGAGATGTTTTGAAGTTCATGCTTCGACTGTACTAGCACTTCGTCATGTCATGAATAAATGGTATCCTTGTGTCCTTCTGATGTCGTGTGGTCAAGGAATGCAGTTTATTTATTGATACTCATTACTGCAGACTTTCAGAAATTAAGATGGTACTGCAACAACTGCCATTGAAATGCAGCTGCATGAACAAATGGAGTGACATTTAAAGAAGTCTAAAGAGCATTAAACCTGATCAATGAATGTTTTGTAGGAATTTTTGCACATTTGGAATTTGTCTGAGGTTTCTTCTTTTCTATTTCTGTGCACACTAGTTATTTGGCTGCTTCTCTGGTTGTACCTGAAAATGGACTTTGACCACTTCTGTATCATGTCCACTCAGTATAACGATTCTCATAATTTCGCACTAGGATATTAAGTACTTAACTCAGTTGATATACCATCATTAACTAATCCTGCAGAGTTCATGCTATCCTGTGGCTGGTGGGAATAGTGGTACTCTGCACTTCCCTCATTTTGCCTACTGTTGTGTTTCTTTGCAGTCCCTACTGAACTGTGACTTATTCAAGGTTAACACTATCAACATTTATGTGAATGGAATGGCTTGATGACTCATAGGGATTATGGGGAAATATGCTGGAGGGGGGAGCATAATGGCACAAGGTAGATGTGTGGGAGTTGATGTTTGGGATTTATATCTCCTGCATTTATATCATTTACTGTTTTTGTTTAATGTTTCTTTCACTCTAATTATGTAGGTTATATCAAAGAAAGTTTATTCTTTCTTTTCTGATATATAACTGTAGCCAAAATAATATTTACAAACCACAAAAAGCAGAATGTGGCTGCTGCTATCTTTGTCTCTCTCTCTCTCACTCACACACACACACACACACACACACACACACACACACACACACACACACACAAGTAATTGTCATGTTATTTTCTGCCCTAGATCCTACACGGCAGTCCATTCCAGCCACAGTGGAGAACATTGCAGATGCGGTCACTCATGCCAGATTTGTTGGCACAGACCAGTCCAGTGATGGTGTGGTGCTTATGAAAATTCTGCAGGTATGTACATGATTTGAAGTTCTCACAGCATTACTGTTGAAGGTTACAGTCTTCTGGTACATTATACCATTTTGGTTGATTATTTGTTACTGACATTTTGAATGAGCTTGCTGGCTCTGTCTTCAGGGTAGTCTAGGAAGCTTAACTGTTTGGACTGCTACTCTTCTTGGACTACCCTGCATATGGAGGCAGCAAGCTCCTCCAAACTGTTGGTAACAAATTAGCAGTCAACATGGTGTCATATTCTAGAAGTCTGTGATATTTTTCAATACAACACGTTCTGTTATCATCATACATTTTACTGAAGAATGTTTTGTTCAAGTGGCTAGTGCACTTGCTTTGTATTTGGGAAGTCTTGGCTTCAAATATCAGCTGAGAGTTTGGCTATTGTGCCTGAGTTTGGGTATCCTGCGTGACATTTTGCATTGTGAATTTTCTCATTTCCATTCAAATGTCCAGCATGGTACCGTAAATTAAGCCATGCTTAACTCCTGCTGACTTTCAAAATCTTTTTTTAACTGATGATCAAGCAATGTGTCCCATTATTTTATAAGTTACTGACAGCATTCTTAAATAAGACAGTGTATCTTAAAAAATGAAGGTAAAACTGTGTTAAAACACAATTTTTTCTTCTTGTTGTATATGATGTGAAATGCCGTCTATTATTAATATGGGTTTAAGGAAAGAAAATGTTAAGAAAATGTCTGATCTGAGAGGTTTGCAGGTAATGGAAAATGGAGAAGTTTTATAATTTGTTGAAGTCCTTGATAATATCTGCTTCTGCTACCATCACACACTTGACTGAGCTGGTTTAATCCATCTTTCATTCACACACAGTTCCCTGTCCAACATACATCTTAATGTTATTCTGCTAGCTTCTTGGTCTTCCAAGTGTCCACTTTTCGAACCACTGATCATTTAATGTGCGTTTTTGCTGTGTGTGTCATGATTTGGAGTGTGGTGTAGCTCCATTTATTCTTAGCCATGGCACTAGGAGGAGGTTAAATGGTCACTTTCATACCTGGCCTCTTTACTCGCGGGCACAGTACCTATGGTGCTTACTGAATAGGAAGATGGGTGGGCTCCAGAACAAATTTGGATGCTCTGGAGGAGAAAAAAAAATTTCTTGCTGCAGCTGCAGCTTCTGCTGCTGCTGGGAAGCAAACCATGATAAACTGAATTTGATCATTAGATTTGAGGTTTTCATAGTGGTAAAAATTTGCATTAATTCTGAATTCTTCTGAGGTATGAGTTATTGTGGTCTGTGGGTAATGACATTTCAGAGGAACCTACAGCTTCCATCTTCACATCAGTAGTGGTGGTGCTGTATTCATTTGAAGTGTTGGTAACTCCCAGCTGGACTGCATGGTATCATGACACATTTCAGAGCAGTTCACATTTTTTCAAAATGAAGAATTGATTTAATATTCTCCTTCCATCAACATCATGTGTCTTTCTGAGATCTTTGTAGGTTTTTTGTCCAACAGCCCATGTATATGCTCCCCTTTTCTTTTTTTGTGGCCACACTTACTACATACTGCATTAATGTTCCTTGTGATTCAATGATCCTGAAGCATAATGAGAAGTAAAATTATGAACCTCTGTACTATGTAATTTATGTTTTCACTGCGCAACTTGACTAACATTGTTGATGCCAGTTTGCCATGGCATCTGCATATTATATCATGGTACTTAGTGTTTTCTAGAGTATTTTTAGTATATGTATGTTTGTTTTTCTGAAGATCTTACCTATACAATTATGGGACCTCAGAACTGCTCATCTCTGGCTGTGAACAACTGGAGCACCAAATCCATTGTAAGCAGTCATTTGTGATTGTACTCATTATGGTGAAATTTTGACGGACATTTTGTTTGCAGTATCATTAAGTGGTACTGAGTTTGCTTTGTAGATGGCACAGGACCAGTCTGTATGGATCATCTGCATACCTTCATCACAAACAGTGCTTTATAACCATTCCAAAGGAAGGTTTGTCATGCCTGTTTTGTAGTGCCTTGTTCTTGTGTATTCTAATCTTTGTTCTTTCCTAAAAATTTCTTCTTGGACCTCATGACCCTTGAAGATGGCACTGATAGGCTGTTGCAAAACATCGGTACCCATTTACCAATCAAGGCTGTGTAACATCCCAGAAGAGCAAAGGCCTCACCTTTAACAGATAGCTATCATCAATGTACTGAAACTTATATGTTTGTTCTGCATATTTTCTGCAGGTTCTGCGCACACTGGTGCTGTCACCTGAAGGAACCATGCTGACCAATGAGAGTGTATGTGAAATCATGCTGAGCTGCTTCAGGATTTGTTTTGAGTCTAGACTCACAGGTATCAGGAGAATCATTGTTTTATGGTCATTAATGTGTTTCTGTTTTATTGTTATATTACAATGCTTTATCATGTACTCAGGATACAAACACATACACACACACACACACAGTGTTTTTCTTTTATTAGTGGTTTATATCATGTCACTGTCAGAAGTTCATACCATATGGCATTGAATAGTGGGATGATTAGTGAATAATGAATTGGAGAGGATGTGAAAGGAAGCTGGTTGTGGTGTAATTTGAGGCCTCTATCATGGCAATTGCTTGGAGGGACTGAACATAACCATGCACATTATCATTCCAAATAGCCAGTTTTTGAGCTAAGATATTAACTCAGGACATACCACATGTGAAGCAGGTTGTACCTGCTTGACTGTTATGTTCATTGATAAGTATCTTCCCACTGTAACCCTTCTGCACCTTCAGATTGTGTTGCTTACATTGTTCCATACTGCAGTTTCTGTATTGATGGTCTTCCTTGGTGTTGGTATGTTTAGAGCTTCTGCGTCGGTCTGCTGAACATTGCCTCAAGGACATGGTGCAGGTGCTTTTTTTCAGGCTACCACAGTTCCGTGAGGATCTCCGCATTCCAGTCAACATTAAGGTACATAGCAGATTACAGTAAAGACACTATGTGATTTAACTTTTGGGTTTGCAGCAGTATATGGCAACACATTCCAGCATAGTTTCACATCTCAAGTTGATTATGTGTATGTGTGGCACACATGTCTTGAGTGGTTAGAGATGGCAACCACTGCAGTAGTGTATAATCATACAGCAGTATGCAGTGCTTTATTGTTTATTGGAAAAACAACATTTGGCCAAGAATGTATGGCTGTTTACAACTGAGTTGAGAAATTTTTACAAGGACCTTGAGAACAGGAAGACAAAGACATAATAGTTCACCTGTTGGAAATCATGATAGATATGGCCATGAGCCAGGTGGAAGCAGTGATCAAGTTGATAAACAGGTAAAGGTAGATGATGTAGCAGATGCTGTTAGGGGTTCACACAGGTTAGCCTACAGTATAATTCATGATCATTTTCATTTCTGAAAAGGTTTTAATGGGTGGGTTCTGATAGAACTTAAGGCTAAGCACATAAAACCTTGAATGGCACATTCTTTGTGAACCGGATTAGAATGCACATTCATGCAATGGAAGCATCCCAATTCGCCTTTAACCAAAAAGTTTAAAATTGTTCCACCAGCAAGCAAGGCTATGTTGACTGGTTTTTGGGATTGCTTGTCCATTTTGACAAGCTTGTTGGCACCATCAGTGTCACCAACTATCAGTTCATTGAATATGTAGGGACTTAAGTCAAAACAGTTTGGGCTTCTGAGAAGAAGGCTGCTGCTCTTTCATGACAATGGCAGCCTTAGTGCAATGACTGCATTCCAGGAAGCCAATTCAGAAACGCAACTAGGAACTGCTTGGTTACTTTCTCAACTGCTTGGATCTCTGTGTTACACTGGAAGTACACCTTCATGACAGATGTTTTTCTGGTGATGCTGAAGTTGAACATGAGGTATGGCTGTGGCCATGAAAGCAGCAGATGCAGTTTTTTGTGGCTGGTTTTTAGGAGTTAATGAAGCAGTAGGACAGGTGTACTAATGTTTGATGGGAATATGTGGAATAATAAATGATTTGTTCTATTTTGGCTGCTATTTATGACTACTGATTTCCAGGTTGTGGCATAATTCCACATAATAATTTTACCTAGAATTACCAGGTTTCAGGATTTTGTTCATCATCTAGTTTTTTGACATAAAGGATGATTGACAAAGGCCAGCAACCCAGTAACCCTAAGTATAATTGGCCATCATCAGACTCTTTCAGAATTGATTAATGCTTTTGTTAACATTATTTTGGTATTGTTTTTCTTTGTTTGTAAGTGGGGGAGGGGTTTTATTTGCATCTGTTATCATTTTTCTAGATTTTGACAGTTCTGTGTAATATGTTACATCTCGTATCTTTATTTTTGCAAAACTATAAAGGGGCAAATTTTCTTATCCATTATTTTGGGTAGTGCATACTGAAGTGAACCAAGAATTGTATTGTCATTGATTACAGAAACTGAAAATGAGAACTGGAGGAATGGACCCTTCAAGAGGAAAACGGAAGAACAGAACTTTACCGCGAGGCAGGTCAAGTCGGCCAGTGCAGAAAACTGATGATATTTTCCTGCCTGCTGTGAGAGAGAAGGCAGCCCCCAAAAATCTGGACAGCAAGGGTAAGCAGTTTTACACATATAACATTCTTAAAAGCTGTACCAAGTAGTGTCATCATCTTTCCCATCAGAAGCATACTGTTCCTGTCCCAATTTAAGCACAGTGCAATGAAAACACAGGGGGAAATAAAGGTGTAGCTCTATGCATTCTTGACATAGGTATGAAATAGCAATTAGTCCGGCCACTTAACCTCCATAGGAAAGAACTCCACTAGCCATTGAATAGGAGGCTGGGTGGAATTAAGAGCTGATCTGTAGGTAGGAAAAGAGACAATTCTCATCCCTGTGGAGGATTATACTCTGATTCTGGGATTGGCTGGCCCATAGCTTAATCAGTCAGCTGTCATGGCTCCTGAAGCATGATGAAATGGTTGGTGATCATTGGCATTGCTAGAGACTTCTGAGCAAGATATTTGTATCTGTTTTGTGATTCTTCCCTTTATGCTGCTAACCTTATTCATGTTTCATTCACTAACAGCTAGTTGTGCCTGTGTGAATAATTTACATGTAGGAACAAAAAAATATTTAATCAACGGAAATTACAGCATTTTAATCTTAATAAACATTAAAAATTGTAGACACTAATGCTTGGTGCTGGGTAATTTCTTTCAAAGATCAGTGGATTAGAAGCAGTGTGTAAGTAACAAACAGTAGCTTCTTACCACATCAGTAAGCAACAAAACGTTGTGAATGACAGTCCTGCCAAAAGCAGAGGCCAAGGGAAGTACATGAAATATGTTAGCTTCCTTTTGCTTTCACTTGAGGTAGCACTGTCAGGTTTAAATATTCACCTTTTTTGTTAACAACATTATTTTGAGAAGGAATTGGTAAACCCAAAGGAGACTGCCATCAATGTCAAATCTTAAGCTTCCTAAATATGTCTATCATGAAAAGATCTGTTTGGTAGTACAGTAGATCTTGATGTTGCAAACAAAATTTACGGTATTAATAAGTATGATATTAAGTGAATAACCTTGTTGCATAATTTCCTGCATTTTCCTGTTGCTTTATTTATTTTATATGGAAGCTGTATCCTTATGAATTCAGGGTATAAAAATATAGTTGCATGGCCGCCAGTGGCAACCCAAACATTTAAGCTGTCGACTCATTTTCCACCCATGTTTTAGAGTTCTGTGCTTTGGAATTCTGACAATCTTATTCATTCACCTGTGGACCACACTGAGTGACATATGAGTTCAACATAATCAGAAAGGCATAACAGTTAATTCTGCTTTTAAATGTGATTGCTTTGCAATTATTTTATACCTGGACTCATGTTTTGGACAATCAGTGTAACAGCAGGAAGATAAATGTTTATTATATGCCAACATATGCACAAATAAGTAGTGTAAATTTATATTAAAATTACTCCGATATGTCTCGGTGTTAATACACCATTTTCAGGGAGTTTACAAGTTGTGTTAGTTAAAGTTATGAATTATTAAAATGATAAAATGCAATATAGTAGTGTGTCATTATGATAAAATCTTAGTGTGGCTGCATATGTAATTCCTGGTTAGGTGTGTATGGTGCGCTGGTCGGGAACTTCTGATCAGCACACCACACACACTGATGATTGCAAATGAATCATATTCAATCTTCATGTGTATAGGAGAGAGAACCTTTATGGTAGATGTTTGTAAAGAAGTTTCTTTACTCAAACATAAGCTGAAAGAATTTTTGTTCTTGTGCTTTAACCTTTATCAGGAATTTGGGATCTTAGGCTGTGGTAACACTAAGCAAGTGCAGCTGGGTAAATCAAATTGAGAATGACTCATTGAAATGCTTTAAAGGCAGACCTTCATCTACATTCTCCTTGACTCAACTCGTGTAGTGTGACAGGGGTACAGGGGAATTCTGTGCAAGACAAATGTGCCTGTTTATGCAGCATCTTAGTGTGGTAGATTTTACTTTACTCAGCTGGAATGAATTAATTTAAAGTGTTTCCGGCCTGAGTTGTGCGGTATGAACTGTAATCCCCTAATATAGTAAAACCTTGTTAATTAGAAACCATTTAATTCGAAATAGTGTATAACTCAAAGAGTTTTGTCAGGTTTAAATGTAGGGTTTTGTGTACTTTGTAAAGAAGTTAGTTCAAAGTATGTTTAGTTTTTAATTTAAAGCTATATTGCAGCCCTTTGGTGTAAAAAAGTTGAATAATTTGAAATGGAACAAAACTCTAATAATCCAGAATCCAGTGATCCAGTCCTCCTGATGGTATAGCATGAAAATTTGGGAGTACTAGTAACAGAGCTTTTGTGCCCCCCCCCCCCCCCCACCCACACATATGACACCACCCCCAAATAAGAAAAAACA
>Ga0131853_10021351_pt1 | contig 11751 bp, 6 predicted proteins | sample TergutLab28metaG_FD_92764 | JGI IMG/M metagenome (GOLD analysis project Ga0131853, IMG submission 92764) | Labiotermes labralis P1 segment gut microbial communities from Petit-Saut dam, French Guiana - Lab288 P1 (version 2) (version 2) | ecosystem: Host-associated > Arthropoda: Insects >...
CAAAGTAACATAGTGCTTCACCTTGGCCAAAGTAACATAGTGCTTCACCTTGGCCAAAGTAACATAGTGCTTCACCTTAGCCAGTGTCTTCTACAGAATCTTGTTATGTATGTATTAAAATCTGTGAAAATAAAATCTTGCAATAGCTCAACGTGACCCAAAACCTAACTTAACCTAACCGGTCACAAAATTCCACTTGGATGGCGTGGCAATGAATGAACGCGGGAACCCAATCGAACAGATTACATCCGTCATCATCTTTGCTTCTATCAAAATCACAAAACGGACAGAACACAAAAAAACCAACCCCACTCCCCAAAGACCCCCCTAAATCTTTCGCAAATTATAAATTATAGTTAACTTACCTCAGAATTATTTTTTAATGCGTGCATATGATAAAATGTCGTTTAAGAAACTATACAGAAGAAATATATAATATTTACCTTGAAAACTAGGTGAACAAATAAGCAAATGTGACTGCCTAAAGTGGTCAATGCACTGAATATGAGATTAAATTAGTTTCTGTACAAGCCTTCAATTTGAAAACCAGGGTGAGAGAGTGTGTACAACATTCTATATCATTTTTTTCTGTCTCCACATTCAGTCCCTCAGCCCTTACAAGACACTAGAACTTGATCATTACTTGATCAATTGACGTAAATTAAGCGTGATTTAGACTTCCGCCGCGAAGTAGACGAGAACTGCATTATTGTGTGCTATTGCGCAGCGTGTAGTGGTAATTCCTTGGCGTTATTCCGGAAACCTATTGGTCCCATCTTTAGGGGGCAAGAAAATATACGACCGATAGGTTGCCCCAAAAACGTTGGTAAGGAATCCTTACGGAAGCCATCCCGTTGTGCTTATTATTAAACAAACTGAATAAGAGGGGTTTGTCGTTACGGATTTACCACTACAGGCTGCGTAATAACCCAGAAGAGGGAAAGTAAAGTTTGAAGTAAGTTACAACGAAACGAGCGAAGTAAGTTATGGCTGTCGGTGATATGCAAAGGACCCAAGAATCAGGACTTCAAACTTCTGTACTAAACGCTGTACTTACTTTATCGTAATGTCCGTATTTTTGCAAGTCTCGCTTCGTGAAAGTTCTATGCAGAAATATTAATCGATGTAGGACACGCTATACAGTGACCTGGCCAAGGTCGTAAAGAACATACAAAGGACAGTTATATGGATGTCAATGTGCTGACGTCACTATGTCGCTAATTCTATGGCCCACAGTTCTGCTGCGAGCCAAATATAGATGCCAGAGTATTTCTGAAGGGTGCATCCGTGAGAAGGGGTACACGCTGACATGGAGGTGCGTATGGGTACCGCGAAATTCAGTAGGTGCTCCTGTCACTTCAAAATAAATTATAGAAATTTAGGCTTGCACCTGTTACATTTCACTTCATTTAAAAATATATTGCATATGTCATCAGAAGCCGACGTAATGTAGTCGGTGTGTGGTGGACGACCGAGGAATCGTCCTTAGATTTTCGGTAAGGCCAAGAGATTTGACCCTTTTCGAAACTGTCCAGACTCGCTGCCTGGCCCACACAACTTCCAGTTCAATGGGTCGAGTCTCCTTCGGAAATAAAGAAACCAGGACGTGAAGGCCAGGTTAAGAATGTGTGGAGCTATACTTCCACTTCCCCATACGCCTTCATGGCGTGTATGTGGACTGTTTTACTTTTAGCTACAAATCTCATTTTCTACAGCGGTCGGCAAAGTTTGTTTACGATGGGTCAGATACCAGTCGTCAAACTTTTTTGGGCGTCACTGCGGTCTCCGGGGAGTGGCGGGGGGGTCTTTTTATTACCTCTGTCTAGTAAAGGTAAAGGTAAAGTGATCCCGTTACAGGCCCAGTGTGGCCCAGAGGGTGGGTAGAGGTATAGCTCTACTCTTCCATGACCGCGGTACTAGAAGGAGGTGAGTGGTCAGCAGCACGCCCCGGCCGCACTTTACCCCCGGGAAAGACCCGGTATCCATTTTACAGGAGGTTGGTGGGCCCCAGGGCCGATCTGGACGGGCGGAAACTCTCGTCCCCACCGGGATTCGATCCCGGACCTTCCAGCCCGTATTCAATCGCTACACTGACTGAGTTACCCAGCCCACAACTCTGTATAGTAAATTGTAATTAACGTACTGCGGGTCACCCGAATCATGCTTCAAGGAGGTTGCCCACTTCTAGTCTAGGCCTACCTTCTAAATCTTTTCTATTCCTTGTACGAATTCTTTCAGAAAATATCAAACACAACTTTGTAGTGTAAATTTCCACACTAATTATTGTAACGACGACCAGTAGTAGGTTTAATTCAATGACCCACACACACACGGCAAAAATAAGTTCTATGGCGTTTACACGAGGTTCGCATAGGTTAATTTTCCTGAAAGGTGAGCTGATTCTTGTACACCGTGTATCGAACCTTTCCGGATCCAAGACACGTCGAATGTGATGTGGGTTACTGAGTCAGCATACGGGTAGGTACTGGTGTTCGCTGCGTTACGCTAGGGCAGTGATGCAGGACACTGCCAAGAACGTGAATGTACTGCTGACAACGATACCCAGTCCAGGGCTCGATGCTCGAAAACACCTTTGTTTCCAACAGAAAGTTCTAACAGTAATCAGTATTACGATACTGTACTAGGCGAAGTGAAACAAGAAATTTCTTTACATAATATTCCATTTTTCGTACTTTCTAAGGATAACAAGCCCACAGTGACTTGGCATGAGTACAGAAGTCAACAAATCTGGTAGCAATGATGCCAGGGGCGATTAAAAAAAATGGTCGGCGAATAATGTCGGTAGTTTTTTTATTGCTCGAAATCACACAGCCATTTGGGAACAGAGGAAATGGCCCACTGCATCCAGAGAAATTAAAATCAACACGATTAGTATTAAAATTAACGTTTCAAATAACAAGCTATAAGAACCTATTCTGTAAATTCGCTTTTACCCATCATCTTATGCCTTGAGGACTGCGGTCTTTTAGAGTGTAACCCAGTGTGGGCGGGTGCGGGGTAAGCAGAGCCAAAATTTTTTAAGAAGTGTAGTGCCGTCATTTTTAAGTATTGAAAGCTTATAGAAAAATGGAAAATAGAAAAAGATCAATTAGGAGACCAAGGTGCAGATGGAAGGAAAATATTAAAAGGGATTCTAAAGGAATAGGAAGTAGGAAAGTGACCTGGAATCAACTGACCCAGGACAGCACAATACGAACTCAGTAATACAATTCGATATTCTGTAGGCGGAAAATTTTTCGACCAACTAATTACGTGAAAGTTCAACAAGAAATGATCAGCTGCTTTAGCTAGTTATGTTATAATTCGTGAGATGTATGAACTCCTAATAGAAAAAACATTCTCAAATATATTTATCTCAGTATTTAACCAACTTGATGCACAAAATTTGTTTCACAATAAGTTTTATTTCATGTCACTACGTGTTTCGAGCACATGTGCTCATCATCAGGAGGTCAAAATTGCCTTACCCAGCATATGGTATCATCACACCTATAGGTGTGTAATGCAATGTTGACCTCCTGATGATGAGCACAATCTTGCTCGGAACATGTAGAGGAATATAATAAACTTATTATAAAACAATAATTTGTTCACTAAGTTGGTCATTTACTAGGAGAACAGTCATGAATGTCGTGACATATTTTCTTTCTTTCTTAAACTGAAATATTTAAATGCCAAATACATTGTTATGCTATGCATAAAATGTAAGAGGAAAAAGCTACTAGAGACAAAAGTACTGGTACAAGTATTTGGTATAGCAATCACGAGAATATGGACGTATATATTGGAGCTGTCCTTGATAAGCCAAATGATCCTGACCCAACCCTGTGCGTAGGTGAAAACCAAAGTAATGTATTGAGAACGCAACCGCCCATGACTTTCGCCCTAAATTCATTGCCAAGTTTAGGGTTTGGCTGTGGATCAAATATGCAGGGAGTAAATACTAGTTCAGAGGAACCACCTAGTTATCAACACTGCTACATCGTCCCTCTCTCGTCCCCCCTCAAATTACTTACAGGGGCCAGAGATTTCGCAAAAAGAAATAATAAAAAAAGAGAGACATTCTTTTTTAAAAAAAATTAATTAAGTACGGCCTGAAAATGCTTTATGGATGCGGTAAAAGAAATGAGATTCTGATCGGTCTTCTCAATGGGAATGCAGTAAACAGAATTTGGAATGGATTCATCTTAACTTTCTCATTTTATATTACTCACACCTGGCATTTTCTTACATGCACTTCACCACCCAACAAATACACTTAATAAAATACAATAAAATATAAGTTATGTAATACAATTCATGACAATTACCAACTCCTAAATTTTTCGGCACCGGGGGCTAGATAACCTAGGTATATGCCAACACGCTAATCTAGATTAGAGTGTTGGACTTTTAACCCTTTGTTCTAGAAGACTCACTAAGGATTGCGTCCCCAATGCCGAAACATGTAGGAGCTGCTACTTGTCATAAATTTTATTTTATGATTTATATTTTATCGTGTTTTATTGAGTGCATTTGTTTGTTGAGATACTGAATTTCTCATATCGCCTCTAAGACCCAAATTCTAAGCAAGTTCACTATAATTCCTGGGTTTAAGCGTCACGCCATGAATACTTGTGGGGGAATGGAGAAAAAGCACAACACATACTTATACTTGATGCTGAATGGAGGTGAGGGATGAGCTACACGCTACTGCCGTTATGCAATCTACAATGTATAAACAAATTCTCTAACGTCCAGCTCCCCGAAATTTTGCATGTATATCATGTTACATCCGATGTATATAAGTTCAGTGCATCGTAATGCCCTTCCTTCGTTTAGCCTCTAATGCCACGTGCGTTCTCGTGCAAATGATGTCAATTAATTAGGCTTGAACACTATCTGCGGAAAAACTCCAGAAAAAATATTATTGCGACAAGATTACGTACATTGAAAGGTAATATTGCAAAGAATGTTTAAAAAAATATTCTGTAAAAGTGTGGACTGGATTCATCTGGCTCAGGTTAAGGTAAGGTGTAATGTTATTAAGCACATGGTGATACAGAGAGTTTGACCGTTCGAATTATTGAACGCTTAAAGGGACTTTTTTTTTGTAATAAGCAGTTTGTTAGGATGCTAGCAGAACACAAATTTCCACATTCCTGATTGTCTAATTTCTTCAATTCCCACCCAATTGTTTAGCCGAATGCCTAATTTACAACTATTTTTGAAATTCATAGTCTTTTCACATTAGCTGAAAATAGATTACAAAATCAGAACTGACAGAATGAGATTGATAATTTATTGTGCTCATGGTTTCAATATAAATGTCTCGTGCAAAGCGCTAAATACATGCCTGAATCCTTTAGTTCAAATAATGCAAGTACTCGTTAAATAAAGGGACTAGTTTCAAAAAAAATAATTTATTAATTATATTATTCTACCAACAGACTACTTCTCAGAATTAATTTCCATTGGAAGCTACACAACGCTCCAAAAAATCTTCTTATTACAACTTCGGTCCGTCTTCTACAGTTATCTCACGTAACAAATTGGAAGTTTCGATGGCAGCTTTTTCTATTTCTACAATAAATTTTTCATTGGTTCTTTGCTGTATCTCTTTATCAAACATAATCGAGACTAGTTAAAAACATGTTTCACAAAAAAATTTAAATTTTCAGCACTATTTCAACCTAACGGAGTGTAGTTTAGCTTAGAACTGGGTAAAACGCCAATGATATTTGGTATATATTTACTTCTGTGATAGAAGATCAAGGTCAATAGAGGTGCGCACAGTCTCGTTATTTAGTAGCCACACCTTACAGCCTGATTTTTTTTAAAAAAGTGCCTGAAGTCAAGTTCTCCTGAAGGTGCAATTCTTTACGGATATTAAACAGTGTCGACTGGATTTGTACTATGGAGATGGAGGCAGTACATCCAGCCGAAACCTCCGTAAGTACTTGCCAGGCGACACGGCATAACATCACACTTTGCCACAAGTGCTTTTCTGCCAACTCCTGTTACGGACATACATACCTGAAAATTACCTCTTCTCTGCTTTGAAACGAATAATATTCTAAACACGTACATAGGTTTGTAGTGTGGAAGTCACATGTGTGGAAATGGACCGGAACGCGACTGTCGGGAACGAATTTCGCGAACGTCTAGAACTTGGGCAATAAAAGAGGGTGACGAATTACACCAAGCACTAAAACCAAACACCGTAGATGTCTCTCACCGGAGAGAAGTTGCTCTCATCATCGCTCGGGAACGACGATGATTCAGCCTCAATGTGTCAAGCTGTTGATTCCGACAAAACACTTCACTCTCGAATTCGGAAGGTTCCTGCCTCAAACCAGCAATTAGCCTACTTTAACTTTAAAAAAATGGACCTCTTGAGGTCATCAAAAGCGCTTGTGTCCCTCATTCATCCAAACCGGATTGAAGCAAATATCTAACTAAAACAGACGCGAAACAAGACATCATTTCTAAATGTTTCATATAACCTAAAGTATAGCCAGCAAAGTAGACATCTGCTTTTTCAATTCTGGATTATTATAATTTGAACGCTAAACACTATCAGAAAACAAAGGGTTTCTTAAAGAAACTAGAATACATGCAGTTCGAGTACATAAGACAATCATTACTTTTTAAGATCGGTCGCATAGTGGCCAAAAGCGTCCATTGTCTTCGCCATGTCCGTCCGTTTGTCTTCCCATCTATCCGCATGTATTAGCTCGGCTCCCAACGGACGGATTTCCATAAAATTTGGTTTTGCGGATTTTTTTATGAAAATCTGCCAGGAAACTCCAAATTTGGTTTAAATCGGATAAAAAATATCGGGCAATTAACACGACGCCTAGTACATGTTCTTGCTGCCGGAGAGATAAATCTTCCATAAAAGCATTTTTTTGCAGTACTCCATATTTTTACATTGTTGACAGTGACATGAAGATCAACAATACACTCAGAATAAGTCGCTGTCTTTCCATTGCAACAACGGTTATGGGAACGCTCTTCTGTGTGCCTGTCTTGTTATGTAGCGTATATTTACCTCATAATGGCATACAGCTTTTCTCTCCTACGTGTAGTTATAGGGACTGTCAATCAATTCGTGTCCCTAGCCTGTTATTCATTTTTATCCATTAATCGACGATCAGGTAGAAGAATAATAGTTTTTGTTTATGGGGTAGAGGATGAGGAGATGAGATGATTGTGTGTGTTCGGTGGGGGGGGGGGGTTACCCTCCCGCTGATGTAACTGAATACCGTTACTTTCATCTCGACCCACGCCAGCCCAATAATTGAACTTCATCTCCCGACACTAAGTCGGTGTCTCAGTAGCAGATGAAACAAGTTCTTATTTAAAAAAAAAAACCCCCCGCTAGGAATTTGAAAAGATTCAAAGAAAACGAACAAAATGATCAAGGTACACAAATACTGAAAATGCATACAAAACTTACTCGAAAATCCCGAGGGGTAGACAAACTCCTTGAGAGAGCTAGGCGCAGTAGGGAAGATAATATTAAAATTGGCCTTAAAGAAATATGGTGTATGTGGCGGAATTCAACTACCTCAGAGTATGGTATAAAGGCAGACTTCCTTGGAAACGGTAATGAATTCTCAGATCATACAAAAGAATGTCCTTGACCAGCTGAACGACTAGCAAGTTTTACAGATTTATTTTTGAACTGCTGACTCTAATGTGCCTGGGGGAAGTCTGCTTGACATTCTTCATCTCTAATTGTCTTTCGAAGCTAAAAGGGCTCTATGAATGTGTATCTGACGTCTTAAAATCACAATATTTTACATATATATATGTATACATTTATTTATTTATTTAACTATGTAGCACTCGAAACTTGTGAATGAAATATTTAAAAACTCGGTTCTTACTTCCATGCAGACACCTTACCTTTGTAACAAAGATAAATGTAAGCTGTCTAGTCTGAGAACCAGATACAGCCCATAAACTCACTCTGCGGGCGAAATGCCAAACCTCTGAACGTTAAAGCAGGTGGCACACATAGTTACCACTGCACCTTAAAGGGTAAGGTACTAATAAGGCCTACCCACCTATTGGACGAAATGTCCCAAAAGTGTCTACAAGAACTCTAATAGTACTTCGCCTACATTCTAAGATATACAGGAATGCAAATGGTGAACTCTGTGACACAGTAAGTAGACTGTACCAAGGAGTTTTTAACTTCTAAAACGTCATACTGTGTGTTTTCGAGGTGCGCGGGTAAACATTATATAATTCAGGTCCAAAGGAAAAGCGCCTTCTTCCCTTCGCCGATTTTCACTTACAAATGTGCAGATTTCTTATTCCGAATTTCAATGAAGTAGGGTAAGGGCAGATCGAAATTCATTTATTCCCCTAATTAAAGTAGGGCCTCTCACAGAACTTATCATCACAAATAAATTTCTGTGGACATCTGATGTACCTAATTTTATCCAAATCTGACGCAAATGTATAAAATACAGGCTAAAGTTCTTTGAAGCTTTAGAGTAAAGTACAGCTGCCAATGCAAACAGTTTCATTAAGCCCACAACTGCTCAGTAGCATTATGTGGCTGCATCCTGTGCCCGATTTGATTCCATTCGCTCAAGAAAAATGGAAGGGACAGACACGAATACTTTAGGCCCATCAATAAAATGCGGCTGTCACAGGCGACTTTCGTGAAACCCAAATTTGCTCGAAAATCTTTTATTAAGTAATCGTATACCAAATTTTATAAAATCCGACGGACGGGCGAAACATGTGATCTACACACAGGGCATTTTATTTAGGTCGCAAAGAAAGCTTAAAAATACAGACACATGTTATCAATATTCTGCGTGTGATCTTCCAATTTTTTAACAGTCTGTCCAAACTTCACGAAACGTTCATATGAACATTATGCCACAGCTTTTAAATTCCACCGTTTAATATGCCTAATAGTAAGACGACCGGTCCCAGTGGCCGCGCAATATAAGGCGTTGGTCTGCGGCCGCTTGCCTGCTGAGATTGTAGGTTCGAATCCCACTGGGGGGCATGGATGTTTGTCTGTTGTGAGTGTTGTGTGTTGTCAGGTAGAGGTCTCTGCGACGAGCTAATTACTCGTCCAGACGAGTCCTACCGACTGTGGTGTGTCGTTGGGTGTGATCTAGGAACCTCGTGAACTAGATGATCTGTGCTCGTGAATGAGGAGGCCCTGACCCACTGGGGGGCTGTTGCGCAAAAAAAAAATAGTAAGAAGAACGTAGTCATACGATGTCGCATCTACACTGGCGCCACTTAATGGAGGGCCCGGAATTTACGAACAGCACTAGATCTTCGAAAACTATTTAGACCTATATCTTCATTAGCTGAGTTTCTGTGGAATGCAAAACAACATGGCAACCGTGCGAAGATTTATTAATGCTTCAGTTTCTACCCTAGTGACTGGCAAACTTCCGGGGACAAGTACTTGAAATTTGACATAAAAACAACTACAAATTAAAAATGAAAGGTTAATTGAGTCAACAAACACAAATACAGTGGCGTGGAAAATTCATTATTTTCTAATAAATCTGAACAGTACATACACCTAGCAAAGAACTTATTATTATTATTATTATTAGTAGTAGTAGTAGCAGAAGTAGTAGTAGTAGTAGTAGTAGTAGTAGTAGTGGTGGTGGTGGTAGTGGTAATTGTTGTAGCAGTAGTAGTAGTAGTAGTGAAGCACTAAAAATGCAAATTTCAACCTATGAATTCCTGCCATTATTCTCTCAGTTTAATCCACCAGCTGAATGTCGTGTTTCTGGATCACAAAATCCCGCTTTCTACACACAGCACTAACAACAAAATTGTCGGACACGAAGTCAGTGAGGTTTGAACTGGGCTTCGTGCGGTCTACCTGAAAGTGTCTTTTTCTCCTGAAGATTCACAAGACTTTTGCCACATTTGTTCGTGTCGACTGGAACATAGTTACTCTCTTTTCGAAGAAGCGTAATTCCTTCATCGTCAGGGACAAACAGACAAGAAGAGTCGATTTATTGGGTTCCCTGACCCTGAGGATGGCGTTATGATCCTTCGAAAGGTCGGTGAATATTTACGAATTGACATGGTATCATGATGCAGCAGACTGCGATATTCAGCTACACGTCTGTGAAAACATCAAGTCTCTTTTTTTCTCTCTCTCTTGTTTGCAATTTTTCACAAATATTTTAAAATTTCCAAAAAATATTTCGTGCCCCTCGTACGGATAATATTTCATGTCCAGACGCGAGTAGTTTATATTCAAATTAAGTCTAGAAAATTTCATTCTTTAAAACGTAGCCCTGTTGGTGCAAGATATCCCATTTGTGTGGTTTTAGGCTTCCGTGCATTGTAAATGAAATCTCCCTCTTCTGAGGTGTTACGCAGCGTAGATTGGTAGCTAGTTACCTACGTTTCGGAACAACCTGTCCGTCCCATCTTGATAGATCACGCATGGGGGATATATGTTGTCCCGCAACGTCGGTAAATAACTACCAGTCTACGCTGTAAACATCAAAGAAAGGGAAGATATCAGATATTCCATTATTAGGGAAGTAGAATTAAGACCATTCAGCAAGTAAATTTTGTGCGAGGATTACGTCAGCAGTCGATATGTCGTTGGATGTTTATTAAGGTCAGTCAACCGGCTGACTGTAGTATCGGGGTCAGTGTTGACAGGGCGTGGTGCGGACAGCCTGCAAGTCATCCCAACCCATTTCTCTACTCTACAAAAGCACACACAAGTTAGTCCTACATAGTGTCGTCGCCAGGCTCTTTGGTGACCGGGGAGAATAATCAGAGTGACCGCCCTGAACATAAATTACGAACTTCAAACAAATCGCTTTTTTAATTCCCTTCCATTTAATTCAATAATTTAAATTTTTTTTCGACTACAGTAAATCGGACTCTTCCATTTAAAATATTCATATTGTTACCCGGAGCAGCCACATCACTCCCCCCACCTACACCATTGGTATTACATGAACTTCCTTACAAAGTAGCCGGCAGTGAAGTTAGCGAAATAATTTATATCAAACGCTCAAGTTAAAAAATGCATGTAGCCACTTCCCATCTTCTTTATATATCTTCAATGAATGGAGATGACGCTAGAATACAGGATCATCATTGTAGAGCAAATTACAGGTTCTTCGATGGGAATCAATATACATAAGTACACATAGACATAATGAGCTGTACATATGTGTGGTAATTTTTGCGCCCTCTGACGTGTTGCGCCCCGGCCTGGAGCAATGTTACCCTCATCTTTTACAGGTTCTCAGATAAATAACCTCTCCTAACAACCACAAAATTTACAACAGTAATAAAGCTGTTATGGATTTTTTTTAAGTTTTTCAGATAATCAGATCCTCACATCATCAACATATAATAAAATACGCCCTATACAGCCCACATTCTGGAATCCAAAAACTAAAAGCGGTTTTTGTATTGTTGTTTACTATACCACCATCATTGACAACTTTTAAACTAAAATAATTTTTATGTCACCATTTATATGCAATGTTTTTAATATACTACCAGATCTGATAAGTCTCTAATTCTTAAGTTTAAATCGTCACACAACAAGTTAAATTTATACAAGCCTATAAACTATTCGCAAATGAAACTTGTAAGCATTTGGGATCCCACAATGCAGAAAAACTGAACAACGCTTAGATCTGTGTTCTTGGAGGGCCTGAGGATGACCTACTAGGTCGAAACATGTCGCCCTGACATATATACCATTGTATA
>Ga0131853_10021352_pt1 | contig 11751 bp, 8 predicted proteins | sample TergutLab28metaG_FD_92764 | JGI IMG/M metagenome (GOLD analysis project Ga0131853, IMG submission 92764) | Labiotermes labralis P1 segment gut microbial communities from Petit-Saut dam, French Guiana - Lab288 P1 (version 2) (version 2) | ecosystem: Host-associated > Arthropoda: Insects >...
AAGCCTGAGCGGTGGGGATCACCGCTGGTTCAAGAGAAGTACCAGGAAGAAATGCCTGTGACAGGAGACATGCATATTGTATAATAATAATAATAATAATAATAATAATAATAATAATAATAATAATAATAATAATAATAATACACTGTTTATATGGGTGATTTTCAGGACCAGATAAAACAAACTGCACTCAAACAATGCATACAAGAACAATGGATAGAGTTTTCACTGTACAAATAAAGTCTAATCAAACGAAGAAAAATAAGTCCCGTTTCATATGCTACAGTCAATGATCTCTGTATCAATTACACAATTCCTGTAACAAATTAGAGCACTTCAGCTGGCTACCTTGAGTGCAATCTTACAGTTTTCAAAAAAGCAATTGAGACAAAAGATGCCACGAAATAAATTTAACTGCCAGTGACAAAGGATAATGTATGTTATGTCCATACGAAGACCATTCTGATACCTACAAAGACTGTGAATTGACCACAATATCTGAAAAGCCCTTTATATTTAAAAAATTATAATATTGCTGCACTAAACTCACTGTTCTGTAACATACGATGTGTGTGGAACACAAGTACACCCAACGCTCCACACTGAAGGGACAATGCCACGTGAAACTGACGAACACACTTACCAATGTTTCCTGAGGAGGATCGGGTGTTGGATCCTCTCAGTACGTGGATGGATGTGGGATCACTGTCCACTGTGGTACAAGTTACTAAGTTTCCACCTTCGCTTCCATCGACCGGTGTGAGAAACCACTCTGATCTCGTCCTCATCCTCGCTGTCTGGCGCTCGTGAACCTATTGGGTCGCAAGGAAGCATCGCCTTTTAATACGGTTCTCATCAAACATCAAATTTGCCTAGGTACCTTATTCTATATATACAAAACTAGTTTTCATACAATGCGAACGAATATAACAAAGGTATGATATGTATATTTATCTCAGTAATTAACCAACTTCATGCACAAAATTTTTGTTTTAAAATAAGTTTATTTCATGCTTCTACATATTTCGAGCATGTGTGCTCATCATCAGGAGGTCAAAATTGCACTACACACGATACCAGAGGCTGTGTAATGCAATTTTGACCTCCTTATGATGAGCACACGTGCTCGAAACATGTAGAAGCATGAAATAAACTTATTGTAAAACAAAAATTTTGTGCATCAAGTTGGTTAATTACTGAGATAAATATACTGAGATGCACGGTCAGCAAAACATAAAAAAAAAAAAGTATGATAGGTATGTTAGTTTATTATGTAATATATGTAGAACAAGTGAGAAAGGAAGGCCACATGATAGACTGAGGGTTTCCTGACAAATGTAAGATCAATGACATGAACATTTCTGCATTTATTTGATCGCTTTTACAATTTTTTTTACCCATAATCACTTCAAATATTTACTGTTTTCTAGGATGTAATAAGTTGTTTGCTTTTGGGACAATGTGCTATCTTAATCTTCAGATATTCTGGTATTTATTTATGAAACTGCATGGTATCATATACCAGGACACAATAAACTGCACAGAATTGAAATTGGAACTCCAAAACTTTATTAAAAATCTTCTATACTCAAAAGCCTTGCCAAATGGCATGTCAAAGAAAAACTGTAACTGAAAGTGGTGTCCATTTATTAAGCATACAATAAACAGCAAATGGAATCATCTGACAGATAAAAAAGAATGATGTCATTATTTATGTAAACAAGTTTTATATTTTTTGATGTTTTGCTGACCGTGCATCTCAGTATAATCTTAGTAATTAACCAACTTAATGCACAAAATCTTGTTTCATAATAAGTTTATTATATGCCTCTACATGTTTCAAGCACTATGTGCTCATCATCAGGAGGTCAAAATTTTATTATACAGCATCTGGTATCATCACACCTGTAGGTGGCCATCCGGTGTGCAGGTTGAGACAGGACTCTCCCAATGTGTGCACGGGACGGCCACCTACAGGTGTGATGATACCAGATGCTGTACAATACAATTTTGACCTCCTGATGAGGAGCACATAGTGCTCGAAATATGTAGAGGCATGAAATAAACTTATTATGAAACAAGATTTTGTGCATTAAGTTGGTTAATTACTAAGTTTTATATGTTACAGTCTGTTCTAACAAAAACAAGAGCTCTGAGTTCAGACCATTTCAGACACGTAAAAACCGAAGTACCTGTAGTCAGTTCACCTCAGTTTAGAACTCTGGTGCTTCTCACATACTGATAATGCAGTCATGCTGATACTTGCAGATGCTCCACACTTCTCCTCAAGAGTTAAATTTTATACTTTTATCTTTAGTTTCTGCAACCAGTTTCTATAGTATAAGAGTGGAGTTTGGGTTTGAACTGTATCATTTGTTAAATTCCTTCCAACATTTCAGCAAACAATGCAGTTACCCACATTCAGGGTGCAAGCGATGGATACTGATAAGTAACGATTATTACAACAGTCCATAAATATCATCCCTTTCTCATCAAAGATGCCATGACAAGAATCAAAAACCCACAATGGCAAATAAAAGGCTGAATAAGATCAGAGATCACCTAGTTTCTTTGTCCTGTATCCAGAACTACAGGACCCAGCCCAATGGCCATCATACAGGGCAGCACTAATCAGTTTTTTGATGTCCCCTTCCTCTACTCCCCTTCTTTGAAGAAACACAGGCACACACACACACACACAGAACATAGTCCATCACAAGAAGCTAACACTTAATCAGCTAATCAATAAATTTCTCACATTTCAAACATTCACAAGGCCTGACATCTGTGCAGATACTAAGTCCACGAATCCAGTCAACACCCTCCCAACCTATTCCCTGACAATTTATTTTAATATTACCCTTACTGAACATGGTAGCAATTACAGGAGCTTTAGTAGCACAGCACACTTGAAAGTTCCAAAATTTAAAGGCTTATTCCACAGAAGAGTCTCCAAGTCTCAACCGACAAGTTCTAAGCAGACTTCACACCTTCTGAAAATGTTTCTTAACACATGGCGCAGCTCTTGTCTTGAAATACAGGCAATTACTTTTCAAATATTTTCTTTCAGTTCTTTCAAAGGATGTGGATTATTCACAAAATTTTGTCTTTACATGTCCCTCCAAATAATAATTGCGCAGAATCAAATCTGCAGATATAGAGGTGAGAGCCCATGAGTTGGCGACTGTTTGCCAAATACCTCTGACAGAACAGTAACTGAAAAATTTGCTATGTGGGCCATGGCATTTTTTCTGTATAAAGTAACCATAGATTATTCCATCAGTGCTATACACAGTTGTATGAGAATTAACTAAAAGCAATTCACTGGTCCTTCAAATACGTCGGGCCCACAATATTGTGTGCACTCATTGAACAATGGGCAATGACTTTGAAACTTCATGTACTACACAGGGATCTTCAAAACATCAACCTGTGATGCCAATTGCTCACCTTCCCATTTATTGTAAGCCATGTCCCAACCATGAAAAACACAAGTTCAAGAATAAAGAGTCTGCTGGCTACCAATTCTTGAGATCACCTGCAATATCTGCTTTTTGCTTCCCAGTCCAGAGGAAAGAGTTGTTCTACCACTCCACTTCTGAATGGGCACAGGTTCAGAAGCTTTGTTACTGAGTGAGCCACGGAATTTAACACCCAACTTCAAACAGCCAACAGGCACAAACAGTTCCTGGGCCTTGTTGGTAAACAAGTGCCATATTATCCAGTTTCTCTTCAGCTGAAACATAATGTTTGTACTCTCTTCGTGCCCAGCACTAAACTCGTCATTCAAAATTTTTAAACTATTCCGTATATTGTCATTTTACAGGGTACAGTTAATACAGGATCTTTTTTCCAAAAATTATGGCATCATTTTTTCCATAACACATACTTTAAGAGTTTACCATCTACACCTAATTCTTCCAAATGGTCTCTTTCATTTGGGATTTCCTACCAAAATTATGTTTGCATTTCTCTTCTCTTACATACATATACATGGATGTACCTATACAGACAAATAGGACAGACACAGCGTGCGCACGCACACACACACACACACACACACATATATTTTCACTGTGAAGAGTACTGCAACGTGTGGTGAAATACTGGAAGTATTTCAACAAAGAATGATGCTCAAATTTGAAAGGACCTCACACTGAACATTTTATGTTCCTATTAAGCATTAAGAATACATTCCCCTCCTCCTCCTCCTCTATATGTATGGTCTTGAAATACTTAACATACCAAAAAAATTTAAAAATGGTATGTTACACGCAAGGCACATACATGCCTTTTTAACCACTGAAACATGAAAGGCATGCATTATTAAACCATCACAAATTTACTTTTATCTCCAAAGGATAGCCTCAATTTGAAATGACTGTATCAAGACAAGTCACACTATCTACCATCATAAAGATTACCAATGTGTTTGGCAATTCCATTCCTCATGCCACTGCAAGACTGTAAAGGTATCACACATCACATGAACTACCGAACTGGTCATTGGCTCAAAGGTACAGGAAACCTCCGGCAAAACCATTTACTTTTCACCGAGGTAAAGTACCTTAATTATGAGAATACCAGTTGTTTTCAGTGCAGGATGAAGGAAGTCTGGAAAGAATTCAATATCTGAGGGAAACTCTTCTATGGTTGGGGCTGCAATACTGAACATGCAATATGAAATGAATTTATACGGTAAAACCTCCATGCATTGAAACTTTACATAATACAGAGAATTATGGAGCATGGTCAGATGTAATACAATCTTTCAGTAACAGGAAACCAAAGTGAAAAATTCTTTTGTATGGACTTGAGACTTTAAAGACACATAACTAAAGAATAAAATCCAACTAGATGCCACTTATTACTTTATTATGCTTATGTTAGGCTCAAGATGTTTCGGGCACTGTTATGCCCATCATCAGGAGCTCACGACGATAGCGTTGGTTACCACATGGGCCGTCTGGCTCTCGAGTTGCTGCTGGTTGGAAGTTAAGTGGAGGCAGGATGGATGAGTGTCCGGATTGAAGGCTGTAACATGACCAGTCGTGTTACAGCCTTTGGTCCGGACACTCATCCATCCTGCCTGCAGTTAACTTCCAACCAGCAGCAACTCGAGAACCAGATGGCCTATGTGGTAAACAACGCTATCTTCGTGAGCTCCTGATGATGGGCATAACGGTGCCGAAACACCTTGAGCCTAACACAAACATAATAAAGTAATAAGTGGCATCTAGTTGGATTTTATTCTTCAGTTATCAAGATGATGCACGGTCTGATACACATCAAATTTAAAGAGACATATTTCTGTCTTTCTTGGACAAATACAGGGGAAATGAAGGCTGATGCAGCATCCAATATTCCAGTACAGTTTTGCTTTTGGAACAATAATTTACAGAATTTAGATACCAGGAAGACTTTAGACAGCACAATTTAACCCTACCAGATGCTACACTACTAAATAACTGTCTCAGTTTGGTAATAGTCTAGCACCCCATGCACTGGAATTCTCTTATGATAACATCAATTCTGCACTTCTCAAGCTGACATTCAGGGCTTGTGCCTCAATCCAAAAACTGTTTCCTGAACATAAATCATTAAAAATTCTTCAATTCTACAGCTTTTTGATCAGAACTTCAGCTTAAAGAACCTGGAGCAGAATAAGATTTGTAACTTATAATTTTAATCACTTCAAGACAACTTGCTCATAACTTGCTTGCAGATTGCTCTTTTTTTCTTCATACTGATGATGAATACACCTCTAGTATGAGTATGTAAATTTTCAGGCCTGTTCATACAATGCAAGTTGTAGGGGTTGCAACCCCCAGGCAAAATGGAGAAAATAACAAGAAAAATAGAACACCTGAAATTCAAAAAAGAACTGGTCTGAAGGGTATGCCAGTGTGTGAAAATAGTATGGTTAAAGAATCACACATGGTATTCTTCTTTCACACTAAGTTACACTGAACTCAGGCATCAGAGAAAAGCAGTTATTTTATTCCAGTAGACAGCATCATGTTAGTTTTATTGATTCTGTAGAAAATCTGCTACATATTAACAGATTCTACTGTAAGAAATCCAAACCTTTTTCATTCTCACTTTGTTATGAGGGGTTCTTATTGTATGCCACCATTAAAATATACTGCGAAAGCAAAGTGAAATTACAGTGATATGTTTAATACAGACATCGTAAATTATGCACAAAGGGCACATATAAGGAGCTGAAGAGACAGGTGTTTGTACGCAGTCAGAAATTACGATACTTTGGTTTTTCAACATGAAAATGCACACAGTGTGAGGTTTATTTTGGCAATATGAAATTAAAACAGCAAGTATATAATATGTTATCTCATGAAAGACGGGCAGTGTGCCTTCTGAAGGTTGATTCAAGGAAATTTCACTTTATTAGCCGGCAGCCCGGATACCACCCTAGCTGAACCGCACCCTAACTCCAACACACAGCAATCCAAGAACAATACAGCCAATGTGGTAGTTCAACAACATAATCACAGACTCCTAAAGATGGACATATTAATGCCCGAAAGATGCGGAGTATCTAAGAAGTAAAGTAAATATAACAAGTGACATCTAGTTGGTTTTTTATTTTTCCAACTATCACAATTATGCATGGTCCAATAAACATCAGATTATTTAAGAATACTAAATCTTTCTAAACAAAACTGATTGCAGAATGGTGCTTAGAGATGATAATTAATTAGTTAAAAGATGTGATGTTTATTGGACCGTGCATCGTTGTGATAACTGAAGAATAAAAACCGACTAGATGCCACTTATTACTTTACTGTACTTCTTAGAGGCTCAACTTGTTTCAGGCACTACTATGCCCATCGCAACTATGATGTTGATTACCACATTGGTTGTTTCGTTCTGTAAAGATGGAGGGGTTAGCATTAGTGTAAATTTATGGTTCTTATTGGTGTATGTTCAGCTACAGCAGAGCGACAAAGAACTTCACACCGAACATACACCACTAAGAACAATAAATTTACACTAACGCTAACCCCTCCATCTTTACAGAACGATACGACCAATGTGGTAATCAACATCACAGTCGCGAGCTCCTGATGATGGGCATAGTAGCGCCCGAAACATGTTGAGCCTATAAGAAGTACAATAAAATAATAAGTGGCATCTAGTTGGTTTTTTATTCCTTAGTTGAAAGATGTTGACTGCACTGCTTATACACAGCCTATACTGACACATTGGAAATGACAAGATGGTTATGAGTGATGATTTAAGAAAAATGCAGACCGAAGATAGCACAGATATGTTTAAGGTATCACAAAAAACAAGAAAACCTCAGAAGATCAAGTCTCTGTGTAGATAGGTAGGTTTTCACCCTTTTTATAGGCCACGAAGGCCCTTAGGGTGAGTAGAGGTATAGCTCTACTCTTTCTAGGACCTTCAGCACTAGATGGGGATGGGGGGGTCAGACCCATGCCCCTGCCGCTTCTGCCCCCAGGAAAGACCCGGTACCCATTCTACAGGAGGCTGGGTGGGCCCCAGGGTCAGTCTGGATGGGTGGAAAATCTCGACCCCACCAGGATTCAATCCCAGACCGTCCAGCCCGTAGTCAGTCACTATACTGACTGAGCTACCCGATCCACAAGTCTCTGCGTTAAGATTAAAATAATGGACCACCAATGAATTGGCTGTAGTCATTACATGACACCTGATCATTCACTGGTTCCTGTCAGTCATGACAGACATGATTTTAAAGTGCAAAATCTGAAAACATTTGAGAAGGACTTCTAAAAATTATGCCTACAGAAGATGCGAAATATTCCAAAACACCTTCCATCTCAGTTAGCTGGTAAGAATCTAACACATGTAAAAACCTACAAGATATACATACACACACACACACTTGAATGTATACATGGGTGTGCAGATAGTTTTGGAGCCACCACTGGCTGTGATGACAGGTGCAGGGCTTGGAGTTTGCAACTGGTATTCCCTTTTAAGTTCCATTGTGGTTTCTAAAAGAAGGAATAACTCTGATGTATGGTTCTCTTACATGCATATATTTTGTTCTGTTGTCCACATGTATGAGTAATGCTAGACATTCAGTCAATATGCAAGATGTATTCAGTATCTAGAGAAAAATATGGTATAAGATAATCTGAAATTAAAAATATATGGTATATTGCCTTAGGTTGGTTAAATATAGATGACACACGCAAAGGGTGGTGGGCTTGGTAGGTGAGCGGAAAAGGGTAGGAAGGGTTAAATGACCAGTCGCTAACCTTGTTGTGATGCCTGACCCGACCTCACCTGCGGCAGGTAGGATAAACTTTTAGTACTTTCAGCATAGCGGTTTACAGCTCTCAGTTCTTCTAGTGTCATGTGGTGGCTAGTTGTGGCACTGCTGGATGAAGATCGACTAGATCCCTGCAAAAAATTTAGGAAAATCAAGGATACTGCAGAAATGAGTGAGGTATTACTACTACATGAGGAACTACAAGTTGCTGCCAGAATCTGTTTTATGTTTTTTAGACTGTAATGGCCCCTCTATTAAGTATTCTACTCTACTGATCATTACTTAGGAGTAAAGGTTTGGCCTTCACAGTATGGCTGGGGGTTCCTCACTTTTGGGCAAAGCTTGCAGGGGATTAAAAAAAACCATCTGTACATCCTACCAAAAACATAACTCTACGCACTTTCCAATGATCACCACAGGTTAGGAGTTTATAAAAAGCCTAGAGTCAAATTCATGCACAGTTCTAACTGGAGAGAACACAACATCTCACATAACAGAATTAATGCACTCTCACAGGCCATGTCTACACTTCAGGACAATGAAGTACATCAGCTACTTGTTAGAAACTTACACAAGGTCTGACCTCCCACTGAGAAACCACTATGAATGTCAAAGACACACTCATAAGTAATGAACGCTACATCATCCACCACCCAGGCTGCTCACAGGTGCATTCAGCCACAACAGTGGTTCTAAATCTAGGGCTTGCAGCCAAAACCAAACTTATAAAATGACGGTTACTTGAAACATGTGAACAAAGGGTTTACTCAGTACAGAGACTGCACTAACAAACGCCATCTTTGCCAAGCAGCATTTTCTACTTCATTCCTTACATCACAAAGGAAGGACAGATGCATGGCAGAACATCACAACCTTACTACTGATTGCACTCCCAAATTTAAGCTGTAATATGTGTGTTATTTAGCTCTATTAAATCCATTACACACATTTACACATGTATGGGGTTGAATTATGGTTCACTCCACACAGACCTAAATGTTAAGAATAAAGAACAGAGTTCTAATTTCTAAAAATTATATCCAGCTGTTCAACAACACTGACTTCTGTTAGATCTTTCAGTTTGCTCCAACAGTCAGGTTCAGTATCACACGGCTTACTTGACAATGCAGTCATGCCTAAGTATTGCTGTGGTGTTTGCGCTGTGTGTAGGCAGTGTAACCTGAATATGGCACGACTACTGCAAGATACAAGAAAAAGAAAGCATCAGGAAAGAGTTCATGAAGTGTAGGTTGACCTCAATAATTATCAATGGAGATGAAAGACCACAGTGCATTATATGCTGTTTCATGACAATAATACATCACTCAACAAAAAGTAACCAGGATATTGAAAAGCGAAACATAAGTTTTTGGGTCAGTGCAAAGTAGATTTTTTGAAAAATAATAAACTGCAGTTAACACTGACATTGTGTATTTTTGTTGCAAACAACAGCATTAACAGTTGACACCTCATAAAAAAGACAGGGCCGGCCCAAATCATGTGGGCGCCCAAAACAGGTTAATAATTTGGTGCCAATTGAAACCAATATTCTTTAAACTCTTTTGGCCTAGGACACAGTTAGAGAACCTATCTGATAGCATGTGTAGATAATTTTTGGAGAAACTGTTTCACACGTGGAAACAAGAGTTTACTAGCATCATATTGATGATTATTCTAGTAACAGCTACTGTCTGGGGTTTCACGACAGTCCCTCGTTCAGAACCCTATTAGAAGTTGTTGGGGCCTGATTGGTCCCCATCTCAACTGAGGATATCAGTACTTTTTTATGTTTATGGCTTTTTATATTTATGGTTCCATGAATCGCTGATCTATATTAATAATTGTCCAACAAGATGCAACACAAAGCATTATTCTGCAAGTTCACTCTACATGTTTCAGTTGTCAACCACACCCATCATCAGGAGTAAACAAAACTGTAACTACAGCCTCTGATACTGGTCATACTTTTTGTGCAGCTACCTCCCTCCAATGTGGCCAACTTGGCCACGTTGGAGGGAGGTAGCTGCACAGTACCGGATACTGTATTTACAATTTTGTGTACTCCTGATGATGGATGTAGTTGACACCTGAAACATGTACAGTGAACTTGCAGAATAATAAATAGACTGCTTTGTGTTGCATCTCGGACAATTATTAATACAGATATCAGTACTGTTGACTTCAACTAAGCAGTTACACAAATTTATTGACAAGAATGTAATAGACACTAAAATTCAATGCACACCATTGTACAGACACACTCAAAAGCTGTTTTTCATGTCCCACGCAAGTTCAATATATGCTCTGTCTGCTACTATGCACATTTCTGGACAATATACGACTTTGTGCCACACAGTTAACGAATTTAACTACTGTCATATGCAACAGTTATGTTTAATGCTCCAACAACTTGACGGCAAACCAAATGTTGTTTTTCAACATGACAGTGCACCACTACACTTCTACAGTGATGTGACAACATTCTTGGTTGCCTGTGGTATGGTTTGGTCAAGGGGTGGCCCACTTCCTGGTCTCTGAAATCTCCAGATTGGAACACCTTGACTTTTTTCCAGGGGCTTTATGAAACGTGATATTTACATTCCGCCAGCACCTATAACCCCAAACAATTTACAGCAATGAATATGAACAGTGATTACAAAAACTGATCAGTCTTTATTGAAAAAAAATTACATATTAAGTCAAATACTGTTTTGGTGCATGCAGGGCAATAAATGAGGCACACACTAAACACTTTTTTTAACTGTGGTGTGCGTTAATATATATGCATAACAAACTTTTCTAACCAATGTTTCTGTAATCATTCCCATCATTGGTATCACCCAGTGTTTTATAAACTCATTATGAGCATTACTGCATTGCAGACATCTGCATTTAGCATCATGCTGCCTGACATCTGCAGTTCTGCAAGGTTGTGAAGTGAGAAGAATATTGGTGCAATTTAATGTAGGGTTGACAAGCTGTCTGACATATGCAGGCGGCTTCAACTGGCATACGTTTTGTCATTAATGATAAAACAAAATATTTGTGATAACTGATAAAGTTCAGTAACATGTCCCACACAATACAAACACATCTATTTTTATAATAAATGACCTATAAGGTGTAATCCTTAAGAATACTGAAAACCTTGAATCTAATGATTTAACAACGGAGTAAAATCGCTGGAAAATTCTACTTCATCTCCATGTCTAAGTAATTCTGCAATCCACCTTCTTCAAATCAGCTAGCACCAAGCAACAGAAGTACAACACAAAACAGAACCCTTAGTTCCTCCCAGTGCTGAAGTCCAAGTTTGATATTAATGACCCTGAAGGCTTTGTTCAAACAGGGTCCACTCAGCCTCGTGAGGTCAATTGAGGAGCTACTTGAATGAAAAAAGTAGCGGCTCCAGGTCTAGAAAACAGAGATTAACGGCTGTGGGGACCCGTTGCGCTGACCACGTGACA
>Ga0131853_10021355_pt1 | contig 11750 bp, 9 predicted proteins | sample TergutLab28metaG_FD_92764 | JGI IMG/M metagenome (GOLD analysis project Ga0131853, IMG submission 92764) | Labiotermes labralis P1 segment gut microbial communities from Petit-Saut dam, French Guiana - Lab288 P1 (version 2) (version 2) | ecosystem: Host-associated > Arthropoda: Insects >...
CAAACGGTCATAACTCCGTAACCGTCCAAAATCGGACACATGTTTATATGAACTTTTTTGATCACAAAGACCTAAGAAATCACCTCCTGCAGTTATGCCCTAAAGTCGTGAAACACCCTGTATTTGTGCACATATTATCTCAAATCTACTGAATGAACTTTGACAAGATTGGTATTTAGAGTTGCAATGAAGCTGCAAATACAATTTTGTTTTATACTGATGTAAAACTGTACAATGGAAGAAGTAAAGGAAGTTCCAAACAGTTTCAAGTGAAAATTATTAGTAGCAGTGTCAGGTCAGGCTATCTGTGTGCTTAACTTTTTTTGCTTACTTGATGCAGACCCATCAGGCAGTATAAGAACCATTGTCACAGTACAGGTGAGATGTGATGTGAAACATACAGCCTTTCCTAGTTTAACCTTTAAATGCTGAGTTAATCCCATCTTCCATTTGCTGGCATTTATTCAGAGCACACCATATTCTCCACGTCAGCAGGATATGGGTTAATTAGATGAAAGATAGGATTGGATGCAGGAGTGGGCGGAGAGAAAAGGAAAGTTTTGAACTCAAAGCTTTGATGAACAATTATGTGTATGGCTTATATTTTACACTCATCTATCACAACCCATAATTCATAATTGAATTTGTGTATGTGTTTCGCTTTCAGTCATTCCTGGCATGACGTTGACATGGATAACTGTCCATTCTTGTTTTCAGCAAGAATGATTACAAGATACACAATATAACGCGTATGAGAACACAGGATTTCCAAACATGTAATTTCAATATAAAATGGTGTATTGTAAAATCGGATCTCATTTAAACAAAAACAACTTAAAGGTCAGCAATTCCTCTTAGTATATTTTGATGTTGGATATTGCTGGACGACGGCCTATGTCGGCCGAAACATGTTGTAAGCAAATTGTTTATGTGTAATACGCATCCTTAGTTGTGAAAGATAGCTTTCTTAGGCGCGTTCGCAAAATTTTGCGAATCGACTCTTAGCTTCGTAATGTCTATGCGTCTGTCTGTCCACCTGTCCATCCGCATGGAACAACTAGGTTCCCACTAGACGAATTTTCATTTAATCTCATATTTTTAGTACTTTTAGAAAATCTGTTGTGAAAATTCAAATTCTATTAAAATCGGACGATAATAACAGACACTTTACCTGAAGACCAATATACATTTTTAATCATATCTTGCTCAGTTCTTCTTACAATGAAAAATGTTTTAGACAGAAGTTGTAGGGAAAATCAAAACAGTCATTTTATATTCAACAACTTTTAAAAAAAAGATAATGTAGAAAAGTGTGGCAGAGCCGAGTAGGTCACAGATGACAATATGGCGCACGCACACTGCATGCTGGATAACTAAGGCTACACACACATTCACAGTTTGTAATATTCATTGCTTTTCCACTGCACCAATCGTTGCATGTACGCGTATGAACGTTGTTATAGGTACATTGTCTGTATTGTTCTCTATTATTACGTGACTGTTATTATAAAGTTCTGTTCACAGAGTGTTTGCATTGGGACTCGAAGCACGGTCTCTTGCTCAAAGGCAGCAGCTTTTAGGCTTTCCGTGGGAAGTAGAAAAGAAAGACAGCCTTATGAAGAGCCATGTCCGTCCGTCTTCTGCATGTGAGCGACGTAGTTTTAGTGACTAAGCGGTCTTACTTTCATAAAATTCTGTACTGGAGTTATTTACAAAAACTGCTGAACAAGAAATACATTTCTAGCTTACTTTCCATATTTCTTGACCGATGTGCGTTCGATCGGACACAGATCTCCATGTCACGTCGCTGAGTTTCTTTACAATCGGTGCATAAAAACATATTTTACTTCAGGGCGTAAATTAGATTTTGACCCTATTTCTACATCTTTCGTCCGACTTGGTTATAACTTGATACGCTACATGTTCACGACAGTTCGTTAAATGGGTGTGTGTTTTGTGAAAATCGCAGCAGGGAAAGCCGTATGCTCATCTAGGGACATAAATATACAGGGTTATTAGAAATGATTGTCAGGGTTTTAACAACTTGTCATACACAAAACACTTGAGATAGGCGTATATGTTTTTTAATTTTATTTAATAGAACAACACTCCAAGTTTTTGTTACATACCTTAAAGGTGCTCTATATGTGCACCCTTTGTGATTCTACAAACATCAACATGATAATCGAGTTCGTTCCAAACTGTCTGTAGCATATCAGCGTGTTGATGTTTGTAGAATGTTTGTAGAATCACAAAGGATTCACATATAGAGCTCCTGTAAGTTATGTAACAAAAACTTGGAGTGTTGTTCTCTTAAATAAAAAAATACATATACTCCTATCTCAAGTGTTTTGTGTATGGCAAGCCTGTATTTACATAAATACTTTCCACATTAATCGTCCTATTTAGGTGAAAAGTCATCGGCATAAAATTATGGTAAGCATTTATAAATTTCATAAAATCGACATACAGAAAAAAAGTACTTTTCTTATGGCCGTAAATCAAATTATATTTACGGGTGTACCGTGAAACCTGATGACATTACGACAAAAAAGAAAGTATTGGTGAATTATTTGCATCGTATCAAGGTGTACACCATTTCGAGTCTTGTGAACCTGTCTAAAAGAACAGCATAGACTGAGAATGTGTGAGGACAAAGTAGGAACACTGATACAAATATTACATACAGGAATAATAAAAAATACAAGCAATGTATGTATAACGTAACAATGGGGCGCTTTCATGTAACAATTGTCGCAGTGGAAAGGCAATAAGTACTAAATATTCATAGTGTGTGTTCGTAGTTATCCAGCATGCAAAGCGTGTGCTCCGTATTATACTGTCACCTGTGGTCTGTCCGGTTCTACAATTTTTTTTTCACATTATCTCATAAACTGCACAATTTTCAGAAACGCGTTATTGAACGTAAAAGTGTATTCTGATTTTCTCTACAACTTCTCTGTGAAATATTTTTCATTCTAAGAAAAACTCAGTGAGATACTATCACAAAATTACATAGGTCTTCGTGAAAAGTGCCCGTTATTCTCGTCAGATTTTAATGAAATTTGAATTTTCTCGACATAATTTCATAAAGCACTCAAATATCAAATTTAATTAAAATCCGTCCTGTGGGAGTCGAGTTGTTCCATGCGGACGGACGGACAGACAGACATGACGAAATTCACAGTAGCTTTTAGCAATTTTTCCTAAAGCGCCTAATAAGACTGAAAACATACGTGAAGATGGCTTGCATGATCTCTTTTCACCCAAAATATCCAACGGTCAGATGATAAAATAGGGAATGATTAGATAATATGGGCATTCTGCATATATGGAGGAGAAGAGTGATACACTTTACTGGTAACAGGAACTCCAGAGGATTTGGAAGACGCAAGAAACTATTCAAAAACAGCCTTGGGCAAGGAAGTGTGAAGTTTCGGGCCAAACTGAACGAGCAGGTTTTTGTGAAATCTATGATGAAACTTATGGTTCCATAACAAAAAGTTAAGTTACCCGTCCACACACCATGAAGGCGTATGGAGGGACAAAAGTATAGCTCCTTTAATTCTTTACCTCAACGCTGAAGGGTCAAATTTACGCCCCGGTTGGTATACCCCCCTCCCGAAAAGAACTCTTTACCACTGAACAGACAGTTGGTTTGGAACCTGCCGGGGTTCGAACCACGAACCGTCTAGCCAGGAGTGTAGTTATTATACTGAATACGCTATATAGGGTTCCATAAAATGAAGTTATTTCTTTATCAGAAAAATAACTACGTGTACTTGTACTTGTATTTGTATTTACTGTGTTTTGTTTTGTTTGTACTGTGTTTTTTTTTGTTCTTATAATAAAACCAACGAGATATACTAATTTCTCAAATTTATTTTTGGAATTCCAAAAATAAATTTGAGAAAATAGTGCATCTATTTGGTTTTATTATAAGAATATACACGATGCACGGTCCTCTGAATGTCAAAATGTGTTTTTTGTATTGTTTCGTTTATGTATATTTATTCTTATTTGTTTTGTCTGTACTAGTGTAAGGACTACTGCCACCGAGTGACAACTCAATCGCAGTTAGTTATGATGATGGTAATAATAATAATAATAATAATAATAATAATAATAATAACATTGAACATTTCAAGGAATATACCGCACCATGCCAGTAACACAAGTGACCAGTAAGGAGTCTCAGATTTTGAAAATCCACCTTCAATTGACGCCTCTCAAAATCTGATTTATTACCAGATGGTCTGGTTGTGGCCACGTAAAGATTGATAAGGAAGCGTGTTGGCCTTCTGAGGGTCGTGCTGTGACTTGTAGCTCTGGGATAGAGTGCCACAACTTTATTACCAACCGGTAATAAAATACATGCGCTATAATGAACATATAATTTACACCTCTAAAAGTACATAATCGACTTATCACACTGCTGTAACGCTAAGGTACGTGTAAACAATGAAGCCGTTTTCATGGCATCTGCCTCATGTAAGTGATTTCTGAATAGCCTAGGGATATAACATTTATAAACCTGCGTAGTAATTACTCCTTAAGTTTCCGCGTCTCGCCGCAGACCAAACGGAGAACACTCGAAGATATCACGATTCCTTGCGATACATGCGGTAGCCATTACTGTCAAAGCGATGTTCAAGCACTACTGGTAGTGTCTTTTTTGTTGACTAATTTGCTAGAAACTCAATGCGCTCATAACTGTAGTTACAGTATATATTTTATAAATACACCACTATAATTTTATGTCCTGTATTTATTTTACCAAGGTATTAGATACGAAGAGTGCTATATTGTGACGTGTGACCGCGTATAGCCTGATATACATTTGCGCACGTTTAGGAGCAAAGTGCGAGTGCCGGGATAGCTCAGTCGGTATAGCGACTCGCTACTGGCTGGACGGTCCGGAGATCGAATCCCGGTGGAGAAGAGATTTTCCGCACCCGTCCATTCCGCTCTGGGGTCCAACCAGCCTTCTATACAGTGTGTACCGGTTCTTTCCCGGGGGTAAAGCGGCCGGGACGTGGCGTTGACCACCTACACCCAACTAGCGCCGAGGTTAAGGAAAGAATAGAGCTATATCTCTACTACCTGTTTGGGCCTTCGTGGCCTGTTCTAGGGTGAACTTTACCTTTACCTTTACCTTTAGAAGCAAGGTGCTGTAGCCACGATGATCTAACCGCCAGTTTCAGTGCAAATGATGACGAGGTTATGAGAATTATACAACACAAACCAACGAAAGGCACAAATTTCTAAATTAATATTTAATTTATGTTGTCTCCTACATATTTCTAACCTCGTGGGTTCATCCTCTGGGAGAGAGTTGTGTATGCAGTACGGTATGTTTTACATGCATCGGTGTGAGCAGTCTGGTGGATAGGAGTTTGCTCATAGGAGAGTGTGTTGGAGTGTGTTCGAGACACACTCGAACACACTCTAACACACTCTCCTATGATCACACTCTCCTACCCACCAGACTGCTCACATCGATGCATGTAAAACGTACCACACTGCATATAAACTGTTTCTCTGAGGATGAACCCACGAGGTTCGAAATATGCAGGAGACAACATAAATTAAATATTAACTTAGAAAATGGTGCAATTCGTTGGTTTGTGTTGCACAATTATATCACGCTGCGCGGAGCAAACAACATAAAATTCTAACATTTACGTCTGCCAGAATTGCTTTATTACCTCTACCTTTACACCTACCAGTAAACTTGTTATGGCGCAGGAGCGTGGTTTGACGAATTTTATTTCGCGATGCGCGGCGTTGACACTTCCATTACCATCATTGCAAAACGACTGCTTCAAAAGGGAGTAACGAGGTATGATTTACATAAAATCCTATACTGTTTATAAACACACTAATTTTACACATGTCTATTCATGTAGGCCAATACGTTCTAATTTTAAGCACCTTTTGCAAGAAACGCGTAAAACAAACGCGCGATGGAGAGGTGATTTTGTTGGTCTTGATTTACTTCACAAAAAGTTTGACTTATCGATTAAGTTATATGAAACCAAACCACGAAGCTCAACCTGCCTCCTCACACCCCCTTGCCAAGCTTGATACCAATTACTCAGTGTTATACGCCAAATCTCACGGAATAACGTCACCTTAGCCTGTGAGTCGCCATCTGACGTTAAAAACATGTACATTCATCTCTTTTTCTAGTTATATTCCCTTTTAATTTCTACTTTCTGTCCGTTCCTCATTTTTCCTTCCTGTTCTCCTTCCCATCCTCCATTATTTCACTTTATTTCACTTTTTTACTTCTGTTCACACACAGCCTAGCCAACAAAATTGATCACTACAAGGCACTATGTACAGCACTAAACAAGGCATCTCCATGGTAACCCGTGGGCTGTGCGCATTTGAGCCAAATCCACCAGAAGTCCCTAACGGTTTACCGACGTTTGGAACTAACGCCCTGTTTTCCATATCACGCAGGTCTATTCCTCAGTGTACAGACAGGCTATACACGTAGTCTATTGAGACCGTTCGTATTTTTTATGATTACCTCTCAAGCATGTAATTCAATTGGTGTTTGTTAACGTGCCGAGTCAACAGCCAGACGACCAATTACAGAGACAGCACAAAATACACACATAAATAATAAAGGGCAATAAAGCGGGCACATATAAAACATAAACATAAAAACAAAGGACATAAAACTTAAGACATTAATTAGCGTAACTTACAATATTAAACTGATAATCAAAACAGACAGAAAGTGATAATTTGCTTTTTCAATGTATCTCAATCACTACAGACTGACAACAATAGACAGATAGCTTACATCATCATCAACAACAACAACAACAACAATAATGATAATAAATGGGAAAGCAAAGTAAGGCACGGTCAGGATATTATCCTACAGATAGACAGTATATTAGCGAAGACGACACGTGCTTATGTCTGTCGAGGAGAGATCTGAAAGGAGAAACTGACAGCGAAATAATAGCAGAAGAAGGTCAGGCGAGACAAACAAAATATTATGAAACAAAAATATTACAAACAGAAACAAAAATATTACAAACAGAAACAGATGGTAATGCAGACTAGGTCAACAATTTTATGAGAAAGTGGAACACATATCATCAGCAAGCCTAATATTGGTAAAAGAACAATACATAAAGAGACATGATAGTGTGTGTACTTAGAGGGAAAATACGGGTAAAATCAGAAAATGAACACTGGTATAAGCATGTACCAAAATTAGTAGAAAGAATTCCTGAAGGAAAAGTTACATTAGTGTGGAACCAACAAGTGCGAACCGACAGAACCATCCCTAACAATAAAGCGGATATAATAATCGGTGATAATGAAAATAGGAACATGTATGTTAAGATCTGTCATTGGTGCTGTGTGCACATTAGGATCCCAATATATTTACTTTAATAAAATACATAACATCTGGTAAGTTTCTTTGCTAAAGACGAATGAAATATTTCATGCGTATTACATATTTCGTTCGTCCTTAGCAAAGAAACTTACCAGATTATACGTATTTTATTAATTTAAACATATTGGGACTTAGTCTGCTGTGTAGGCCTGAAGATGACCGACTGATGGGTAGAAACATGTAGCCTTATGTATAAATAAAAAAGGTTGTGCTGACGTATATAATTAACTTTATTGTGCTTATATTTACCTTTGTCTAAGTAACTACCTAGAGCAGACATATTGTTCTAGCTCCCTTAAATCAAACATGACTGTCTCCTATCACACAATTCCAACACCACAACCCACAACTATCCGCCTTTTGACAAAACATAACCTACGGCCCTGAAAAGGGTCTTTGGCAAATAAAAAATTAAAGAGATTGTCGTTATAATTTTGTATTAAATTCAGTGTTCCATGTCAGTTTATAAATTTAAATAGAGAAGCTAAATTAATATTTAAATCTTAGGTCCTACTACCAAAAAAACACGCAGCGTTTCACTTATAGAAGTCAATATTTTAATGTTGCTTAGGGCTGGTGCATAGACACACATGAAATACACAACAAGAAAGGCAATAAAATTACACATTCTGAGGGTATGTTTGTAGCGTTATTTATTCAGCATGTAATGCACCATGTGCCCTGTTCTAGTGAAATGTTTTGCATCTCCGGTTCTACATCATTTTTCCACATTATCTCACAAATGGGACGATTTTCGGATAAAATGATTTGAATATACAAAGTGGGTTTTGATTTTATCTACAGCTTCTCCGTGAAAAATTGATCGTTCTAAGAAGAAGGGAGGGGGTACGCGGTGGCGCAGTTGGTTCAGACACTACACTACAAGCCGTAAGGTCGCGGGTTCGATTCCCGATGGTGTCGTTGGAATTTTTCATTGACATAATCCTTCCGGCGGCACTATGGCCCTAGGGTCGACTCAGCCTCTAACAGAAATGAATACCAAGAATATTTCCTGGGGGTAAAGGCGACCGGTGTGTAAGGCTGACAACCTTACCACCTCCATATGCCGATTTCCTTGAAATTTTGGAGCCTCAAACTCCTGGAATGCTCAGGGCCTCTCCAGGCCTGTAAAGGGACTGCTTACCTTTTACCTATATCTAAGAAGAATTCAGCGAGATGTGATAACAAGCGTATATTATTCTTCATGTAGAGTAACCGTTACTATTGTAATTGTGTGCGGCGGTAGTCCCAACCACCGACACCATTACCTAGAAAGAGTATTCGCTGCCACCACTTTGGACACTACTATGACGTATTTCACTAAATAATATATTCTACGACACTACAACATATTACATAAATATATAACACTAAAGAAACAACAATAACCAAATCAAAATCTAAGGCACGGCGTAGCATACTTCTCCACCACAAAGATTACAATTTCCTACAAAGGAATTTCCATAACGAAAGTCTGATCACCTCAAGAAAACCCAAATACAATCAAAATCATTTCTATGCTTCAATTTGGCACAAAACAACCTAAACACGCTTACCTGATACAATGATGAGCAACAAAGCCCACATTTTATAAAATTTGTTCCTTCTCTGCTTCCACGTCTGTCGTAACCAAAGTTTCAACCAAGACTCTCTCTCTCGTCGCTTTTCAAAACCACATCACACTTCTAAGCCAGAGTCAGCATTTCCTGTATTTACCTAGCAACAGTTTTCTGCAGCTTCAACTATTTGCTGTTGCTATGTGAATGATAGGTGATCTGGAATTCCTGTTTGTTCAACTGGGAGATGCACCCAGCCGTCCCTATAATACTACCAACATACATGAAATATATAAAATGAAATGGTATAAAATAAAATAAAGTGTTCTCTACAAGGCAGTACACTATTGTCAGATTTTTAATGACACTTCAATTTTCTCGACAGATTTTTTTTTTAAAATCCTCAAATATCAAATTTCATGAAAATCCGTCCAATGGGAGCCGGTTTATTCCATGCGGACTGACAGGCGAACGGACCGACGGACAGACAGAGAGACGCACATGACGAAGGTAACAGTCGCTTTCTTTACAATTTCGCGAAAGCACCTAAAGACAGACAATGGGTTACATGCGCGGCTACAGGACGCTGAAGATTGTGGCATTCACAAACTGCCCCTGTTTTTAAAGAGTTACGAAAGATAAATCCGACGGCCAGTCGCCCAACTGTTTCATACGAAAACACGCAGTCTATTCCAAGCCTCTGCTTGTTCAATATACGTAAATAACATAGGTAGGTCACAGACATGTTCACTTTCAGAGCACTTACACTAATAAATTGTGTTCGTCTGCAAAATAAACGATGATTACGCTGTACTAACCCTTGAAACTCTCTGTACATGAACGTCATGAATTAATGTCCATACATATACCACCGTATACCGTCATGTAATAGAATGCCTCGCTCTGTATCAATGGCAAAATTTAACTTTAAATTAGCACAGCACTAGACAGATTTTAACGAACTTATGGCTTATATTCCAGTTACTTTTTCCCCGAACGTATAATTTAATTAGAGATAGCAAAGTGCTCCAGAGCGGATACAAAGGGGGACCGCAGGTAACAAACTTTGATCCATTTCATTCTGGTTAAAATACTTGTAAACTGCTTGTTTCACCCAGTTCCATTCATGTTCACAACTGTATAGCAAGTTAGCAGGAACTAAATGTGACCTCGTGTCAACAAGTGTGGAAAGGCAACACCGACGAAGTAAACACGTTTATAAACGTGCGTCCAACAATTTAGCAAAACTCAGCGGGCTTTTTTCGTTTATTGGAGATACAAGGTCAGTGGCACGTAGTTGGTTGTAATGCACTGATAGAAATGATTTTTGCTTGCGTTTCGCTAAATGTTCGGTCACATTCGAAATAACAATTTTGGGTCATTTATTATACCTGTATTTAATGATGCAATATTATTGGTGGAACGGTTTTTGAGAACTATGATAACATGTAATTTGGAATTCGCACGGAACTGGACTTAATAAATTATCGGAATCGATCTGAAAAGAAAGACTTAGAGACTCAGGTGTGTGGCATTCTGTATCACACTTCATGTAGACACGTAAAGAAGATCGAAAAGGGCGATCATTCATGTCAGCACCAAACCTTCACAGACAGTTCATTTCGTCTTTTAATAAATCACAGCATGTTTCTTAAACACATGCAAAATTATAACGGATTATATGTAGTAATAGTTATGTAGTTATATGTAGTTTTGTATACTGGAATGTTCACGTTCTTGAGCAGTCAAAAATAACAGCAGCAGCAGAAGCTACTACTACTACCACTACTATTACTACTACTACTACTACCACCACCAGCACAACTACCACTACTATTACTATTACTACTATTACCACCACCACAACCAGCACAATTACTACTACTAATACTACTACTACTAATACTACTACCAGCACTACTATTATCAATACTACCACCATTACTACTACTAACACTACTACTACTACTACTATTACTACTACTACTACCACAACCACTACTACCACTATTACTATTACTACTACCACCACTATTAATGCTACTACCACCATTACTATAAATACCGCTACTACTACCACCACCACCACCACTACTAATATTAATGCTACTACCACCATTACTACTATTTCTACTACTATTAATACTACTATTACACTTACAACCAAGGCTACAACTATCACACAATAAACAGAGACATTTACAGTTAACAATTATGTAACAATATTTGGCCGACAATAAACTGTATTTTCCCCTCTAAGTAAACCTACTTCCATCAAAAGTGACGTCATGTTTGTGGACGTTCAAACACTCAACTGCTTTACTAAAATCAAATTTGTGCTAATAATTTCACATTGCACACAAATTTCATCACCTATTAGTTGCACAATGTTCATATTTATTATACAAAGCTCCTACACGTTTCGACCTTACATTTTGGCCATCTTCAGGGAGCTACAATTTTGATCGATAGGTACAGCGCATATGGCAAATTGTTACAGATGATTAGTAAGCTATATACATATAGATAATAGAAGAACACAATGACAACCGTCGATACATAATAATTAGGTAAGTGTATTTATTAATTTGACGTTCAGGTGACCGTGCAACGTGATAAAGTCTTATAATGAAACCAACTAGATGCACCAACTAAACTAAACTCCGTGGCCTTAGTCCGCACGCGAACTATACCGACAGAGCGGCCGCCGCCGGTCGGCGAAGTTAGTGCCAACTTTTGCGGATAGAGGGGTGTCACGTGGTCAGCGC
>Ga0131853_10021357_pt1 | contig 11750 bp, 7 predicted proteins | sample TergutLab28metaG_FD_92764 | JGI IMG/M metagenome (GOLD analysis project Ga0131853, IMG submission 92764) | Labiotermes labralis P1 segment gut microbial communities from Petit-Saut dam, French Guiana - Lab288 P1 (version 2) (version 2) | ecosystem: Host-associated > Arthropoda: Insects >...
ATATATATATATATATACATATATGAATTGTTATAATACATAAATTGTGTTCATTTGTTGGTGAATGTGTGTGTGATTATAGTCACAATGCAAGAAACGAATACTATTAAAAATGCCTTCTCTATTTTCAGGCTATACGGACACTTTATTATGTGCTGGGTTTTTTTTGGTTTCATATTCACTTCTTCATCATGATCATCATCATCATCATCTAGGTAATATGGAGTTGCGCCACTTGTGGACCCGTTCCGGTCTCACACATCCAGAAGTCTCTTTAATGTTCTCCCCTGGTTTCTTCTGTCATTTTGTCTGTATTTTTTTTATTATCCTCGGTAATCTAATACGAGGCATACTGTTGATATGCTGCAGCCAGTTTCTTCTGTATTCCTGTATTTTGTCCAAAACTGGTGTATTACGAGTTCTTTTGCAAACTCTCTGTTTGTTTTATAATTTGTCCCAGTGTATCCTGCTGTTTTTCTCTCGTATTTTATGTCTGTTGCTGTTATTCCTCTTTCGTCTCTTGCTTTAATGGCCCAGTTTTCAGTACCGTGTAACAGAGTTGGAAAGGTTAGAGTATGGTATAATTTTGTTCTTCTTCTCTTTAAGGTTTTCTGTCGTCTAAACTTATTATTTATAACACCTTTTCTTTTCAGATAGTTCCTCAATTTGTTATCAATTTCCACTTATTTTCTTAATGCATCACATTTCCTAAAATTTGCTTGATTTTTGAACTTACATTTAGATTGTGGTCTTCAAAGTCATGATATTTTCGGGGTAAGCATATTTTAAGAAAACTGCAGTAGCTGTTACGAAATACTGGTAACCATTCACGAGACTAAAGGATGTCGTGGCCCAGACAATCACAAATTAATTCTTTAGTGTTGTAGAAACTCAAGTCTTAATTTGTGTGCTGTTGACAGGGAAGCCCAACAGTAGCACAACTGGAAGAACTTTTGTCGAAACTGTCCACGTTTCTGCACCCGCACCATTACCATCTGTACTCACTTAAGCACTCCTTGGTGCAGCTCTACGGATACCAGCAAGGGTACCAGTTCAACCAGCTCAGCGATCAACAGCTGGAGAGAAAAGCAGGTACGTGTCAGCAACTCCCTTCACAGTATTGACAGAGGATCTTATCCGGATTCCACTTCGGAGACTGATATTCGGTACCTTTAATGACGCTTTATCATCTGAATGTGTGACATCCCCGATATGTTGTATAATGCACAGTAATTAGGATGTAATCCGTCGATATACAACTTTATTATAGCAAATCCGAAGCAACTACGTGTTTTGGCTGCGTAAAGACTGATGATGGCTGCTTTTCGCAGCCGAAAGATGTAGTTTGCTTTGCGTTTGCTATAATATGAATTGTGTATCGAAGGGTTACGTCATTATTACGTTTTATCAACTGCAAAAACTTAGGTCTGCAGTGAGTATAACTTAGTTAGCAGCGAAAGAGAAGGTATTTTGTTATCCTTTAATTAAACTAGTACGGAGGAAATAAATTGTAGCCTATTTGAAGAAAGTATCCAGGTTGAAGAACATTATTATAAATTTCATTAAAGGTATTTATTTTATAAGTCGAAACATGGTATAGAACTTCCCAGGATACGAATGAAGAGTACTGCACCATATGCTGCACCAAAATTTACAAGTCTGTGGGGAATTAAACATTTGTACCTTTACTGTGGTTTATTTTATGTCTCTGCTCAGTATTCCAGGATGTTAGGTGGCCTAATTGAGGTATTTCTAGAAGGTCTTCTGTGTGTAGTGAGGAAATTAATGAAAACCTTGTAGCGGCGCCTTCTGAATACAATCCTAGAGCGCCAGTAGTATACTACCATGTTCCGTGTAATTATGTGAGATGAAGGGAGCAACATTGCTGCGAAATGTCTCTTCGAATCTTTAAGGGCTGGTATAATTTGGAAGAAAAACTTGATACAAAAGATAAAATAAAAGAGACACTGAAAGAAATATAAGGTCTAGATGGAAACGAATTTGAACCGGTGGTAATTCGAACATAATACCACCTGCATTAAATTTAGACAGATTAGCGCTGAGCTAGCCTGCTCGGAGGAAAGAACTGAGACGGCTGTTTTACCGACTCACGTACCAGCTACATTTCGAGACACTCAAATGAACCATATTTATTGTTTTCAGTCATGTGTCGGGAGTTGCAAGCAATAACAGACGCCGTAGATCCTGGCGCCTCCAGACTGGCGTTATATTCCTCGGTCATTCTGCACGAACTCCATCGCGCAGAATTTCATCTTGCTCGTCGTAATTTTGAGAGGGAGCCACCTGTCGTATCTGCTGAGGAGATATCTCGCAGGATCTTGGAGTCGAGGGTCTTGCTGTTGAGGGCCATTAAAATTTTGGAGCCAGAACCGCAATTCTCATCCGGCAGCAAGATGCTGGAGCTGCTCCGGAAGAGTCTCTGTGAATGCGACATTTGGAGGAAGTCTAAGGGGCTGACCGTTCCTGCGTGAATCGAACTCAGGATCTACTATAAGGCTAAACCCTGGGCCGTACTTAGCTCAGGCATTTCATCGCCGACTTCTTGTCGTTGAAGCCTGCTTTGTTTTAGGAATGATGGCAAGCAAAGTGGCATTCGGTTAGGCTAATTGCCTTAACGTCGGCCTTTCTGTGTCATTCCAGCAAAGCACTATATTCATTGGCCTTTAATTTCGAAGATGAACAGTGGGTCCAACAAAGAATCTAGTTATAATTTTTTCTCCCTTGACAGAAATCCTCTCAATTTCGTGTGACGGTGGAAGACAGTCCTATAATTTAAGTGCGTGGAACAGTTTGCGACTTCAGAAGAAGGGAAAGGGAAAAGAACAGGAAACTTAGCATTTAATTCGGTGCTTCTCAATTACGGTTTTGCAGAATGTCGGTAGGTACTCCGTAAAAATTGTGGCATTAATAAATAAAAATTTTGAAATACAGTGAAAAATGTCAAACTTGCTTATACAATGTTGATTTTTCTATTTCATAAGCAGGGTTTATTCCGGGTGTGATTAATTATTTTAGCTACTGCTGCATGCTAAAAAGTAGGGAAAAGCTCATATTATGAAACTATTGTAGGTTTAATTATATATCTTGGGAGGAATGTGTGGCTGGGAATAGGAAAATCTTGTAAAATTTCTGCTTCTGCAACAGATGGAGAATTTCTTGATCTGCTGATCTCAGTTCATCCTCTCAAGAAATAGTTTAAACGTTATTAATTTTCTTACGATAAATATGAGCAGGGTTAAATTTTAAGCATACTACTCTGAGTAACTTTGCTATTGTAATAAACTGAAGACGGAAATGCTGTACAATATTTGGTGCTAAGTGTTCATCATGCTGTTCCAAATTTCCCTACGCCTCGGAATGTTACAATAAAGTTAACAATGTCTAAATCACCAAGTAGCGTCAGAAATTGAAGTTTGCGCAGCTGGTACAGTACTCACAGGGACACCTGACGTTCGTACCGAAGAAAACTTTCAATTAAATCACTGATTTATTGAATTTTAGAGAATGTTCGAAACGAAAATATTTAAAATTTTGGAAGTAAACAGGAATAATTAGGAAAAATTAGATTGTTCAAGCTGTCTTAGACGAGTATCGGGTTCGATCGCAGTCTAGTTCATGTTGGATTTGTGGTGCACAAAGTGGCACTGGGAGAGGTTTTTCTTCAGGTACTTCAGTTTCCCCAGTCAGTATCATTCCACGAATGACCCATATTATTTTCATTCGTTTGTTACCAACACTATGTAAACTCTGCAATTGAAGCTTCATTAAATAGACCACGCCTGTCCGGCTGTACCATATTTTTCCACATTATCTCATAAACGGCACGGGTTTAAAAAAAAAACGTTGTTGAACATAAAATGTGTGTTTTGATTTTCTGCAACTTTGTCTGAAATCTTTCTCCTTTTAAGAAATATTCAGCGAGATATATCATACATGTACATAGATCGACACGTAAAAGTACCTTTTATTCTTGCCAGATTTTAAGGAATCTTGGATTTTCTCGACGTATTTTGGAAAAAAAAAATCTTATGTAAAATGTTATGAACATTCGTCCATTGGGAGCCGAGTTGTTTCGTGGGGACAGACAGAGAGACAGACAGAAGTATGATAAACGTAATATTCGCTCTTCGCAATTTTACAGAAAGGGCCTTAAATACTTACGCAGTGTAGACTGGATTTAGTTAAGAAATGTGGTCTAATTTATTTGCTTCTAAAAGTAGTTATTGGAATTTTTAGATTCCGTAGAGACTCTCAACAATAATTAATTATATTCGGAATGTAACTTGGGTTCAGCATGTAACATGCACTGAGAAGCAAGGAATCCTGATATTATTGTATTGAAGGAAATGCTTAAACGAGTTAGATTGACCTTATTTGTACTACTGTACTCGTATTGTCTCAGTTACGCTTATCAACACGAAACAAACCTAAATACTCGTCATTTTTGCTTGAAATCCCATCAGTAAGGGCGGTGCTGTGGCGAAGGATGCACTTTCCCGTCCTCCTGAAAATCAAACGTCAGCAACTTTCTGATACGTCTCACGTTACTGTCTACGGTGTATCGGAGGTAGGCCCTGAAATGGGCATATCATCCTTCATTTGTTTCACATTCGTACATCACCGACGATGTGAGCCGAATTTTTACGATTGTGTAACGTCGGACATTCGTTAAGTAGTTCCGTTTCATGTGGACAAGACTGTTAGTGATGCTACGCGGTAAATTTCGTGTATTTCGGAGTTTTTTTTAGTGCTAGTTGTGTGGTTTTGGTTTTCTAATACGTGTGGTATTATCCGTTGGCGTGTGTATCAAAGTTAAATTGAGAAAACAATGTAATATAGAGCAGATAAATTGTGATAAAAACTTTATCCATACACGGGCTTGGCGCGTCTTTTTGCAACATGCTATTCCAACATAAAATTTCATCCCTTACCTCAAGGTAAGGGATGAAAACTTTATGTAAATGAGATACCTTCATCTAGCGCTGAGAGCAGTACAGTTGCCGGGGATCGTAATTACGTAACTTCAGTGTATGTACTTGTCTGTCACTAAAGGAACATGGCGGTTGATTAATGACTGTGTACAAGTAATTTCAGCATACGTATTCTTTATCTGTTTGCTAGATTCCAGTACACATGTAGAAAAAAATTAAACACTCAGTTTTCAAAGAATATTCCGTTTGGAGTGAAGCGTTGACCTACAACTGGACCCTACCTGACCCTATTTGACAGAACCCGTTGTCTTGATGCTACGTTGAATGTCGTGCTGGTTTGGACAGTCTTCCTGTTTGATTAATTTCAGAGCGCAGTTTATGGCTATAGTCCCCCCCCCCCCCGGAAACATGAACTAAGTAACCAGTTCTATTAAAGCTTAATCTGAAGGCTGCTAGTTGTTAAAATGACGAGTTAATGCCAATTCTTTAACGGAACTTCGATATTTTAAAGTCGAAACTGCCCATTAATTTACGTGATATCAGTTAATTAAAAATCTTTCTTCGTATAATGTTTCCAAGTGGTAAATTCCATATACTTTCTCAGATTAATATGGTAAAACCTGTTTTAAACGGAACCTGAGTTTAATGGAAACCTCTCTTGAGAGGAAAATTTTTATATCCCGAGTGTCTTGAGTCTAACACTTCAAGCACTTGTATTAAACGGGACCTGCCTGTAAAGGAAAAATTTCGCCCCTTGTAATGTCTTTATAGGTTGTGTCCCATACGTACATGCATTACAAGTATCATAACAAGCTTATTTTTTTTACCTCTTTGTTAGTGAAGAATAGGCCTGTATATCACGTTACCAATTATGTATTTTTTTCAATTCTTCGATCACTCTGACTTGTAAGTTCCTTGAAAAATGTAGGAATTCTTGACAAAACGTTTATGACAAGTTGCCTTAAACTGTTAGCCACAATAAACATCCAATCTGCTGGTCAGCAGAATTATAGCCTAATAGTGGTCTTCAGAAAAATTAAATCACACCACAACAGGTGGACTTTGTCTAGTTAATGGTTATAAAAAAATTAATAAACGGAAATTGCTTTCAGAATCTTGGAGAAGCAAATAACTCCTTTATATGCATGTATTGTGAATTTTACTCGCCAATTATTTAAGTTATAGTTGAATATATTTCTGAAATACGTTTTGTATGTTATATATAAAATGGTATCCACTGATATTCAACGTCTTTTATTATACGGGTATACGAGTAAACAGGTTATATTTTTGGTAATTATTAGGTGATAGATTAAGCAAATATTGTCCAGTTTTATTTGAGTTTAATTAAATATGAAAACTTTTATTTCCAACTGGGTCTCACTTTTGCCACAGAAAAGCGCAACTCCTACGTAGTTACTAACACACAGAGTGTCCCATAATGAATTACCAAAACCGAAATCACCTAACTTTATTGGTAACTGAACTAAAGAGCTGATTGGAACTAGAAGTAAAAACTGCAGCTTTGAAATTGTCAGTTTTTTTTATCTCGAACTGAGACGAGAGTTCTTTATTTCAACACTGTCGGAAAAACCCTACATGTTACAACAAACCAATATATTTCACCGGGATCGAAGTCTGTCCCTCTTTTGCCTGAAACTTTAAGGCGTGCTTCAGTGAAACTTCCACTAAACAATGGAATTGTCAAGAAGGACCCATTAATCTGTTCGAATAACTTGATCTAATATCTATGGTTTTTTTTTATCTGTGGTTGATTCTTATTCGATTGGCCGTAATGAGTGACGTAGAGATTTATTAAAAACTCGAAAATATCTCAGGCGCTACTATGATTTAGAATAAACTGAAACTTGTACACCTAATGCTTGTACAATTGTCAAAGCCAACCCAATTATATTTCATTTAAGATTCACTTTATTTGCATTTCTTTCCGGTACATTTAATATAGGAACTTGCTATTTTAGCAAAGAATGCCACATTTAAAAACTACTGATTACTGGAATAAAATTTAAATATCATAACATATATAAGCCTAGGTGTGAGCATAATATATGTTATTAATCCTGTGTTACTTACATTGTTTCCAGACTAAATCTTTTGTAAAATATAAAATACACTTTACTCTGGAATAAAATTGTACAGAGAGGACAAATTCTTTAAATGGGAATCTCAATGGAAAATATTAAATGTGGTTAACTTTAATAGACGCTGCTAGAGCAACCGGTCTGTTCTCTTCGTCGTTCAAATAAGGTCCTCTGGGAATTATTGAAGCTGGACGAATCTGTTCTTCTTCCACTGCAACTTGTTGCCCATCTGTTTTAATGTTCATTTTGTTTCCTGTCTGCCTATTATAGCAACAGTATTCAAAAATATTCCGTATAAACCGAAAGACTCCTCGTATAAAATCCAGTGTCTCATTTAAGAAACAATACAAGAATGGATTTAGAGCTGTGGACAGCAAGCTGAGCATGGTGAACCAGTGCTGCAATAGCCACCATTTCATTTCCCCCAGTCGAATATTTGGGTTGGACTGAACGACTGTGTACGTCCAGCTCGGCACACGGCTTAAGAAGCAAGAGATGATAAGTACCAAAATAACTCTGAATGTGCGAACTTTTCTTTTGGTTTGGGTTGTACACTTCGGCGGTTCCGCAAGCGGAGTTCCCGCTTTATTATCACCTTGCCTTCTGCTGTTTAGAGGCGTTCCAGAGCCGCTGTCAGTTAGTAGAGTGCTTCTTGACCCAATGTTGCTAGTTGTGTTTATTACATATCTAGGAGTTGTCTTTGTGTTAGCTTTGTTATACAGTTTGCTCCCATTCTTGCTTGTACTTGTAGTGGCTGTTTCTTTTGAAGACGTTTGCGCAGGCGCTCTGTTACTAAAGGGGATGCGTTGCTTCCATACGTACATGGCAACGACGGCATAGAATCCGACGAAAATGATAAATAAAGGAAGGAAAATGAGGGTGTATACCGATAAATAATATTGGATTTTGAATTTTTTTGTGGGTACAACACAGAAGTACAGGCCATCAGGAATAATGTCGCAGTCCACGGTTACAACATATATCGGCCCAACGTAATGGTACATGGAATACATTGGCGTAGCAATTCCTGGAACAGTAAATACAGAAACGTCAAGTAATTTAAACTTCACAGCTATTGTCAATCATTTTACTGCGTATAATGATAGCATAATGGTAACAATCATAGCAGAATAATAACAACAACAATAATAATAATAATAATAAGAGGAGGAGGAAGAAGAAGAAGAAGATAGTATGAGGAGAAGGTTTGTAGGGACGGTAAGATGTTAAGGTAATATTAAAATGGACAACAGAGAAGTCAGATCAGGTGTTGTCCAGAGGTATGTTTTCTTGAACACAGTAATGGGCCTTAAAGTTTCGTACAAGCAACGGATTACTTGACCATCTTAATAACCACAAAATTTTCAAGAAAATCAAATGTAACGTATTGCAATGAGCTGGAACAGCTAATTTCGTAAGCAATTAGTGATTACTGTCTCTCTTTCTCTCTCTCTCTCTCTCTCTCTCTTTCACATACACACACATACATTCATACATACACACTCAAATATGTACACACACATACTCACATCCATACATGTAAACATACATACATACACACATACATACTTTCAGTGAATACAGATTTAGTCAGTGTCAATAGGATATGGAATATGCCATAAAACACAAAACAAAATATACAAGAGAAAAATATTGTATATGTACTCCACATATAATATGCTGAAAGTTACAACGAACTTATTTTGTATTTATGTATTGTTGATTAAGATTACGAGCCATTTTAACCAGTAAATTTATCATGAGAACACAAGAACTATGTGTTTCTGCGTTTTCGTAACGCTGCTCCAAATTGAAACTTCTCATTCATTTGATTTGAGAGTGGACGTGGTAAACTGTTGAATACTTTGATGCCGGTATAGTACGCGTTTTTCTGAAAATACGAAAGATGGAAATTGTTCTTTGCTTGTATTAATACAACGTACTGCCGAATTTGTTCGAATTTCTTATTGCTTATTTGCAGTGAACTTCACTCACGTAATTATGTATGCGCATGGAAGAGGCAAAATCTCTTAATCTCTTAGGGAGACATATGCATGAATTTCTTCTTTATGTAACAAACACAGTTCTAACTCACTAGGTACAGGAATGATTTTTTATGGAAGAAAGTCTGGTAATTCAGGCATATAAAGCTTTCATTCAATCCTACTTAATATCAGCTCATAATTCGCAATTCAAAAATCCATATTAATATGATACCATTAATCGTGTTTATTTGTGTAAATGGATATTTAAGAGGCTTACTCACTTATTTCATAACTAAACAACTCAGTACTACATGCCTTATGGATGTCCCCTGTCTTTTGTTCAAAAAGAACCCCACGTTTGGCAGACAGATCTTTTCCATCCTAAGATGAAACCAAAAAGGCCCACGCTCAGTTGGGTCCAACACAAAGTGCTGTTCTAAAATATATGTACCTTCCCAACCTTACGCCTAAGGACGGTAACAGATCCAGACCCACACCATTCTGTTCCTCCTTGAATACGAGATGACAGTAGAAGCCAAGCAACAGAAACCAAACATTCTGCAGGTGTTCACTAGTGCACCTATGTCTCACTCTAGATTGGAAAGCCTCAGATCTCGCTAAGCTTGACTTACATACTGCCTAAGCTTATGATAGTTATTTGACTCGTGACGAGAAACAAGGCCATTTAGACGGTTTTAATGCGCGCTAAATATAGAGGATGTTTAACCACTGACCCTCGACACTCACCTGCGGTTGCTTTTTTTTTTTAGCGTATCTTGCTAAGATTGTTTTATTCTCAGGTAATTTCGAATTAAATTTAACCAACAGAGTATTATTAATTATCTTTAACAGAGATTGTTCAGTCAGAGATAGAATCGTTTTTTTTTTCGTTCGCTCCCCATTCTCCGAAATGGAATTAACTTTGGTCAGTAATGTCCTCATGAAAACTGAATACTACTAGGACAGAAGGCTTGAATCCTCACACATGTAGTCGGTGGGTCAATATAACATCCGCAACAGAGTGGCGTATTTGCTACCCTGTATCTGACTAAAGAACAGTTCCCAAGCATGATAACACAACAATTTTACTACCCTTGAAACAACAACTCCATGTCGGGTAGAGTGTAAATAACTATGTTCAAGTTGAAGGTGATATCAGTGAACGTAGTGGAATGCGTCACGGCTAAAGCGGGGTCTAATAATAATAATAATAATAATAATAATAATAATAATAATAATAATAATAATAATAATAATAATAATAACAACAACAACAACTGGGACTGAGAGGAAAATAAGTCACTTATTATATATGGATGACTTGAAACTGTTAGGTAGAAATGAGAGTGTTTTGAAGAATGAAATTAAAACTGTGCAAACAATTAGCAAAGATATAAATATGAATTTTGGTTTAGAAAAATGTGCAAGAATATGCTTAAAAAGAGGCAGTGTCCAAAGCAAAATGCATATAGGAAGCACATTTGAGAACGACATTAAAGAACTGGACCCGAGAAAGGCATATAAGTATTTAGTCATAGAAGAGAGTTTTGACATACAGCATAAGAATGAGAAAGAAAATTGAAGAAGGAATACTTGAGGAGATTGAGACTAGTTTTGGGTACAGAATTAAGTGCAAAGAATAAAATTCAAGCAATTGAATCATTGGCAATACCAGTACTTAGATACAGTTTTGGAATTATTAACTGGCACCAAGAAGAACTGCAAAAACTAGACCGGAAAACAAGGAAACTACTAACCATTCATGGACAGCATCGCCCAAAAGCAGATGTAGATCGCTTGTATATCCCCAGAAAACAAGGAGGAAGGGGCTTCATGCAGTTAGAAGCAGCCCGTGCAGTAGAAATTACAAAATTGGTGGAATATGTAGACAGGAAGGAAGACCCACTAATACAGGTTGTCAGAACACACCAACACAACACCGACTAAGCAGTGTTACAGACAGCTAGATGCCTGAAGACAGAAGTACAGAAAGAAACAAGAAAAATGAAGGACAGCATATCGGAGAAAACAAAAGAAAGATGGCACAGCAAGAGGATGCATGGACAATTCCCACGTAACTTAGACGAAAAGCTGGTGGACATTGAACAGTCATATTGCTGGCTAAAACCTGGCGACATTACGGGAGACACAGAAAGTACAATAGTGGCAGCTCAAGACCAAGCAATTAGTACAAACTATTTTAAGAATAAAATTTTGAAGGAAGAAATTGAGAGTAAGTATTGGTTATGAAAGCAACATGAAGAAACTATTGAACACTTAACCTCGGGATGCCCCATTTTGGCAAAGAACGAATATCTAATGAGACACGATAAAGTTTGTACACATTTGCACTACTCAATATGCAAAGCCTTAGGCATTGAAACTACAGACAAATGGTACACACACATGCGCAAGCCAGTGTGTGAAGAGGGAGAAGTACAGTGTTGTGGAATCAAGCAGTACATACAGACAGAGAAGTTACAGCAAATAATAATTAAAAACAATAAAGAGAAAACATGCACACTGATAGATGTGGCAATACCCGCAGACAGAAATGTTGTGCAAAAGGAAGCGGAGAAGAAGTTAAAATACAAGAATCTTATGCGTATTGGACCGTGCATCATCTTGATATTTGAATAATGGTTGACCAACTAGATGACACTTGCTTTATTATATATTGCTCAACATGTTTCAGACGTTAATACGTCCAT
>Ga0131853_10021358_pt1 | contig 11750 bp, 9 predicted proteins | sample TergutLab28metaG_FD_92764 | JGI IMG/M metagenome (GOLD analysis project Ga0131853, IMG submission 92764) | Labiotermes labralis P1 segment gut microbial communities from Petit-Saut dam, French Guiana - Lab288 P1 (version 2) (version 2) | ecosystem: Host-associated > Arthropoda: Insects >...
ACAGATATAAATCCAAGGAAAATCATCAAGGATTTGGTCGACAGCGGTGCACCTATTCCAGAATTATATGTTTGTTGTGGAACAGAAGATTTTTTGCTTGAACCTAACCGTGATTTTAATAAATTTTTAAACGACAACGGCATTAAGCATACTTATATCGAAGGGCCAGGTGGCCATGATTGGGATTACTGGGGCGAGTATATTTTAAAAGTAATAAAATGGCTTCCGCTAGGTCATGCGGTAAAAGGTGTAAGTAGCGGAAATGTGACGAGTAAAGAATAAGTGAGATAACTGTTAGACGCTATATCCAGATAGTCAATTTTGTGCTATACTTGGTTGTAGCGTCTATCTTATGAATGATTGCAAAATAAAAGAAGGTGAAGAAATAATGACGGATCAAGCGAATTTACTATCGCAGGACGAATTTATCAAAAAAAATGACGGAGTATTAAAATTGGGAGAACTATCTCCTGAATATATAAAAGCATGTCGAGATGCTGCAACAGAGGGGATTGTCTTATTAGAAAACAATGGTGTTCTCCCCTTGGAAAAAGATGCCAAAGTTGCAGTATTTGGGCGTGTTCAACATGATTATTTCTACGTGGGTTATGGCTCAGGTGGAGATGTTAAAAAGCCTTATGCCATCAGTCTAATGGCTGGTTTACAGGCAAATTCACACTTTAATGTCAATGAGACATTAAATGAGACATACAAGGCGTGGTGTGCAGCCAATGTTCCTGATGAAGGTCATTGGGGAACATGGCCGACCAATTTTGAAGAGATGCCACTTGACGATGCCATGGTCAAAGATGTGGCAACAGCTAGTGACACGGCCATTGTGGTAATCGGGAGAAGTGCAGGTGAAGATCGGGAAAGTTTACTAGCTCCAGGAAGTTTTTATCTCACTGATGCTGAAAAAGAAATGCTAGATTTAGTAACCAGCCATTTTAACCAAATTGTTGTGATCATTGATGCTGGAAATACCATTGATTTGTCATGGGTAGAAAGTTATGGTGATAAGATCAGTGCCCTTCTTTATGCATGGCAAGGTGGAATGGAAAGCGGGAATGCCCTGGCAGATATCCTTTCAGGGATGGTGAGCCCATCTGGAAAATTAACCAGCACCATCGCGCGTCATTATGAAGATTATCCAACAGCAAACAACTTTGGTGGAGAGGTTTTCAACAACTATGCCGAGGACATCTATGTGGGGTATCGCTATTTTGAAACATTTGCCAAAGAGGTTGTGTTGTATCCATTTGGATATGGGTTAAGTTATAGTGGTTTCTTTACTCATTCAAATGGTACCATTGTGGTTGAAAATGATCAAATCTCGGTCCCGATCAATGTGACGAATAAAAGTAAAATCCCAGGCAAGCAAGTGGTACAAATTTACTATTCAGCACCGCAGGGTATCTTTGGAAAGCCAGCAATTGAATTAGCAGGATTTGCCAAAACGAAGGTTCTTGCTCCAGAGGAAACTCAAACTGTAATGGTTACATTTGATAAAAAATTAATGGCTTCTTATGATGATGCAGGAGCCACTGGTCACAAATCAGCCTACGTCCTTGAAGCTGGCGATTATGACATTCTATTTGGAACTGATGTGCGAAATCTCAATAAAATCGGGAACATAACCCTTGCTGAATTAGAGGTGTGTGAGCAATTAACAGAAGCTGCGGCAGTAGAATCTGAAAATGCCTTTGATCGACTGGTTGCGAATAAGGATGCCAGTGGGAATTTTGTGAAAAATTGGGAGAAAACCCCTGTTCGTACTGTTGACCTAAAAGAGCGAATTTTAGCCAATATGCCAACGGAACTAGCCCCAACGGCTGACATGGTGCATTTCGATGATGTTGAAAGTGGCAAAGTTACATTGGAGGCATTTGTTGCTAGTTTAAATATGGAAGAGCTAGAAGGCTTGACCCGTGGCGACTATGTTATGAACAGTCCTTTAGGTGCCCCTGGAAATGCAGGTGTTTTTGGAGGAACTGTCGCATCTCTCCGTGAAAAAGGTGTCGATCCAATCACAACATCAGATGGCCCATCAGGTGTTAGATTGCAATATGAAGCGGCGTTGTTACCATGTGGAACAGCCCTTGCTTCAACCTGGAACTTGGAACTGCTTGAGGCATTGGCCACCTTCCAAGGGGCAGAGTTAACACAAAAAGGGTCACATGTGCTGTTAGCACCAGGAATGAACATTATGCGTGACCCATTGTGTGGGCGTAATTTTGAATATTTCTCAGAAGATCCTATTCTAACAGGCCTAGCTGCCACAGCGATGATCAATGGGCTTCAAAAGCATGGTCACTCTGCTTGTCCAAAACATTACGCTTGTAATAATCAAGAAAAGTTTAGAAGCAAAAATGATTCTCGTGTGTCAGAGCGTGCGTTGCGAGAAATTTACCTGAAAGGGTTTGAGATTTGTGTCAAAGAGGCAAATCCAAAAAATATAATGACTTCTTATAACAAAATCAATGGGGTTTGGGGACATTATCATTATGAATTATGTCAAATTATTTTGCGTGAGGAGTGGGGTTATCAAGGGAATATCGTAACAGATTGGTGGATGCAACCCTGTCAAGATCCTGACTTTGAATTATTGACCAATGATGCTTATCGTGTTCGTGCAGGTGTCGACGTTTTAATGCCAGGTGGGAAAACGCATTTTGCCACAGAGGGTGATGGGTCATTACTGGCTTCTTATGAAAAAGGTGGTATCACCCTGGCAGAAATTCAACGCACAGCTATGACTGTTTTGAAGTTTGTATTGGATGTGAAGAAGAAATAGGGATATTAGCGATATAAAAGTTTACATAGCATTTTCCAATTGTTTTCCAAATGAGCAATATACAAATAGACATGAGAGGAGCTCAAACTATGGGACTACTAAAACGAGCACTTATTAGTGTTAAAAGAAATCTATTGAAATCGGTTGTGTTAGTTGTCTTGATCGTCATACTTGGTTCAGTAATTTCTGGTGTGATCTCGGTTAACAATGCCGTTGCGAATGTGGAAATGAATTTACGACGCCAAATGCCAACGGTTGTGCGGTTGCAGTATAATGATCCTTTTGGGACAATAACGACAGTTGCTGACTGGATGTTTGATGAGCGTCGTGAATTCAATGAGAATGTTATTCGGGCGATTGGTGAATTACCTTATGTCGAGTTATACAATTATTCAAACAGCGACATTCTTTGGAGTTTATATTTGCGCCAATATCGTGACGAGCAGTTTTGGATTAACAATCCATGGAGTGAACCAGTACTACCAGGTGAAGGTTTTGATGTTGGCTTTGGCTTTCAAGGATTTTCCCGACCAGAAATTGTTTATATTGAAGCAGGAGCATTGGAGTTTGTTGTTGGTCGCACATTTACCGCTGAAGAAATCGCATATTCAGATGATAACTCCGATCGTGTTCCAACGGCGATTATCTCAAGATTTCTTGCGCAGTATAATGACGTTTGGGTTGGAGATATGATTGAGTTTAGCTCGATTATTTTTGATAGTATTGGACCTGATGGTGAACGGTTAGGGTACGGAGAATTTATCACGGTTGAATATGAATTTGAAATTATCGGAATTTGGGATTATTCTGATGACAGTTATCTTGAAAGCGAGGCTCGTGAAAATTATGAGCACTTTATGAATCAGATTTTCGTTCCGAACTGGATTATTGATGATATTGAGCAAGAATGGTTTTATTACAATGGTTGTTTCGAGGGAATGGGTTTTAGGTGCCGTGCAGTTGGCGTTCCGTTTATTGCAATTCCGCGTCCAATTTTTATATTAAGTGACCCGTTGTATCTTGATGATTTTAGAACTGCTGCTTTTGAGATTTTACCTGCAGGCGGCTGGTTCTTTGAAGATTATTCAAATCGTTTTGCTACGATTAATCATTCGACTGATATATTGTTGAACATTACTGGTATGATGATGTGGGGTGCAATAGGAGCAGCTGTTTTGGTTATTACTTTAACAATAAGCCTTTTCTTACACGATCGTCGACATGAAATCGGGGTTTATTTAGCAATGGGTGAAAAGCGTGCGAAAATTCTGTGGCAAATTCTAACAGAAGTGTTGGCTGTATCACTGATCGGCATTACTATCGCCCTGTTTGTCGGGAATGTTGTGTCAAATCAGATATCCCAAATAATGCTACTTAATGAAATGACTGCTTTTGATGATGATCAACCTTGGCATGCAAATTGGCCAAGCACGATGGAAATATATTTTGGACAACGTGAATTAAGCCACCAAGATATGCTTGATGCGTTTGATACAAGCTTGTCAGCTGAAATAGTGACCCTTTTCTATGCCGTTGGTTTAGGAACCGTTGCTGTTTCAACATTAATTCCGATCATTTATGTCGTCAAACTAGAACCGAAAAAAGTTCTGTTATAGGTGGTGAATTTTATGCAAAAGGAAAATATCTTTAATGGATTTTTGAAAACACAGGGTACGAAAATTATCAATGATGCTGGTCAAGAGGTTTTATTAACAGGTTGGGGACTTGGCAATTGGCTTTTATGTGAAGGCTATATGTGGCTTTCAGATGGAAGTGCGCGCTTTGATCGACCTCATCGAATTGAACAGGTTGTGAAAGAACTTATTGGAGAAACGGCGAGTAAATCATTTTGGCAGTCTTTTCGTGAAAACTACATCACAGAAGCAGATATTAAACATCTGAAAGATTTGGGGTATAATTCTGTTCGGATCCCTTTTAACTGGCGACTTTTTCTTGAAGATGAGCCAGGGGTTATTTGGAAAGAAGATGGCTTTGAGCTGGTTGATAAATGTGTAAAATGGTGTGAGAAGCATGAGTTGTATGCATTTTTAGACTTACACGGCGCGCCTGGTGGACAGACCGGTGCGAATATTGATGATTGTGTGGATGATGTTCCCCGCTTGTTTATGGATGATGATAAGTGGCAAAAAGGGATTGCGCTTTGGGAGGAGTTGGCGAAGCGTTATAAGGATAACCCAGTTATTGGGGGTTATGACTTACTTAATGAACCAATTCGGCCATCTCATGGTGATATGGTTGATTACGATTATCTTTTGCCGCAACTCGTCAAGTTTTATGAAGAAGCCATTAAAGTGATCAGAAAACATGATCCTCATCACTTAATTTCTATTGAAGGTCATCATTGGGCCACGTCAATGGGTGTGTTTGATCGGAAATATGATGACAACATGGTGATTCATTTTCACAGATATGCTTGCTACCCTGAGAGGAAATCGTTAGATGAATGGTTAGCTTTGTCAAAAAAATGGCAAGCACCATTATGGCTAGGTGAAACTGGCGAGAATAAAATTGAGTGGTTCTCAGCATTTTTCCCGCTATGTTTAGACTACGGTATTGGTTATAATTTATGGCCTTACAAAAAAATGGGAAGGGAAAATTGTCCGATTACCATTAAAACACCGAAAGATTGGGAGTTGATTATCAATTATTCAAAAGGAGATGCACATCCTGGTTATTTTAAGGCAACCCAGATTTTAAATGAGTACTTGGAGAATATGAAATTTGAAAATTGCCAGTTGAATCAAACGATGACCCATCATGTTTTCCGCCAAGTTCCTTATGGTGTGCGTGCAACAGATTTTGATGAAAAAGCAAGTGGAGCATCTGCTTTTTATGGTCGAAATATGAATACAAAAGAAAATGATTTTAACTACCGTGTCGGAACAGGTTTGAAAATTGTGGAAGAATGGCCAATAGGAGAGAAAAAATTCGCTTTTGATACCCAGTGGGATCGTTTTTTGCTTAAGCTTAACGAGGAGGAGTTTGTGACATATTCAGTTGGGCGGGTGGAAAATGGCAATAAAGTGGTGTTTAAAGGTTTGATGCCCAACGAAGCGCAGATTGAAGTAAGTTTTAACGGTGAAAATCATCAAGTGGCAAAGGTTGAAAAAGCAAATCAAGAAACTGGTGAATTTATACTGGAATTTCCATTAATACCTGCCGAAAGAATGGAAGTTCGAATTAAAGTGTTACACGGTTCTATCCATCTAAGGACAGTTGATTTTAAATAGACCTCTCCCATAACGTAACCCTTTCGGTGATCAGTTAAGAATCTTGCTTAAAATGATATTATTGCATTGCTTAGTATTTTGCTCTTAATCTACCGCGGCTTTCACCTTGCTAAGGCAGTGATTGAAAACTATTTGGAAAAAAAGACTTCCAAATAGTTTCCAACCACTACCGTAAAAAGGGGATAACTGAGTTGTGGGAGAAGGATGTTTAATAAAAATGAATGAAGGTGAATCTGATGAAGTTAATTTTTAGCGATGAATTTGATTATGAAGGAAAACCAGATCCAGCAAAATGGACACATGAGACAGGTGGGAATTGGTTTAACAACGAGATTCAGTACTACACAGACGAGTTGAAGAATGCGTATGTGAAAGATGGGAAGTTGACAATTGCGGCATTACTTGAGAAAAAAGAGCACAGAAATCATACATCTGCTCGGATAAAGACGCAAGGAAAATTTTCTTTTATGTATGGGAAAATTGAAATGTCAGCGAAGTTGCCGAAAGGGAAAGGGAGTTGGCCTGCATTTTGGATGATGCCAGAAGACCGTGGTGGCAAGCCGTGGCCGTTATGTGGCGAGATTGATTTAATGGAATACGCATGGGGAGCCGACAAGCAAGCGGTACACTTCACTGTTCATAGCGAACTTTACAACCATACAATTGGAACACAAGAAACCCATATTGAGTATTTAGATGGTGTAACTGAAGGTTTTAACAAATACACATGTGAATGGAAAGAAGATGAAATTTCATATTTTGTGAACGACAGCTTAGTGGCGACATTCTACAAGGACAAATGTACAGATGGTTCACCAAAACCACAAAGCGAAGAAGCATGGCCGTTTGATCAAGAATTCCATCTGTTACTTAACCTTGCTGTCGGTGGGATGTTTGGTGGCGAGGTAGATGATGCACAATTGCCTTATGTTTATGAAATTGAATATGTAAGAGTTTGGCAAGCGGATGAGCAAGCTTGATGAATGAAATATCATGAGCGAAGTGTTTAAAGCATAAAATTTTAAGTAAATAAATAATAACCATGGAGATGATTTCAAATGTTAAAGGAAAAATTTGTATTGCACAATGGTATTGAAATACCAAAAATCGGTTTCGGAACATGGCAAATTGAGAATGATGTTGTATTTGAACCAGTGACCACAGCATTAAAAGCCGGCTATATTCACATCGATTCAGCATCTGGGTATGGTAATGAAAAGGGAGTTGGCGAAGCGGTCAGAGCAAGTGGGATTCCGCGTGAAGCGTTATTTATTACGACCAAAGTGCCAGCCGAAATTAAGACCTATGAAGCAGCAGTTGCTAATATTGAATCGTCATTAGCGAAGTTGGATTTAGGCTACATCGATTTATTATTGATTCACGCACCACAACCATGGGACAAGCCGTGGCAAGCAGGTCATCGCTATTATGAAGAAAATGTTGCCGTTTGGAAAGCGTTAGAAGAAGCATACAAAGCCGGTAAAGTGAAGTCAATCGGGATTTCCAACTTCTTTGTTGATGACATGAAAAACATTTTAGCCAACTGCGAAATCAAACCGATGGTTAATCAAATTTCTTTCCATATCGGGAACATCCAAAAAGAAGCAGTAGCATTCTGTCGTGAACATGACATTCTTGTCGAGGGTTATTCACCAATTGCGACTGGTCGACTGCTTGACAATAAAGAAGTAGAGAAAATAGCTGAAAAATATGGTGTGTCAATTGCACAGTTATGTATTAAATATGTGTTACAAAAGGACATTTTACCATTGCCGAAGTCTGCGAATCATGAACGCATTGTTCAAAACACACAGCTAGATTTTGTGATTACTGACGAAGATATGACGTATTTGGATGCGCTTAAATAAATTGAAGGAGGAAAAAACATGAATGCATTAGATGCAATGAACGCAAGAACCAGTTACCGAGGGAAATTTGAAGACACCCCTATTCCAAAAGAAGATTTGATCAAAATTATGGAGGTAGGTTTAGCAGCACCTTCTGGCAGCAACATGCAAACGGTAAGTTTAATTGCAGTGGATGACCCTGACATTTTAGCTAAATTAACCGAGGTAACAGGACCATTAAAATGGCAACCAGCACCAGCCATTATTTGTATTCTAACACAGAAAATTCCAGCTTACAAAGGTCGCTTCTTTAATGTTCAAGATTATTCAGCAGCCATTGAAAATATTTTGATCGCAGCTGTCGCACTAGGCTATGAAAGTTGCTGGTATGAAGGAACTGTTAAAGATGATGACGACCAAGGCAGACAAATGGCTGAAATTTTAGGCGTGCCTGAAGATTATGATTTGATTAGCTATTCGCCGATTGGTATTGCCAGTGAGCCAGTGAAATTTCCAAAAAAGAAGTCTTTTGATGAGCGTGCTTGGTTTAATGGGTTTAAGAAATAACACAAGGATGGAACTGAATTTCTGATAAAGGAGGTTCAGTTTTTTTTGCAATTTCAGCAATTTTATGCTATACTTGATAAAGCTTACAGAACAATAGGAGGTGGCAAGCAGATGGATTTATTCACAACGCAACATTTAAAAAGTCTGAATGATTTGGAATTTGATATTTACAAATATGTCCAAGCAAATATGGCGAAAATTGATAAAATGAAAATCAGGGAACTTGCCAATGAGCTTCATTGCTCCACCACTACAATTCTCAGATTTTGTCGAAAACTTGACTGCAATGGTTATAGCGAATTTAAATTAAAACTTAAAATGATGGCTGATGGACGGAAATTAGTTACGCAACCAGAAAGCGAGGAATGTGAGGTTTTTCAGTATTTTCAAAACATGAACCCAAAGCTTGACGCTGAAATTAGAGAGGCTGCCAACTTAGTCTATCAAGCGAATCGAATCATGCTAATGGGGATGGGGACATCAGGAATCATGGCTAAATTTGGTGCCAGATATTTAACGAATATGGGTAAACTGGTCCATTATATTGATGATCCCTTCTATCCGGTGCCAGATGATTTTTACAAAGATTTTCTCATTATTGTCATTTCAACATCTGGAGAAACAAAAGAAATGATTGATAAAGTCCACAAATTCAAAACCTTAAATGCGTTAACCATTGCCATTACAAATTCAGCAACCAGTACATTAGCCAAACTTTCCGACTTTTCTTTATCCTACTATGTGCCGATTGAAAAACGCACTGATAACATTTCAGTTCATGATGTAACAACCCAAGTACCAGTTGTTTATCTGATTGAAAAATTGGGCAAGGAAGTCTACAAGCTCATCGAAGATGGAAAGGGAATGAAAATTTAAAAAATAAATTTTTGCTTATAAACAGGACATACAGTTGTCGCGTTTGTTATGATACAATACGGACAACTTTTTAATTTGGAGGAATGGAAATGAAAAAATTAAGCAAAAAATCTTTTGAAGAAATCCGATTATGGGTTTATCGTAACGCGAGACAATTCGAATTGGCTTTATGGCAGTATGAATTTGAAAATGGGAGTAAGGAAGCTGTTCTTTCAGCTTTAGCCTATTATCAAAATGATGATGGTGGTTTTGGAAATGCCCTAGAACCTGATAGTTGGAATCCTGAATCTACACCTTATACAACAAAAGTTGTCATTGATCTCCTGAGAAGCATTGATTTTGTTGATGCAAAGCACCCGATCATACAAGGGATGTTAAAATTCTTTGAGAGTGGGAAACATCGTGAAGAATATGGTTGGCTTTGGTCGATTCCGTCTAATGAAAACCATGCTCACGCACCATGGTGGAATTATGACCCGAAAATGAATGAAAATTACTACATTGATATTACACCTAAAATTGTTTGTTTTCTATTACAATTTGCTGAAAAGGACTCCGCCCTTTACCAACAAGCCATTGCTTTTACGAACAGGTTACTTGCAGACCTTAAGAAACCAGAAAACAAGCAAAAGGCTCTTCATGGGCGTTATGCCTTATCAGAAATGATCAAGCAGCTTGGATTAACAGATCAATTTGAGATATCGCACCTGACTGATAATCTAAAAGCGCATATTGATGAAACGATTTGCCGAGATGTTTCACAGTGGACTGATTACAATGTTAAACCTTCTGAATTTATCCCATCACCAAACAGCCCATTTCTTCTAGGGAATGAAGCCACTGTTCACACAGAACTTGATTATCTTATTGAAATAAGACCTGAGAACAATGTTTGGGGAATCACTTGGAAATGGTGGGACAATTACGATAAATACCCAAAAGAGTTTGCAATTTCTGAACATTGGTGGAAGTCATGGATTGCCATTGAAAAGCTGAAATTTTTACGCGCATTTGACAGACTTGATGTTTAAACTAAGCCATAGTAAAACATAACATACTTGAAGATAGTAACAAAAATGAAAAGGTCGTGAAAAAATGAGTCAAGAAATTGTCGCAAGAGCGGGAGAAATTATTAATTCAAAAGCAGGTTATAAAGATGAATTTGGAATGGAAGGATATGCAACAATTGCTGTTATGGATGAATTTGGTTATCCAACAGCTTCCACCTATGTGATTTTCACAGCAAACGGTATTAACTGGCTAACATTTGCCACAGGTTCAGATAGAGATATCGTTAAGCGAATCAATAAAAATAACCGTGCCAGTGTGTGTATTAACTCTACTGAATACAATATCACCCTTGTAGGGACATTTGAAATAATAAATGATCCAGAGATTAAAAGAGAAATGTGGATTCCAAATTCAGCAATGAATAATCATTGGAGCGGTCCTGAAGATCCGCAATTTTGCGTTTTACGTTTTACAACAGAACGGTACAATTTATTTGTTGATTATAAACAAGCCAAAGGGACCTTGAAAAAAATAGAGAAAAAAGCTGTACCTTCACTGATCCCTTTATTCCAATTTGATAGACAATGTGAAGAAGCAATCGAATTGTATAAAAAAGCCTTTGGTGCCGAAGTTAAAGCATTTGTTCGATTCTCTGATTCAGCTAACCAAGATTGGTCAGCTTTTAGTGAAGATGAAAAAGAATTGATCTATCATGCCCAAATGCAGATAGGGAACCAGCGCATTATATTATGTGACAATCTTTTTACTGATTTGCCGAGAGGACATTCGATCTATCCTGTTATTACCTTTGAAACTGCTGATGAAGTGAAAGCTGCCTATGATGTATTGGCTGATGGTGCGACAATTATCAGTCCTATCAACAGTACGTCCTATAGCCCTTGTGTTGTTTCTTTTATTGATAAGTTCGGTATTCAATGGGATCTAATGTCTCATTGGAAATTGGCTGAGTAAATCAAAAACTGAATAAAATCCTTTTAAATAGCCCTAATGTCTTGCTTAAGATGTAAGGCTATTTTTTTATTTTATACGCTATTACGCACGTGGGAAGCTGTCTATTGGTCACGTATTTGTTAACGTGTTACACAACATGCGAAAAATCTTGAAAGTGTTTTTGAAAAAAGGTTATAATAATAATTAACGAAAACGGATGACTTGGAGGTAAACACCTAATGAAAAAACAAAAAATGCCAGATCATTTTTTATGGGGTGGCGCAGTATCAGCGCATCAAATTGAGGGAGGATGGGATCAAGATGGAAAGGGGATAAGCAGTGCTGATGTAATGACGGCTGGAAGGCATGGCACTGAACGTCTGATAACGGAGGGGATTTTGCCAGACCACTATTATCCAAATCATGAGGCCATTGACTTCTATTCCAATTACA